>SWCH01001461.1_pt1 | contig 26716 bp, 20 predicted proteins | sample 4690051 | NCBI WGS metagenome assembly SWCH01 (sample SAMN10267282, study PRJNA491770) | bioreactor metagenome | isolation source: DHS bioreactor inoculated with | place: Japan: off Shimokita Peninsula | reverse complement strand
TAAAATGTTTTTCTTTTAAAAACTATTGACTTTTACTAGCTGGTCTTGTAATTTTATTTTTTTCCCATAAATCACCCTGCTCTAAAATAAGCTACTCCCTATCCCCCCTTCATATAAAAGGTCCCTTGCATTAAATAAAATTCGTAAATCCTTAGTATGCCTCTTTCATTTATGCTTGTTTAAATATAATTATAGCAGTGGTTTTTAAAGCTAGATTTAAGGCAAGTTAAAGTTTTCTTAAAGTTTTAAATATTTATAATATTTCATTTTAAATCCAGCCATTTTCTGCATTAAAAAAGAACCAACCCTTAAAAGTGGTTGATTCTTTTTATTCTTATTATCTATAAAATGTTTCTTCTTTTGTTTTGTTTTGCTCTGTAACTGCAATCCCTAAAACTACAATTAATATACAAATTATTGCAATAGATATAAATACATACCCCCATTCACCAGTTTTATCTAAAATAAACCCAAAAATCATAGCTTGTACAGCAGCTCCCATATATGCAGCCCAGTCCAATATTCCTGCGGCTGTACCAGCAAATACTCTAGTACCCACATCCATGGCATAAGGCCACAGCACTCCATTAATTCCATATACAAAAAAACCTGCCCAAAATATAGACATTGCAACAGTTATACTGGTTGTCATACTAGGAAGTATAAAAACCAATAGTGCACTTAAGCCCCCACATACAATAACAGCAGGTGCTCGATTCTTTCCAAAGTGCTTGTCCGTAATCCAAGGTACCAAAAAAGTCCCCATTGCCATACCTATTGGTAACACCAATGTATGAAAAATGCCTGTCTTAATATGTAACTGCATCTGATCTGCATAATAAAGAGGAATCCATGTAAGCAATCCATATCTAGCAACACTGGCTAAAGCTGAAATCAAACACCAAACACAAAACCGCCATTGACTAAATAAAGATCTGTAGGGAAATAACTTGCTTTTTTGATTCTTTATATTACGATATTCTGCTTCTTTTTTTCTTATCTCTTCATCCTCTTCTTCATATTCTAATAAGCCTATATCTCCTGGTTTTTCTTTGCTTATAATCCAATATAATGGTGCCATTATCAACAATAAAGTTACAGGAATTCTAAAAAGCCCTCTCCACCCCCATGATGGTGCTATCCACCCTGTAAGTAGTATACTTAACCAAAGAATGATATGTGCTATACCTGAAAATCCATGGGCAAATCCAGCTGCAAAACCTCTTCTATTATTAGGCCACCACCTTGCTATCAAGCTCATACCTGGTGCCCATATCATGGATTGAAAATATCCGTTTATTCCCCATAAAATAGCTATTACAAATATAGATGTTGAAAAGCTAATCATCCAATTAGCCATAACAGTCAGCAGAATCCCTGCTAAAATAAACTTCTTACATCCAAATATTTCACCTAGTCTACCATTGATAAAGTTTCCTATACCATATCCCCAGTATACCAATGAAACCATCCAACCTATTCCTTCTTTTGTCCCCCCAAGTTCATTGACCATTGTTGGCAAGGCCCATTCCATATTAAGTCGCCCATTATACACAAAGCCATACATAAGTGAAAACCCCAGCAAAGTAAGCAATGCATATTTTTCAAAAGTTTTCTTTTGCCCTAAACTAGTCTTATCCCCATCCATTCTAGCACCTCTTTTTTCTGTTCTTATTACCTCTACGTTCATTATACTGTTTTCATCCTCTAACTCTCAATATCCTTTTTTGTAAAGTTTTGACGAAATTTGCAAAAATAAAAAGAAAAGAAAAGGCAGGTAAATTTCTAGAATTGAAGAATACTTTAATAATACTTTTTGTTATTGCTTATTCAATGGAGGTCTTTTATGTTTTTAATAACCCATTCCATTATTGCAATGTTCAGCATCACATTTTTACTTGGACTAGTCTATTTTTATATATTTTTTCAAAATCACAAACGATATATAGGATTTTGGGGGATTAGCTGGACCATTTTTTCTTTAAGCTTTATTTTTGATTTGTGGAAAATTCTTGGTCAAGAGTCTTCAATGTTCATCATTGAAAAACAAATATCCTATTTAATCAGCAGTATCCTTTTTTTGTTTGCAACCTATGATTTTCTTGGGAAGAAAACTCCAAGATCTTGGGTATACTTTTCCATCATAAGTACTGTATGTATTTTTACTGCCACATTATTTTCTCCCCTTTTTCTACTATTAACTTTGCACACCTCCATCTTAATATGCTTTGTTTCTATTTGGACTGGACTATTATTTATCTTACATTCTTGGGGAACAAAAGTTACAGAAAAATATATTACTGGCTTTTTCTTTATAATTTGGGGCATTTATAAAGGGTATTATCCCTTTATTCAACCAGAATTTTGGTTAGCACCATGGAGCTACGTAGGTGGTGCTGTACTTACCAATATACTTGGTATTCTTATATTGTTAATTTATTTTAAAAAAAATGAGATTGATCTGAGTCATAGCGAAAGACGCTTTCGACTTTTGGCTGAAAATGCACCCGATTTTATTTATCGATATCGTTACCTACCTACTACTGGATTTGACTACGTTAGTCCAGCAGCAATTCGCATTATGGATTATAGTCCTGAAGAGTTATATACTAATCCAGAGTTGTTTTTTAATCAAGTGCATCCTGAAGATCAACCACTTTTAGAAGCAACCCTGAGAAATCCAAAAAAATCATCTAACGAACCTATTATACTACGCCGTATACGTAAGGATGGTTTAATAGTTTGGACTGAACAGCATTATTCTGTTATCTGTGACGACAGTGATAATGTCATTGCTATTGAAGGAATTCTTCGAGACATTACAGAACGTAAATTAACAGAAGAAAATCTATTTAGACTTGAGAAGTTTCGTCGAGACCTATTAAGTAATATTTCCCATGAGTTAAGAACACCGATTACATCTATTCAAGGATATATCGAAGCTATTTTGGATGGAGTAATCCAAGGATCGGAAAACTTCACAAAATATATAAAGCTCATTCACACTCGTACCTTAGGACTAAATCGTCTGATTCAAGATTTGATTCAGCTTACCCAATTGGAAACTAAGCAAATAGATTTTCAGATGTACGAAATACCTGTTCTTGATTTAATAAATCAAGTACGAAGTAAATATGAGCTTGATATTCACAAGGCAGAATTAAGCTTGGAGATACATCCTGTATCTTGCAGTTGTCATCAAGATTGCAATAAAAAGGATGTCTGTTGTAACACTCCTGACCTTGTTGTTACCATTGATCCTGAACGCATAGATCAAGTCTTTAGCAACCTAATTTTTAATGCTATTAAGCACACAAATTCTGGAGGTGTCATCCATATATTTTTTGAAATTATTCCTCATTTACAAAAAACTGTTGACTGTATCTTTAAAGACACCACCAAGGATACAACTTCTATCATAAATCTTCCAGAAAGAGAATTCATTATAAAAATTCAAGATACCGGCTGTGGTATCAATGCTGAAGATCTTCCTCATATCTTTGAACGTTTTTACAAAGGTAGTACTGCACAACGCCCTTTTTCCAAAGGTAGTGGTTTAGGTCTTTCTATCACAAAGGAAATTGTTCAAAATCATAATGGACGTATTTGGGTACAAAGCACAAGTAATCAAGGTAGTACCTTTTGCTTTACCCTACCTATCTATACTTTAAAAAGTCCTATGCTAGATAATCATCTATCCACCACATCTATATAAAGGAGTTGGTTTGAAATGAGAAAACAAAAAATTCTTGTAGTAGATGATGAGCTAGAAATCCGTGACCTTATCAATCTTTATTTGTCTAAAGAAGGATTTCAAGTGTTTACAGCCTCTGATAGTCAAGAAGCTTGTACTTTGACTTATCAGGAAAGGCCTGATTTAATTATTTTAGACATTCTTCTACCTAAACAGGATGGTTTTGAATTATGCAGTCAATTACGTCAAACCACTGATGCCCCTGTTATATTTCTAAGTTGTAAAACTGAAAATATGGATAAAATCCTGGGACTGACCGTAGGAGGAGATGATTACATGACCAAACCTTTCAGTCCAGGAGAACTAGTTGCACGAGTAAAAGCACATCTTCGTCGAACTTATATTCAAGAAAAGTCGGCTACATCCAAACAAATATTAAATTATCCAGGTTTACAAATATATCTTACCAGTCATTCTGTCTTTGTAAATGGTATACCTGTTGTGCTTACAGCTAAAGAATTTGAATTGCTTGTACTTTTCGCGCAAAATCCTAACCGCGTCTTCTATACTGATCAGATTTTTGAAAAAATCTGGAAAACCTATGGTTTAGACGGAGATACACGAACAGTCATGGTACATATTAGTAATTTAAGAAAAAAGATTGAGTCAAATCCTGCTACTCCTAAATATATTTTGACAATTCGAGGAGTGGGATACAAGTTTAACGGTTTATGTAAAAGTATTTAAATCTAGCTCTACTATAAATTAATATTTCACATGACAACTTTGTTGCTATTTATGCTATAATAAAATTTGATTGCAAAATATATATGTAGAGGCGGTAAAAAATTGATTACAGTTACAAATGTGAGTCTACAATTTGGTGGACGTAAATTATTTGATGAAGTTAATTTAAAGTTTACACCAGGCAACTGCTATGGTGTCATAGGAGCTAATGGTGCAGGAAAAAGTACATTTCTTAAGATTCTTTCAGGAGAGATTGAATCTAATACAGGCGATATAAGTATTACTCCTGGTATGAGAATGTCAGTTTTAAAACAGGATCATTATCAGTATGATGAATTCGGAGTTATAGAAACAGTAATAATGGGTAACCCAAGACTTTTTGAAATATCCAGTGAAAAGGATGCTCTTTATGCTAAAGAAGATTTCAGTGATGAAGATGGAATAAGAGCATCAGAATTAGAAGGTGAATTTGCGGAACTAAATGGTTGGGAAGCTGAATCAGAAGCTTCATCTCTTCTTCAAGGCTTAGGTATTCCTACAGATCTACATGATAAAAAAGTAGGAGATCTAAATGGAGCAGAAAAAGTAAAGGTGCTTTTAGCTCAGGCTATATTTGGAAACCCAGGAATTCTTATTTTAGATGAGCCTACAAACCACTTGGATATAAAATCTATAAATTGGTTGGAAGAGTTTCTAATAAACTTTGATGGAATTGTCATCGTCGTATCCCATGATAGACATTTCCTAAATAAAGTTTGTACCCATATGACAGATGTGGATTTTGGCAAAATCAAGTTATATGTAGGAAACTATGATTTTTGGTATGAGTCTAGCCAGCTAGCACTTCAGATGATGAAGGATCAGAATAAAAAGAAGGAAGATAAGATAAAAGAGCTTCAAGACTTTATTGCTCGTTTTAGTGCCAATGCTTCCAAGTCTAAACAAGCTACATCTCGTAAAAAGCTACTGGATAAGATCAGCATTGATGATATCCAACCTTCCAGCAGAAAGTACCCTTATGTAGGCTTTAAACCAGAAAGAGAAGTTGGTAATCAAATTCTTTCAGTTGAAGGCTTATCAAAGAGTATTGATGGAGAAAAGGTATTAGATAATGTAAGCTTTGTTCTTTCTAAAGGAGATAAAATTGCCTTTGTAGGTGACGAGTTGGCAACTACAACCCTATTTAAAATTCTAAATGGTGAAGTAGAACCTGATAGCGGGGAATACAAATGGGGTGTTACAATTACCAAGGCATATTTCCCTAAGGACAACTCTAAGTATTTTGAGGGTGTAGATTTAAGTCTTGTAGACTGGATGCGTCAATTTTCTGAAGAGAAGGCTGAAAGCTTTGTAAGAGGTTTCTTAGGCAGAATGCTTTTCTCAGGAGAAGAAGCCCTAAAGCAAGCTAAGGTTCTATCAGGTGGAGAGCGAGTTAGGTGTATGTTATCTAAAATGATGCTCAGTAATGCTAATGTTCTTATACTAGATCAGCCTACTAACCATCTGGACTTAGAATCTATAACTGCTTTAAATAACGGTTTGAGAGACTATAGTAGTATTATCCTATTCGCCTCCCACGACCATCAGTTTATTCAGACTATAGCTAATAGAATTATACAAATAAATCCTACAGGTATAGTTGATAAAAAGATGAGCTATGATGAATATTTAGGTATAGAATAGATGATGAAGGCTATTGGAATCTTCCAATAGTTTTTTTCTTGCGAAATAAAGCTCTATACTTTTTGTTATTTTCGTATCTTCTGAAATATATTACTTCCGATCCGATTTTTTCTTTGGTAAATCTTTGAATATATTCCTGTCCTCCTTTGATTTCAGTATATCTATCCTCTTTTGATATTCTTTCTGTGTCAACTCTCCATTCTCTAACCAATTCTTCAAACCCTCTTCGGTCCATGCTGCTTTTAGTCTGTTTTTGCTGAATAGAATCAATCTTAGTTCCTCGTCCATCATTCGTTAATTTCCCCTCAACAGTTTCTTTTTCTATATATGCCTTCTATAGCAACAAACAATAAAATGTATTTTAGGATATAAGATAAGTACCTAGAAATATTTCAATCCTTGTTATTATGGATCTTCTATAGCAACGATTTACAATTCTTTCCCATGCTGCTGTCTCTGAAAGTTTCAATCCTTGTTATTATGGATCTTCTATAGCAACTCATCGATATGTTTTTTAACTTGATATCTGCTAGTTTTGTTTCAATCCTTGTTATTATGGATCTTCTATAGCAACTAATATTTAAAGTTACCATCATCTTCTGTAACAACGTTTCAATCCTTGTTATTATGGATCTTCTATAGCAACAGCAAAGGGAAAAAAGACATATAAATAGTTACTTGGTGTTTCAATCCTTGTTATTATGGATCTTCTATAGCAACACACCAGGACGGTAAAAGTAGAGATTATTAGATAGAAAGTTTCAATCCTTGTTATTATGGATCTTCTATAGCAACACTGGAACACCTATAAACGATGAGGTAACTGTGCTTAAGTTTCAATCCTTGTTATTATGGATCTTCTATAGCAACCATAGATAAAAAGATGTTCTCTAAGGAAGGAATTATGTTTCAATCCTTGTTATTATGGATCTTCTATAGCAACTTCTCATGGGACGTATTACAGGAACGTCCAAAAGTAGTTTCAATCCTTGTTATTATGGATCTTCTATAGCAACGCTTATGAATCATTGGGCTGACGCTTATGATATGCAGAGTTTCAATCCTTGTTATTATGGATCTTCTATAGCAACTATTTTGCATGCCTGGCTTTTCTGCGAATAATTGTAAGTTGTTTCAATCCTTGTTATTATGGATCTTCTATAGCAACGGAGCTTATGCTCCCTAAGTTTTTCTAGGAGGTGTTGTTTCAATCCTTGTTATTATGGATCTTCTATAGCAACTAATATTAAGACCTTTATAATCTGGAACAATCTTACGTTTCAATCCTTGTTATTATGGATCTTCTATAGCAACCAAATTCCAAACATCAAAAGAAAATCTCCAACAGGGTTTCAATCCTTGTTATTATGGATCTTCTATAGCAACCAAATTCCAAACATCAAAAGAAAATCTCCAACAGGGTTTCAATCCTTGTTATTATGGATCTTCTATAGCAACAAATTAATTTTTTTTCTGCTTATAGTGATTTGGAACAGTTTCAATCCTTGTTATTATGGATCTTCTATAGCAACAAATCCAAATATCTTCCTATGTTTACATCGTAGCTTTCTTTACAGTTTCAATCCTTGTTATTATGGATCTTCTATAGCAACTATATTGTAGATACAAATAGGCGAATTCAACAGGAGTTTCAATCCTTGTTATTATGGATCTTCTATAGCAACAGACGAAGATACTTTGACCTAGGACAAGCTATCAGTTTCAATCCTTGTTATTATGGATCTTCTATAGCAACAAGATATACTTTTTCTCATACTTATTCTTTAAAAGCGTTTCAATCCTTGTTATTATGGATCTTCTATAGCAACAAATACCATAGCACCTGCTGGAAACGCCCATTTATAGTTTCAATCCTTGTTATTATGGATCTTCTATAGCAACAATACTAACGAGTTTGTAACAATCGGGCAAATGGTATGTTTCAATCCTTGTTATTATGGATCTTCTATAGCAACTAAACAACCCCGGAAATAGTTACAATTCAATTATCGTGTTTCAATCCTTGTTATTATGGATCTTCTATAGCAACAAACTTTCTGTTATGTAGTCGTATATATTAAACTCTAGTTTCAATCCTTGTTATTATGGATCTTCTATAGCAACTCGTTTAAGGTTTGAACCGCTTGTCTACGTTCTTTCTCGTTTCAATCCTTGTTATTATGGATCTTCTATAGCAACGGACACTTTGAACAACAATCTAAATCTCTAAGCAAAGTTTCAATCCTTGTTATTATGGATCTTCTATAGCAACGTGTTGTTTATAGTGTTTGCATCTGTAAGATTAGACCAGTTTCAATCCTTGTTATTATGGATCTTCTATAGCAACCTTTGTGCAATCTTTCTTTCTCAGAGTCGCTTGCATGTTTCAATCCTTGTTATTATGGATCTTCTATAGCAACTTGGGGAGGTCAGTCATAAGACCTAAAATCTTAACCAGTTTCAATCCTTGTTATTATGGATCTTCTATAGCAACCAATATACGTAACATCTCTAAAAGTTTTTTCTTTAAGTTTCAATCCTTGTTATTATGGATCTTCTATAGCAACGGATACCTCAAAACATTATTTAGTTAGCGCCAATGTGTTTCAATCCTTGTTATTATGGATCTTCTATAGCAACAACTTCTAAAGGGCTGGGGGCTACGGCGTCATGTAGTTTCAATCCTTGTTATTATGGATCTTCTATAGCAACAGGAAGGCCTAAATATGGCGTGTTCTTTGGCATTTCTGTTTCAATCCTTGTTATTATGGATCTTCTATAGCAACTTGTTTACTTCTTCGAAGTGTATAAGCTGCCCGTACTTTTTGTTTCAATCCTTGTTATTATGGATCTTCTATAGCAACCCTATACGAAGCGTACAGCGCCCGCTAGTTTATTTTGTTTCAATCCTTGTTATTATGGATCTTCTATAGCAACTACAGCTAATTCCATTTTGTAATCTTCAATAATAGGTTTCAATCCTTGTTATTATGGATCTTCTATAGCAACTCTTCCACAATCATTACATTGCCTTTTATTTCTATCTTGTTTCAATCCTTGTTATTATGGATCTTCTATAGCAACATGTACATCATACTTGTAATGTGCAACATTAATATTGTTTCAATCCTTGTTATTATGGATCTTCTATAGCAACCCGTTTTCATATCCTTCTTGAACTGCTATTGCTTGAAAGGTTTCAATCCTTGTTATTATGGATCTTCTATAGCAACCAAATTCAGTATCATTTTTCTTCTTCATATTGTTAATGTTTCAATCCTTGTTATTATGGATCTTCTATAGCAACAGTCCTTGGTTATAAAACACTTATATTCACACATTTCCCCCGTTTTTTTAAAGGAAGTATTTTTCATTAAAATATGACCTTAAGCGAATGCTTACTCCGATTTTTAGCACATTAACATGACCTTTTAAATCAGTAAATATATGCATCTAAAGGCAGCAAATTATTTAATACAGATATTTTTATAACAACAGTCTATACACCTCGCTTTGTATTTGGTTGCATTTGGAAAAAAACCCTGTGCAACATTCAGAAATTCAATTACATAATCCCTTGTTTGTTCTTTCAATTTATCTGTTATGTCTATTTCTTTCAATGTATATCCACTTCTACAGTATACTATAAATCCTCTTTTTACAACAGTATCATAAGTCTCTTCAATCATCAATCCATACATAACTATCTGTGTAAGATAAGTAGCATACAATATTTCATCATATTCAGCAAATTTATAGTCCAACGGAGCCATTGTACCATCTGTAAGTGTTAAAACTTCATCTACCTTACCCCTAATTTTATATTTATCTGATACTAAGGATACATCAATTTCTTTTTTAACGGCGCCTAATCTTTTTCTCAAGTATTCCTTGTTTTCTTTTTCTCTTCTATCATGAATTGTTCTTCCCTTTTGTACCTTATAGCGCTTTTCTTCATACTGTCGTATTCCTAAACATTTCATGAAGTAAATAAATCTCTTACAATATTGAAATTCAATAATCTCTGAAGGTGTAATATAATATTGATTCTCATTAAAAAAATTTTGAGATGATTTCATCTGTCACCAACTCCTTATCAAAAGCTTGTCCTATTAAACCTGCTTTTTTTAGCTCAGATTTACTCATCGGAAAAACATATACGGAATCATTATCCAAGTTAACCATGTCCTCAATCCAAATTTTCAATTCATCTAATGTATTGTCTTCTACATCGCCTAAAAACACACTTTTTTGAACGCGATATAATCCTGCATTTTTACATTGCTTAGCAACTTTGCCTCTTATTTTATTACTTCCTATATCATATATCACCCAAGCAAGCATCACAAATCCTCCTTTAGAATTCTATTTGCGATATTATGACAATCGAACTGAATAATATTTTGCAGTTCTATATTTCTTCCCTTATACCTAATACGTTTTTCCATTTCAACATTATACTCACCTATTAATAGCTTTTTACCCTCTTGGTTTAAATAAAAACCATTTTCCACTTCATCAAAATGCTCCAGTTTTACCTTCTTAGTTGAAAACAACTTAAATATTATTTCATCCATATAACCTCTATACATTTCAACTAAATCAAATACTAATGTCTTTCGATTATAATTATCTGTATGCATAATGCCTATATATGGATCTAACCCTGCCAAAATACAGGATTTTTCAACAGTAGAATATAAGATGCCATACCCATAATTTAGCATACAGTTAAAAGGGTCCTTTGCAGGGTTTTTACTTCTACCATTAAATTTATATTTCTCTAAAATAACCTCACCCAATGCTCCAAAATATGCCCTGCTAGCAGTACCTTCATATCCTTGAATGCTGTCACGCACATCGTCTACAGACTTTACTGAAGGTATATTTTCCACATTTTTAATTTGAACTTTAACTCTATCAATTGCTGTATTTAATATATCTTTTCTACTATCCCTTCTATTCATAGTTAACTTGTTTAAGTGCTCAATTTGATTTTTCATTTTCTGAAGAAGCCACTCTTTTACCAATGCAAGACCAAATGGATGATCTTGAAGAAATAACTGCTTTCTTCTAATGGTACTAACACTACCTAACTTAGAATGCCATACCCTACCCAAAGGCTGTCCCGTATTTTTTAGAAATACAATATCAATATTGTTTTCAACTGCAAGCTCAATAGTATCAGTTGATAAGGCAATGTGAGTTGTAATTAAAATCTGCTCCACCTTTTTAGCTGAAAAATCTTGTTTTACTTCTCCCTTTTGTAGCTGAAAACAATCTCCCCTCTTACAAATATAAGTTCCTGGAGTATTGACTACCAACTTCAAAGTATCAACCCCTTTTTATTGTACCAAATCCCCTTGAAACAGATTTTCCTATCCCTAGATAATCAGGAATGTGAAAGTTTACTTTAAAACTTCCTTTAAAGGTTTTCATTGGGATATTTTTTAGATTTACAGAACATTCTTTCATATTAATCCATACATGAATTCTTTCCAAAACATTGTAATCCAATCCCTTTGCCATTGATAAAATATTCCCTATTAAAACTCTTTTTAACATTTCTTCTTTTTCAATGCTATTAGATTCTTCATAGATTTTTATATTTTTTTGGTTCAGAGCAACCCAAGGGGTAAGAAATTTGTAGTTAACATAGTCATTGGTAACTTCAAATCTCTCTCTTGAAGTTATGACTTCCTTTTGAAATGTCTCCATCTTATTATTATCTATTAAGATCGAATCCGTTTCAAAACCTATACTATGTATTAGTTTTCCCCCTTCCTTTATTCCACAAACCATAGGAGTGCCATCAACTATTTTGTATTGTACTTTGGGATATTGATAAATAAATTTATCGTCTTTATGATTATGAATCAATTCATTTTCTTTGTATTTATTTGCAAAATATCCTCTTAACTTATTTCCTTGACGAGTTTCCAGGTTTATATTTTCAAATTTTATTATTGAATATTGCATCTCCATCTCATATCCACTCCTAAAAAATTTCATAGCTACTTCGAATTATTCCTGAATTTTCATCATAATACTGTCTATCTAAAACATTAATACCTTTAGCTCTCTCTATAGTGTTAATATTTTCAAAATCTTTTCGATCTACGCTTACCTTATACCTATTTAACATCCTCCAAGCATTTAGAATGTCTTGATACTCTCCATTATTGGATTCAATAATTTCTAAATATTCTTCAACTTCTTCATTATAATTTATTATTATATCAACCTTTTGATAGTCGTCCTCGATAAGCTTAAATAGTTTTCTTATTTTAGCAAAGTCCATTGCACTAATGGCTTCTCTTAATTCTTTAGATGAATCTTTACTTTTTATATACTGTACTGCTGAAAAATATTCATTATTAATATCTAATAACTCTTTCTCTTGAATAACAGACCTATTATTTAAAATCTCCTCAGTTATGTCCAAAAGTGGCTGCGGATAAATATATCTAGCAAATTTTTTCCCGCTATGATCTTCATTGATGAGTGAAAATAGCTTTACAATTCCCTTTCCTTTCATTGCATTTCTATTAGCTCTTCCAGCAGTCTGATTAATTGAATCGATTGTTGAGAAATCACGATATACAAAATCAAAGTCTAAGTCTACCCCCGCTTCGATTAGCTGCGTAGACACTACTACATACTTAGTGTCTGAATCAAGTTTTATCTGCTGTATTATTTCTAAACGCCTTTCAGGATGAATTTCTGTAGACAAATATAAAATTTTCCGTTCTTGAGTAACTAGGTCATCTGAATTTCTCAAATCCTTTAATATTTTTAGTGATGACTTAACTGTATTTAGAACAATTAAGAAACTCTTTTCTATATTATTTAGAATGTTAATCTGAAGCATTTGAGAAAATTCATTCAGGGTCTTAGGTACATTAGAATAATTTTCAATCTGAATACGATTTAACTTTTTAAATATTTCTCTATTATTTTTCACCAATTCTATTCCCTTTAGAAACAATGGTTTTGTTGCAGTAATAGTAATAACATAACAATTAAACTTGCTACACAAAACTTCCATCACCTCTTCAATAATATCATAATATTTGGGGGGTATTGCTTGAACCTCATCTAAGATTATTATTGATCCAGCAAGTTTGTGGAATCTATTTATTATGGCATTTATTCCTGACTGAAAGATTGTATTAAATAGTTGTACAAAGGTAGTTGTTATAATAGTACTTTGCCAGTTCTCTATACAAAACCGTGCATCATAATTCCTATATTCAATTGATTCATCTGTATTCCCATCACTATAGTGATATTTCAATTCTGTCATAGAATGGTGTTTTAATATAAAACTTTCATATTGGCTGATATTATTGGTATCAAGTATCTTTTCTAAAACATTATAATTCTGATCAATAACACTGGTAAAAGGAATCGTATAAATTATTGTTGGTTTAATGATACCTTCACTTTCTTTATAAATTCTCTCAAGCAACTTAAAAGCAATACCATACGCACAAATAGTTTTTCCTGTACCTGTCGGTACATTAATAGAAAAAATTCTATTACTTTTTAAATCTATGGATAAAATACTATCCATTGCTTCTTGATAAATAGTATTTCTAATTTTGAACAGCTCAGTATTTTCTATTTCAGGCCATTTCTTAGTTAATTCTTTCTTTATAATATCTTGATAAGTCTTAACATAAGATTCATAAACATTGGTATTATTCACATATGCATATCCACGAATAAGTTGAGTTTTATCTGCTGTTAATAGTAAAGACCATAAATATTGTACCCATATGAAATCTCCCACTGTAGCTTTATTTACTATTTTTCGAAAATCTAACCTGGGCTTTCTAATAAAAGACTCATCTTTTAATTTTTCAAAAAATGGAGTTATGTCTTGACCATAAATTAAGTTTAGTTCTTCTAAATATTTTTTCATTCCATTTGCAATATCATTTAATTGTTTTAAATTACTTTCAAAAAAAGAAATGGAAGGTTCAAGGTTTCCATGATGCTTCTTTACACACATAAATCCTATTAGATTCCATGGTTCAGGTAACATATAATATGTAAAATAAGCTGATATTTCTCCATGGTTTTTTAGGTTATTATTGTATTCACCCTTTAGGTATTTTTGAAAATAAATACTTGCCTTACCAAAATCATGACACATACATATTATAGAAATAATTTCATCAATTTCACCTTTTAATCCATGAAGTGTATTAGTTTCTATGGCTATATCTCGGACACCCTTAAGATGGTCAACTAATAGTTGACCATCTTTATAAGATTGCTCGCCCTTTACGTGAGATCTTAGTTTAAAAGAAAAACACATTTTTATCACCGACCTTAAACACTTGACAGTCCCATATTTCAACTGAATCATTAACTTGAAAAACAACATTTTGGTATTCTATATATTCTCTTTCCTTTGAATTCATTGTAGGAATTCTATCCATATATAAAGTTGACTTTTTGTCCGGCGATTCTAAGTCCAATAAGATGAACTTCTTAGGAATAACTGTATCCACACATGCTTCTTTACTTAGTTTCGTTTCATACAAGCCTTCAAAATCAATTTTTGCTACATGCTCACTGCACCCCAGGTATGGAGTAAATACATAGTCATGTCTTTCAATTGAATGTTTTAATTGATCTAGTTTTTCTACTTCAGCGGAAACAAATATTCTATACTTTACATCACGTAAAAATTGTACTCTTGATTGAAAATTTGCAGCTCCGTTATTTCTTACTTGAGCTATTAGATTAAAAGACTGTGTATCTTTATAAACTGGATTTAACACCTGAATCCCCACTTTTATATCTTTTGAAAACTCATGCAGCTTACTATAATCCACACCCATTATTGCACCTAAAATCCCTTTTACAGCAATAGGATGTATTGTTAAAAAAGTAAGAGCAGAAGTTGTCGTGTGAGGACAGCGAAACCTAGCATACTGACTTTGCGCTGTAAAAACCAGGGTTTTCATCTCACCACCTCTATCTATATATCAAATTGGTTGAATTTACTATGCACATTTAAAAGAGTTACTTTAGGATGCCTATAGATATTTACCTCTTCAATAATGCTTTTTTTATTGTTATAGTATTGATTTAATGGTTCTAAATCAAAGCTAAACTCTTCTATATTTCTCAACTCTAGATCCGAGATCTTATATTTCACATCAATATAATCTAATTCTCCATCTATGTAATTTTGATTATATACTACTTCCACAAGTAATCTAGGCATTTGGTTTTTTGATGTACTTCTATAATTTTTAATACCACTGATTAGTACTTCCTTAAACTCTTTTAAATCGTCTTCTGTCAATTCAATGTTTTGTCTTTTTGCAACCATATCATTATAAACCATGTAAGTTTTAAACAGAGCATAAGGCGTAAAATATTTAGACCAAATTGTTCCCTGCTCCGCTTGAGACTTTGAGGTAAAAACCGACGTCCCTTGCGCAAACTTTATGTCTGCTTCATGTATACTTCTACTCCACATGATTTGCAGTGGCCCTACTATATTAAATTTAGGTTTTGTAATAACTGCACCAAACAACTTAACATCTTTATATTCACTCTTTAGTTTCATTTCCAGTTGATCTTCTTTTATTTTTTCTTCCCTTACTACCTTATCAGCTACTCCTTTACAGTCGATAAATAATCCTTTTTCATTTTTCACAGGCTTTACAAAGACTTTCATACCGCGAATGTCCATTTCATCCCTGACATATCTTTTTATTCTTACGTCAGACATCTCTAGTTTGCCAGTTCTCTCATCCTGACGTGGTCTATTATCATTAATCATATCCCCATTCTGATTAGCCATTGTACAATCAGAGAATAACACCATTTCCCTCGTTTTTGCCATCTTTATTCCTCCTCTATTTCAAGTTGTTCTTGTTTTTTACCTGGAAAATACATGTCTACACCCCAAAAAAACAAATATTTTGCCTCATCAAAACCTAATGTCCCTTCTCTCTTTGCCATGTAGTTCTTTGCTTCTGTCAACATGTTTTTGAAAAAAACTTTATCTGCTCTATACTTAATAGCTTTATCTGTCAACAGGTTACAGAAATAAATAAAATCATTAAAGTCAAATTTTCGAGCAAAGAAAAAGTTTTTTTCTAAAGAAGTCCTTTCATTATTGTCAAAACTTTCTTCTCTTTTACTTTTGCTGGATTTCATAAGATATACCATAGTATTATAGGCTCTTCCAAGTATAAACCATGCCTTTTTTTCGTTAGTATCAAAATAATCTTCATTTTTTTTAAAAAGTTCTTCATAATTTTTGTACTCTGTCAATACATGCCACCCCTTTTCTAAACAATTACACTCACATAAAAAGTTATATATCCTACTAATATTCTTAATACAAGCATATTTCTTATGTTCATCCTTTATATAATAATACTTATATACATCCATTACTCTCTTAAAAAACAAACTTCTATCAATCGGTCGTCCTACGAATATGGCATCTAGTATCCGCATTTGTTCTTTATCTGTTGTTTCTATATTATCCAATGATATTTTTACTGCAGCGATATACCTTAATATGTTAAAAATTTTTAGTTCATATTTATTGAGCAAATCACCTAAGTAAGTAAATCTAGAGGGCATTACACTTTGAATAACATGATTTATGTAGAAATATTTTGAATCATCTTCATAAAAAATAATATCAGTAACGACGTTTGTTTTCCCAATGTCTAATATAAAATCTTCTTCATTTAATCGAATTGTATTGATGAAATTTGTAGGTTCCATATTTGAATCCATCTTAGAACTTTCATATATTAGCGCTGCATGTTCATCATAATTGTGTGGTAAAAACATTACCTTTTTCCCTAGCCAAAACGAACTTAAGTATTTGTCTACATAGTTACCCCCAAAAATTAAATCATTTAAACATTCTTTTCCAACTACTATCCCATTCTTTTCAGTACTATTTACGTTGTTATAGATTTCTTTATCGTTGGTATAGAATTTATAAGTTGTAGTGTTGTAGGATTGTCCAACCTTTCCACATAAATGACAAGTATTTTTTCCCTTCACTGATTTATACATAGTAGAATACATCTTATTTAGAAATTTATCTTGGTGTAATTCCCGTGGCATTTTTCCATCTTTTTGAATAACTAGGAAAGTATTTTTATCTTTTTCTTTTAAATATTCTTCTACATATTGTTTTATTTCTTCGTATCGCTCAGGCACTTCACAAAATTCACATGCTAACTTTAATTTTTTACGGCCTTTGGGCTGAATTTTGGAATCTAATTGTTCATAGAAGTCTAACCTTACGCCACCACCTAGTACACCATTACCTGATTGAAAAAAAAGTGCATCTTTGGTTATATCTTTTTCGAATTCTCTTGTGGAGTATTCTATGTTATCAGGAATTATATTTACTATTAGGATTACTTTCATTTCCTTAGATTCAATAGTATTTACTATTCCATCTGCTACATTTATACTTGGATTATTAATGCGGATATATGAACCTATATTCTTAATATGATTAATCATTACTATACCTCCTTTCTTTTTTAATCGTAATTATATAATTAATGTCTAAAACAAGAATAACCTAAATGCCATAAATTTGTCAACTATATATTTTAATTTCATTATAATTATTTCTATGTTATTATAATAAAGATAGATAATTCCCTCATAACAAGGATTAGAATATCGTAATTATTTAATTTCATCCATTATAACAAGGTTTGAAATTTAACTTTTAAACGTTTGTAGATACTATTGATTAGTAAATTTATAATTATAAATTTACTAATCAATAGTATCTACTTCTATATAAAAATAGAAACCCCTTTTAAACCCCAGGTAATTGTCTAATAATTCTAAATTTAATTGCGATATAATTGCTAGGTATTTTCAATTTCTCAATTAAAAAAAGAGCCAAAAGAATTATATCTTTTGACTCTTCTTATTCTACTTCTCTTCAATCATCTGTTTCATTATTTCATTACTTCTCTTTATAAAGCTAGTCATTGCCTCAGGAGAAAGAGTCTTATGACTTAGGACAGCTAGATCATATACCTGCTGGGCTACTAAGCTTAACAACTCTGTCTCCTCATCTCCATGCTCCAATACATACTTAATAAGTGAATGTTTCTTATTAAGTACAAGAACCTCTTCATTTGGCATCATACCTGGGTCAAAACCACCCATACCATAACGTTTCATCATCTCTTGCATTCTTCTACTATCTTCAGATAAAATAATCATTCCTGCAGTATCTTCTGATTTTAGATTTTCTAATTGAATCTTTATATCTTCCTTATTTAAAGCATTTTTAAATACATTAGTTATAGTTTCATTTTCTTGTTTACTAGTCTCTTCATCTATAGTTTCCTCAGAATCCTTCATTAAATCTGAAATATCTGAGTCCACTCTTTTAAAATGTATGTCATCTTTCTTCATTTCCATATGGGATATAAATGCAGAGTCTATATTATGATCTAGAATCACAGCTCCTACACTAAGCTCCTTTAACATTTTGATATACTGAGCCTGCTGAATAGAATCTGAAACATAGTAAACTTGCTTATCTAACTTCCCTTCATGCTCTTTTAGATACTCTTCTACAGTAACATATTTATTTTCAGTAGTTTTATATAGTACTATTGACTCTACTTTTTGATAAAACTTATCATCCTTTATAAGACCAAATTTAACAAATGGACTTATATCATCCCAAAACTTTTCAAAGCCTTCACGCTCTGTTTTAAATAATCCATTTAGCTTATCTGCTACTTTTTTAGTAATATAGTCAGATATTTTTCTTGTAAAACCATCATTTTGCAGGAAGCTTCTTGATACGTTTAAAGGCAGGTCCGGACAATCTATAACACCTTTTAACAGTAGCAGGAACTCTGGAATTACTTCCTTTATATTATCCGCTACAAACACCTGACTATTGTATAGCTTTATACGACCTTCAAGCGTATCAAACTCTGTATTTAACTTTGGAAAGTAAAGAATTCCCTTTAAGTTAAATGGATAATCCATATTTAAATGAATCCAGAACAGTGGATCTTTAAAGTCCTTAAAGGTTTCTTTGTAAAATTCCTTATACTCTTCATCTGTACATGAGTTTGGCTGCTTTAAATATAGTGGGTGTACATCATTTAAAGGCTTTGCTTCAGTAACAATTATATTTCCTTCTTCATCCTTTTCTGGTTCCTTATCAGCCACATCAAGATATATTGGGTATGGCATAAATGAACAATACTTATCAATGATAGATCTTAAAGTAGACTCACTAAGAAAATCTTCCCCATCCTGACCTAAATGTAGAGTTATCTCAGTACCTCTTTCCACTTTATTACCTGTTTCCATTTCAAAGTCTGTACCACCATCACAATTCCATACTACAGCTACAGCCTCAGGCTTATATGATAGAGTTTCTATTGTCACCCTGTCTGCTACCATAAATGCTGAGTAAAAGCCCAGTCCAAAGTGTCCAATAATCTGGTCTTTATCTCCTTTATCCTTGTAGTTTTTAAGAAAATCTTCTGCTCCTGAAAAGGCGATTTGATTTATGTATTTTTTAACTTCTTCAGCAGTCATACCTGTACCATTATCAATAAATTTTAATGTACGAGCTGTTTTGTCTAAAACCACCTGGACCTTAAAATCTGGTTTTTCCTCTATTTCAGCTTCTCCTAGGCTTTTAAGTCTTTTAAGCTTTGTTATAGCATCGCAGGAGTTGGACACTAGCTCCCTAATAAAAATATCATGGTCTGAGTATAGCCACTTCTTGATAATAGGAAAAATATTTTCACTATGAATTGATAAACTTCCTTTTTCTTTAGTCATAAGAATCCTCCTCTATTTAATATATTATTTTTTTATTTTTATCTAAACTTTCCATCTACAAATATATATTACAACTACATATATTAAGAGTCAAGGCAAAATTAGCACTCTATCTGATAGAGTGCTAATTTTTTTATTCTGTATCCAGTTTTCTTTTCAATCTATTTTTCATATTATCATCCAGAAATCCAGTTGTTAATAATACTCCTAAAAATACAAATATTCCCCCATAAATCTGTGAACCCACAATCTTTTCTCCCAGAGTCCAACTTATTATAGCTGTAAACACTGGATTTAAATTTAAAAATATACCTGCTTTACTAGCTCCAATCTCTCTAATAGGAATATTCCAAAAGATAAACGAGAGAACAGAAGGAAATATAATCATATAAGCAAGTCCACCTATAGCAACCGGGCTAAGTCCTACAAAGTAATTCCCTTGAGCAAATGCAAATGGAGCCATTAGCAAGGTAGCAAAAGTGGCTGAAATTGATGTAGCAGTTATTGGAGGGATCCCTGATACCCTCTTTCCCATTATAGCATATATAGTCCAAAGCACTATTGCACCAATCATTATCAAATCTCCTCGATTGTAACTACTGGTAAATACTTGTCCTAAGTTTCCATTTGTCAAAATTACCATAACACCTATCAAAGAGATAAAAATTCCTGTAGTCTGATACTTTGAAATCTTTTCTCTTAGTAAAAATACCGACGCAAATACTATAAGAGCAGGATTTAACGAGTTTACTAAGGCAGCATTCATTGAAGATGTATATTCAAGAGCAGAGTAAACAAGGGCATTATACCCCATAAGTCCCACTGCACCATGAATCATAAGAATAGGCCAAGATTTTAAAGCTTTTTTAAAATCAGGTTTCTCAAGAAAATATGCTACAGCCATGAGTAAGATTGACCCAAAAATCCATCTTATAAATGTTATCCATATAGGAGGAACCTCTGCCACTACATAGCTTCCAAAGACATAGTTTCCTGCCCAAAATAAATTAGCCAAAGTCAACATTATCCATGCCTTATGTTTACTCATATTTTTTCACGGCCCCTTTTACTCTTAAATTTAGAATAGAATCATTATTAATAACTTACCATAAGAGGTAATGTCCGTCAAAGAAAAGATTTTTATCTCATTTTGTAAAATTAAGTTATTAATCGAGTGACTTTATGGGTAATATTTATTATAATAAATAAATGATGCGTTTTTATTTATTGAATAGAGGTGAGAGTATAATTGATGATTAAAGCTGAGAATATTTCCGTTATAAGAAATTCAAAATATCTTTTAAAAAATATTAATTGGTCAGTGGCAAAAGGTGAGCATTGGGCTATTCTAGGACTGAATGGCTCAGGAAAAACAACTCTTTTGAATATGATAAATGGATATTTATTTCCTTCTGACGGAAGGCTTCATGTCCTTGGTAATACCTTTGGGAAATGTGATATTAGAGAGTTAAGAAAAGATATAGGGTGGGTTAGCACCTCTATACAGGAAAGGTTTTATGTGACTGAATCTGTGCAGAATATCGTTTTAAGTGGCAAATATGCTAGCATAGGCTTGTTTGATGAACCTAATGAAGAAGATTGGGAGCGAGCTAAATATTTACTCCATATGTTAGACCTTTCTGATTTTGCTAAGCGTACATATCTTTCTCTTTCTCAAGGTGAAAAGCAAAAGGCTCTTATAGCTAGGGGATTGATGTCTTCACCCAAACTGCTTATTCTTGATGAGCCTTGTACTGGACTAGATATATTTGCAAGAGAACAGTTACTATCTACTATTGAAAGTCTAAGTCATAAAGAAGATGCTCCAACCTTAATATATGTAACCCATCACGCTGAGGAAATTCTACCTATTTTTAGTAAAACCCTACTACTAAGAAACGGTGAAATTCACTCATCTGGAGAAACAAAGCATCTGGTTACTAGTAATAATCTTTCAGATTTCTTCCAGACTCCTATTCACTGCGAACGTAACAAGCTAAGATTTTCTATAAATCTTGCTTAATGACTAGAATGGTAAAAAATCCTATATGTAGTATAAGTATAGGATTTTTTATCATTTTGCTATACTTTAACTTTAAATTGTTTAGAATTAAGTTTAAAAGGTTTTTATTTATCTAATACTAATTAAAGTTGAAATTATTTTATTAATTGAAAGAGGTGTTAAAATGAGCGATAACAAGAAGAACCAAAGTGCAGATGATAAGTTAGGTCAAAAACTAGAAGATCAACTTTATAGTCGTAACTTTAAAAAATTCGGATTAGACCTAAATCCTTTTGTATCAATAAGTACAGGGCTTTTTTTATTAATCTTTTCTTTATATGCACTTTTTAACTTAGAACAAGCGAGTGTAGTATTTGAAAAGATTAAAAGTACTATCATATCTCAAGGCGATTGGATCTTTATTTTATCAAGCAACTTTTTTATTATAGTTTGTTTGTATCTGGCATTTTCGAGACTAGGTAAGATACGAATAGGCGGAGTAGATAGTGAAGTAGAGTTTAGTAACTTTTCTTGGTATTCAATGTTAATATCAGCAGGAATGGGTATTGGACTAATGTTTTGGGCGGTAGGAGAACCTCTATATCACTCTGAAATCGTCCCTCCTATATTTGAAAGCTCCAATGCTAACTATTCTGCAATGGCAGCAACCTTTTTCCACTGGGGACTTCATCCTTGGGGTATTTATACTTTGATTGCCCTATCTTTAGCATTTTTTGCATACAACAAAAAGCTTCCTCTTTCTCTAAGATCAGTATTCTATCCCTTATTAAAAGATAAAGTTTTTGGTATCACCGGAGACATTATTGATACCTTTGCAGTTTTAGCCTGTTTATTTGGACTAGCAACTTCTTTAGGTCTAGGTGTACAACAAATCAACAGTGGTCTAACCTATTTGTTTGGAATACCTTTTAGTGTTGTTGTTCAGGTTATATTAATTGCCATTATAACTTTAATAGCTACAATATCTGTAGTATCAGGTATAGACAAGGGAGTTAAGTTTCTGTCAAGATTAAATATTAAAATAGCCTTAGTATTTATGATAGCTGTTTTAATCCTTGGTCCAACTGGCTATATTATTAGATTATTTTCTAATTCTTTAGGTCTTTACATAAATGACTTTATTACTTCAGCCTTTACTGTATCCATGGGGGATAAATCATGGCAAGGTGATTGGTCAGTATTTTATCTTGCTTGGTGGATTTCTTGGTCTCCATTTGTGGGTATGTTTATAGCTAGAGTATCTAAAGGAAGAACTATACGAGAGTTTGTTTTGGCAGTTATGATTGTCCCTACACTTCTTTCAGCCCTTTGGTTATCAACCTTTGGAGGAGCCGCTATTTATCTTAATGAAAAACATGGAGGAGCTTTATTTGATGTAGTGCAAGGAGATCTTCCAGTAGCTTTGTTTGAACTAATCAGTTTTCTTGATATGCCATTTTTAGGAGGTATACTAAGAATTATTTTATCTATTTTAGGAACTATACTGGTTATTTCTTTCTTCGTTACATCTAGTGACTCTGGTTCATTAGTTGTAGACCATATTACCTCTGGAGGACGTTTAGATTCCCCTGTAAACCAAAGAGTATTTTGGGCTTGTATGGAAGGTTTTGTAGCTGCTGTTTTACTACTAATAGGTGGAGAGAAAGGGTTGTCTACATTACAAACCGCTGTAATAAGTACTGGCCTACCTTTTGCCATCATATTGATAATTATGACAATATCACTAATACAAGGACTCCAAAGTTCTCATAAAAAACAGAAAAAAATTAGAGATATAAAACATCACAAAACTATGATGAATTACTTAAAAACAAAATAAAGTTCCACATAAAAAAAAACTTCCTGCAATTTTTTATAGGAAGTTTTTTTAATTATCCTTTTCTAAAAATACCCATGGACAAAGTCTCTTTTCTAGAAAATCAAGAGCTTTCAACAAAAAAAGTCCTATTAGGCTTAACCCTAATATGCCTGCAAACATATCTAAATAATCTACCATAATCCAAGCATTCATAATAAAGTATCCAATTCCATAGGTGGTAGCAAAGTTTTCTGCAAAAAATAACGCCGAAATACTTATTCCCAAGCTAATTCTAAGTCCAGATATTAGTCTTGGAAGTATGGCTGGTAAGATTAAGTGTCTATAGACACCTAACTTTGATACTCCTAATGAAAATACAGAGTAAAAAAGCTCCTTTTCAATTTCCTTCACACCATCTCTAACAGCTAAAAGTATCTGAAATATTATTATAGAAATAATAAGGGTTATTTTTGATAAATCTCCAATCCCCATCAAAATCATAAATATTGGCAGGAATGCTATTTTAGGTAATGGGTATAGAATGTATACAATAGGAGAAATTACAGAGTCAACCCGTGCATTCATACCTATCCATAACCCTAAAGGAACTCCTATTAATAAAGATAATAAAATAGCAATAAGTATCCTGTAAAGACTCGCTAATATATGCACAGATAAAACATTTGAAAATATAGATATAAACTGCTTTACTGTTTCATATGGACTAGGTACCACATTGGATTTTATCCCTATATGAAGACCGTACCATATTAAAAACACCATGAATATTCCATATAGGGTTTTATCATTTTTGATTTTCTTTAGTGAGTTCATTTTATATACCTTTCTCAAGGACTTTTCTGACCTCTAAACATATATTATAGTAATCTATCTTATTACGGATCCCTATATCTCCAAAATAGGGATTTTCAACTACTTTCTTTATTTTTGCTTTCTCCATTATAACAATTCTTTGACCTAAAAATACAGCCTCTTCTATGCTATGGGTAATAAATAGCATAGTGGTAGGATTCTTCTTGTATATCTTAAGAAGAAGGTTTTGAATAGTTTCTTTAGTCATTGCATCTAAAGCCGAGGTAGCTTCATCCATCAACAATAAATCAGGTCTGGTTATCAGAGTTCTAGCTATACCTACTCTTTGTTTTTGTCCCCCACTTAACTGTGCAGGATATTTATCTTTTAACTCTAAAATTTCTAACTCTTTTAATATCTTGTCTACACTTTCATAAACTTCTTCCTTTGGCATTCCACGTGTAATTAATCCTAAAGCTACATTGCCTTCCACAGTTTTCCATGGTAGAAGTCCATATCCTTGGAGAATTACTCCCGTTTCTCTTCGACTTCCTTTTACTTTTTCACCATTTATTAAGATATCTCCTTCACTAATGTTAAGAAGCCCTGCCAATAAATATAGCAGGGTAGTCTTTCCACATCCTGAAGGTCCAATGATGGCACAGGTACTGTTTTTTTCTACATTAAGATTAATGTCATCTAACACTTGGTCTGAGCCATATGAAAAACTCAGATTTTTTATACTAATCATTACTCAACAAACTTCCCTTCAGTAAGATCTTCTGGTCTTACTTCCATCTTCTTATTTAATACATTTTCTACCCATGAAATAATATTTTCAAGATACGCTTCATCAGGTAGTTTTGCCTTGGTATATTTAGGAAGAACTATACTGTCTTTGATAGCTTCATTTAAGTCCATCTTCTCAATCAAAATTTCACTTGCTATATCCTCGTTAGCATTGATATCTTCTACAGCTTTATTATATGCTTCATGAAATAATTTTATAGCCTCTGACTTCTCATCTAATGCCTTTGCAGTAAAAGCCATAACATCAGGACTATATCCATCCTTGGGATTATATATTTTCTTTTCTAACCCTCCTAGAGCTCCCATAGATGCTAAAGGCTCTGGGAATAACCCCATATCTACTTTTCCGTTTTTCACCATTTCCAAACGGGCAGGTATTTCATTTATAAATACCTTTTCTATATTGTAGTCTGCTCCAAGCCATTCATCAATAAGAAAGTTTGAAACGCTGACTTCCATCATAGCTACCTTAATATCTTTCTTCTCTTCATATCCTGATTTTACTAACACAGGAAACATTCCAGAGGTCATAGTTGTAGCCTTTAAATCAAATCCGCCGTTCACATTTGTTGCCACAGCTATTAAGTCTGTCATAGCACCATCTATTGCATTTGTCTGCAAAGCGCTTTGTCTATCTTGAGCGTTGTTAAAAACCACCAAATCCACATCTAAACCTAAATCTTTAAAATAACCTTTTTCTTCTGCTATAAACATAGGTGCTGAATCAACTGCTGGCATAAGCCCTACCTTCAAGGAAAGATTTCTAACTTCTTCTGGATCTTCTTCTACTGTACTACAGCCCACTGCTAAAACAATGCTTAATATCAATAATCCAATTAGCAACAATCTTTTGTTCATCTAAATACCCTCCTCATTATAAAAAACAACTATATATATTTTGCTCACTACTGTATTTTACAACTAAAATAAATTTTTATCAAGAAATTACAATAAAGACCACGGTTACCTTTATTTTTTCAATTTTGGAAAGATAAATAAAAGTTGAATTTTCTTGATTTAAAATTGATATTATGGTATAATCCATAACAATACAAGCTCCAACAAATTACATATTTTCCTTTTTCTTATTTTTTACTTTTGCAAAGTAAATTTCCCCCTATCCTTGCCTGGTTTTTCTCTATAATTTGTTTTTCAGGTATTGTTATTTTTAAAATATTGTTTAAGGTTTTACCTATTCGCAAATATAGGATAATTTTTTATATAAAAGGTTATTCTATAAATAAAATATAGGAGGTACTTTAATGAATAGTTTTATTAGAAAAAATCATTTTAAAGTTTTTTT
>SWCH01000381.1_pt1 | contig 27403 bp, 27 predicted proteins | sample 4690051 | NCBI WGS metagenome assembly SWCH01 (sample SAMN10267282, study PRJNA491770) | bioreactor metagenome | isolation source: DHS bioreactor inoculated with | place: Japan: off Shimokita Peninsula | reverse complement strand
GGGGGGCGGATCATACCGAGTTTCACGCGCAACTGGCTGGTGCGCGAAAACCCCGGACGGCTGCCGGCGAGCTTCGGCAGGCTCGATGTGTTCGCCGTGGCCGCAAGCGTGCTGGCGCTCGGGCTGTGGGTCGCATTGCCCGAGCGTGTGCTCACAGGTGCGCTCATGGTGGCTGCGGGAGGTGTCAATCTTGTGCGGATGGCGCGCTGGGCGGGCGAGCGCACGCTGCGCGAACCGCTGGTGCTCATTCTTCACGTGGCGTTTGTCTTTGTGCCGGTGGGCTTTGTCCTGACCGGACTTGCCGTTCTTCTTCCTGCCTTCGTATTGCCGCAGGCCGGCTACCATGCCTTCGGCGCGGGCGCCATCGGCACGATGACGCTGGCGGTGATGATGCGTGCGACGCTTGGGCATACCGGCCACGAACTGTCGATGAGCAAGGGCGCTATGGCCGTGTTCCTCCTGGCGCTCGTGGCCGTCGTCACCCGGCTTGTTGCAGCCTTCGACCTTGGCGCGGGAGCTCACCTCATCGAGATTTCCGGCGGGGCCTGGGCGGCATCCTTTCTCGGCTTCGCGCTGGTGTTCGGACCGATGCTGCTCAAGCCGCGATGAGGCGAATGAGGGTTGCCGCTTCTGATGGATGCCCCATAAGGTAGCTGCCGAACGGGTGGCGGCGAGCCGTTGCCCGCGAGGTCAGAGGGGCAGATGAACCAGCGGCAGATCCAGGCATTTCGTCACGTGATGCGTCATGGCTCCATTACGGCTGCCGCGCAATCTCTGAACATCTCGCAGCCCGCCGTAAGCCGCCTGATCGCCGATCTTGAGCGCTCCATCGGGTTTCGCCTTTTCCTGCGGCAGGGCGGCAAGTCCGAGCCGACCACGGAAGCGCTGGAATTCATTCAGGAAGTCGAGCGCATGTTCTACGGGCTCGACCGGCTCGGCCAGACAGCCCGTGAAATCAAGGATTTGCGTCGGGCTACCCTGCATGTGGCGACCATGCCGATGGTCAGTTTCGAGATCATCCCCAATGCGCTGAAAGGCTTTCTCGCGCAGCGGCAAGGCATCAAGGTCACGCATGACGTGCACACGTCGGCCCGCATCGTCGACATGATCGCCTCCCGCCAGCTCGACCTCGGCGTGGCGCAGACCCATATCGAGCGGCGCGATGTCGAATTCCTGGCCTCCTACCGGACCTACTGCGTGTGCGTGCTTGCGCCGGAGCATCCCTTGAGTGGGCGTTCCTCGCTTTCGCCGAAGGATCTGCGCGGTGAGCCGCTGGTGGCACTCGCCCATCACACGCTGACGGCGAATTATGTGACGCAGCGTTTCGCCGAGGAAAATGTGAAACCGGAGATCGCCATCGAAAGCCAGCCTTCCTATTCGGCCTGTGGGCTTGCGGCCAAGGGGGTGGGCATCGCGATCGTGGATCCCATGACGCCCCGTGTCTTCAGGGACAGCCTGAAGGCCATTCCATTCGAGCCGCGCATCCCGTTCGACTTTCATATCGTCAAACCGGCGGATTTGCCCCTTTCGCGCGCAGCGGAAGAATTTCGCGTGCATTTGCTGGAGACGCTCGCTTCTTTCTCCGAAGTCCATTCTTTGACATAACATTTTTGCATGACACCAGATTATATTTGTATTTGATTTTATGCCCTCCAGCCTGAACCATTGACGACGAGTGGAACCGGCAAAACCAAAGAACAATCTGGGAGTTCAAACGTGAAAATCAGCAAGCTTCTCATCGCTGCCGTCGCCGTATTCGGCGTGGGCGGTTCGGCCAGTGCCGCAGACTTCAACCTGCGTATTCATACGCTCGTCAAATCGCCGCATCCCTATAACGACATGGCTATCTTCCTGAAGGAAGACATCGAGGCCAAGAGCGATGGCCGCATCGCCGTGCGCATTTTCGATTCCGGTCAGCTTGGCCAGGATCCGGCCGTCATCAGCGAAATCGGCCTTGGCACCATCGACATGATGATCAGCACGACCAGCAATGCCGTGCAGCAGGTGCCGGAATACGCGATTTTCACCATGCCTTACCTGTTCACCAGCATGGACGACGCGCTGGCGAAAGTGGGGCCGGGAACGCCTATCGAGGCGCATTTCCAGAAGGTTTATGAGGAGCGCGGCCTCAACATGAGGCTTCTTGCGCTGGGGGCCTCGGGAACGCGCAACATGTCGACCGCCGAGACGGTCGTGAACGGTCCGGACGATCTCAAGGGCCTGAAGATGCGCACGCCGCCGTCTCCGATGGATTCAAAGACCTGGGCTGCCTTCGGCATGCTGCCGGTAACGGTCGCCTGGGGCGAACTCTATGCCGCAATGCAGACCGGCGTCGCGCAGGCGATGGAAAGCTCGCTGCCGGGCTACACCGGCTCGAAACTCTATGAGGTGGCGCCCAATCTCGCGCTCACCGCGCATACGATCCAGGTCAACCACACATCGATTTCGAACCGTACCTGGAACAAGCTGCCGGAGGATCTGCAGAAGATCGTTCAGGCGTCGGCCATCGAAGCCAACAAGCTCGGCGTGGAAAAGGCCAAGCAGTATGACGATGAGCTGGTTTCGGAACTCGAGACGAAGCACGGCGTGAAGGTTACCCGGCCCGACACGGCTGCCTTCATCGAGATTCTCGCGCCCATCCAGACCGAGCTCGCCAAGGAACTCGATCTCGAAGACGAATACGCTCTCGTCAAGGCGAAGTAGTCGCGGCCGGCCGGCGGCCTGTGCCGCCGGCTCCCGCTTCGGAAAGCAATTTCATGCTGACTCGCATTTCAAACGCGATCGTCAAGATCACCGAACTTGGCCTGTGGCTGGGCTTTCTCGCAATGGTCGTGACCGTTGGCCTGCAGGTCGGGGCGCGCAATCTGCTGAAACTACCCCTGATCTGGACGCTCGACCTCGCGCAGCTCCTGTTCTCCTGGCTGATCTTCATCGGCGCTGCCGTGGCCTTTCGGCGGGGCGCGCATTACGTGGTCGACCTGTGGCCTGAAACCTGGTCGCGTTTTCATCTCGTGCTGGAGATCATCTCCATCCTGACGTCTGCGCTCGTGATCTATGTACTCATCGTTCACGGTTGGACGCTCGTCGAAATCCGCAGCACCAGCAATGTGCCTTCGCTCGGCATCTCCCATTCCTGGATGTTCCTGCCCATGCCCATATGCGGAGTGCTGATGCTTGTCTTTCTGGTCGAGACCGTGCAGGACATGGTCCGGAGGGGCGCGCGATGAACCCGCTTCTCCTCCTCATCCTGTCCTTCTTCGTGCTCATTGCGCTGCGGGTGAATATCGGCTTTTCGCTGATCGTCTCGTCGGTCTTCGTGATGTATGTCGAGGACCTGCCGCTGACCTCGGTGGTCAACCAGATGTATTCGGGCATCGACAGCTTCACGCTGCTTGCCGTGCCCTTCTTCATGCTGCTTGGGCGGATCCTGAATGCCGGCTCCATCACGGAACGGCTTCTCAAGGTCGCGGATGCGACCGTCGGCCATGTGCGCGGCGGTCTCGGGCATGTGAATGTGTTCGTTTCGATGATCTTCGCGAGCCTGTCGGGTTCTGCGGCCGCCGATACGGCCAGCGTGGGTTCCATCCTCATCCCGGCCATGAAGAAGGCCGGATATGACCCGGCATTCGCGGTGGCGCTCACGGCGGCATCTTCGACGCTCGGTGTCATCATTCCTCCCTCCATCATCCTCATCGTCTATGGCGCCTTCGGCAATGTTTCCATCGGAGCCTTGTTTCTGGGGGGCATCGTGCCGGGACTGCTCATCGGCCTGTTCATGATGCTTTACACCTATGTGCTGGCCATCCGGCACGGCTACCCCGCCAATCCGTTTCCCGGCGTGCGGATGGTGAGCAAGGTTCTGGTGCGCGGCATCGCGCCGTTGCTTATCCCGGTGCTGGTTCTCGGCGGCATCGTCGCCGGCTATTTCACGCCGACGGAAGGCTCCATCGTGGCGGTGGGCTGGGCATTGTTCCTGTCGCTCGTCGTCTACCGGGACATTCCGCTCAGGGCCATGCCGAAGCTTCTGACGGATGCGGTGATCGACTTCGCCGTGCCACTCTTCACGGTCGCCGGGGCGGGCATTTTCGGATGGCTGATCGCCTATCTGGGGGCTGCGGAAATCGTCGTGGACTTCATTACCGGCCTTACCTCGAACCGGTATGGCATCATGCTGCTTCTGATCGGCTTCCTGCTCTTGATCGGCACGGTACTCAATCCGATCTCGGCGACGCTGATCTTCCTGCCGATCATTCAGGCGCTCGGCAACCTGGCCGGGTTCGATCCCGTGCATCTGGGGGTTCTGAGCACCATCGTCCTGTCGGTCGGCCTGATCACACCACCCTATGGCATCTGCCTGCTCATCGCCTCGCAGATCGGCGAGGTGCGGCTTGGCCGCGCCATGATGGCGGTGCTGCCCATCTGCGGGCTGACTGTGCTCGTTGCCTGCCTTTCCCTGTGGTTCCCATCGATCGTGCTCGGGCTGCCGAAGTGGCTCGCGCCGCAATTCTTCTAAGCAAAAGGACAAGACCATGTCGCACATCAAGCCAAAGGGTTCCTTCGTCGCACTCGTGACCCCGATGAACAATGACGGGTCCATCGACTTCGAAGGTTTTCGCACGCTCTTGAACTGGCATGCCGAGAACGGCACCGAGGCGGTTCTGATCATGGGATCGACCGGCGAGGTTTCCATGCTGTCGCCGGAGGAACGCCGCGCCATCATTTCGCAGACGGCGAAGATGAAGCCCGGCAACATGCTGATGTATTACGGCTGCACGGGCAACAACACCGAAACGACCATCGATTATGTGCGCTATGCGAAGGCCGAGGGCGCGGACGGGGCCATCATCGCGGCGCCTGCCTATATCTGCGCCGACAATGACGCGATCACCGACTACGCGCTGGAAGTCTGCGACGCCGAGGATTTTCCCATCGGCTTCTACAACAACCCGCCGCGCGTGAAGACCGACCTGCACTGGACGGACATCCTCAAGCTCGCCAAGCATCCCAACATGGTGGTGCTGAAGGAATCCACCACGCGCGTCGGCCAGGTGGCGCAGGTCTGTGCCGCAAAGCCCGACATGTCCATCATGTGCTGCTGCTCGCCCAATCTTGGGCTCGTCATCCCCACCATGTCGCTGGGCGGTCACGGCACGGCCAACATGACCGGCAACATCATTCCGCAGGAGATGGCCGTTATCTCCAAGCCGTGGGAGACGGGTGAGGATGCATTCGCCTGCCGCGAGGCCTGGCTCACCAACCTGCCGATGCTGCATTTCGCCTATTCCGCGATCAATCCGGTCGCCATCAAGACGCTGATGCGGATGATCGGCCTGCCTTCCGGCCCGCTGCGCAAGCCGCTGAAGCCAATCTCGGGTGCGGCCCTTCAGGCCGGCGTCGACGCCGTGCGCAAGCTCGGCCTGGAAGAGCGCTATGGTTTCCGCGTTTCTCCCTCGGTGGTGGCCGCCGAATAGGCTGGCATGACACGATGCGGCGGGACAAGCGCTCAGGCCTTGCCCGCCGCTTCCGGCAATACAGGCAAGGAGGATGGCGGATGGACCTCGGGATTCGCGGCCGCAAGGCGCTTCTGACGGGCGCCAGCAAGGGCATGGGCAAGGCCTGCGCCATGGCGCTGGCGCGTGAGGGCGTGGCCGTTACCATCGTTGCGCGCAACGCGGCGGTACTGAACGAGGCAGCTGAGGAAATCCGCGCCGCGACTGGCGCCGAGGTCACCCCGGTTGCCGCCGATGTCACCAGGCCGGAGGGCCGGGCGGCGGCACTTGAGGCCTGCCCCGATCCCGACATCCTCCTGAACAATGCTGGCGGTTGTCCACCCGGCGATTTTCGTGACTGGACCCGTGACGACTGGATCGCGGCCATCGACCTGATGATGCTGCCGCCGATCGAGATGATCAAGGCGACGGTGGACGGGATGATGGAGCGCGGCTTCGGACGCATCGTCAGCATCGCCTCGCGCAGCGTGAAGATTGCGCAGCCGGAACTCGGCCTTTCCAACGGCGCGCGCTCGGGCCTCGTCGGGTTTACAGCGGGCATTGCCCGGATGACGGTGGCGCGCAACGTGACCGTCAACAATCTCCTGCCCGGCATTTTCGACAGCGATGCGCAACGCGAGCACATTCACGGCATGCTTGAGGGCTCGGGGAAGAGCTTTGATGAGATCTGGCGGGAACGCGCGCGGGGGAACCCGGCGGGACGCTACGGACGCACCGAGGAGATCGGAGCCTACTTCGCTTTTCTCTGCAGTGCCCATGCGGGCTTCATCACCGGCCAGAACCTGCTGATCGACGGCGGTAGCTACCCTGGCACCTATTGAGCCCGTTCTGACGGCCTGAGGTTCGCTTCAGGCGCGCCTTTCAAGGGCGAGTCTCAAGCCGAAGGCCACGAGAACCGAGCCTGTGAGGCCATCGATGGTGCGGGCAAAGGCGCGGCGCTTGAGAAGCCCCGCAAACGGACGCGTCGCCATGGTGATCGCCGCGAACCATAAAAGGCCCATCATCGCGTGAATGGCGGCCAGGCCGACGCTGAAGGCAACGACAGGAACGTCGGCGGGAATGAACTGCGGCAGGAAGCTGACGTAGAAAACGCCCACCTTCGGATTCAGCAGATTGGTCATCAGGCCGCGCCAGAACCAACCAAATCCCGCTCCGCTCCCGCCTGGCTGATCCTGCGCGCACGCCGGTTCTGCAATCGTGCGGGCGTGCGGGCGCAGCGCTGTCCATATCATGCGCGAACCCAGCCAGAGCAAATAGGCGGCACCCGCATATTGCAGCATGCGATAGCCGATTTCCGAAATCGCCAGAAGAGCGCCGAGACCCAGGGAGGCGAGCAGTCCCCATGCCAGGACGCCCGCGACCACGCCCGTGCCCGCGGCCATGGCCTGTCTCGCGCCTTCGACCGTCGCCGTGCGCAGGACGAGCGCCGTGTCCAGGCCCGGCGTGATCGTCAGCAACCCGGCGGCGAGGGAAAACGCGATGATTGCGGAAACGGGGTCCATGGCAGTCTCACGAGAGTTCGGGTTGACGTTCGATCATGGGGCATCGCATGTCACCGGGCATTTGCGCTCTCAGCATAGGCTGGATTCCCGGCGCGCGCACTGAGCGTATTTCAATATGCAGGAGGCATTTTTCACGCGCCCTCGACCGGAAGCCGCGTCGTCGACTTGATCTTGCGCATGATGATCGTGGAGCGCATCGCGGCGATTTCGCTGTTGCCGGTCATCAGCTTGTCGAGCTGGAACGTCTGGTAATCCTCAAGGCTAGGCACCAGAACACGCAGAGCGTAGTCCCATTCGCCTGCCGTGAGGCAGCATTCGATGATCTCCGGCATGCGAAGGATGCGGCGCTCGAAGCTTTCCGTCAGGTCGCGGGTCTGGGTCTTCAGGCGAATGTCGACCGCAAATTCCAGATTAAGGCCAATAGCCTGTGGCTCAAGCAGGGCCACATATCTGCGGATCACGCCACGATCTTCCAGAGATCTGACCCGACGCAGGCAGGGGGCCGAGGAAAGTCCCACGCGGGCAGCCAGGTCGAGATTGGTGATGCGGCCTTCCTCCTGGAGGACGTTGAGGATCTTGATGTCCAGTTGATCGAAATGGCTACTCATATCGGAAATTTCACCTTCTGGAATAATTCACTCCAAACTGTTCAAAGAATGATGATTCGGGGATCATAACGCAATCCATTTTCTTAAATCTCTTCCTAATCTGGATTGGTAACCTGATCTGGAGAGTGTCATGACGACGACTGCGAAGAATTATACGCGGCGCGACCCCGTCGAGCTGCACGACGTGCGTGAAAACGCCCGCAAGCTTGCCATTCTTTATACGGCGGAAGTGGAGATCGCCCGGCTTGCCGGATTGTGGCTGCCGAAAATCCGCGAGATGCCGGAGAAGCTGTGGCTTGGACGCATGCTCTATGAGGATGCAGAGCATGCCATGTGGATCGAGAAGCGGCTGGAGGAACTGCGCGTCCCGCCGGATCTCATCGCGACCTTTCGGGCTCGCACCGCTCCTGTCTTCAAGGCAATGGAGGAGACCGATGACCCCGAACTGTTCATGCGCGGACTTCTCCTGGTGGTGAAGCCCGCCCTCCTGGCCGACTACCAGCGCCATGTCGAAGCCTGCCCGCCTTATGTGGACGACCCGTCGCTCCGCTTTCTGAAGCGTATCGTGGAGGACGAGAAGGAGCATCTGGCCAAAGGGCTTTCGTTGCTTGCCTCCCGCGCCTCCTGCCACGCGTTGCCGGAAGGCGGGCTTTGGGATATTTCAGCGCGCTCGGGCAACTTTCTGAAGGGGCAGTTCGTCGGGCAGGAACCGCGCCCACAGCCCATGCCGAACTGGCCGCGGGAGGTGGAGCATCTGCCGGCGGTTGCGCCGATGCCCCTTTATCCGGGCGATTTCAAGGGCGACATGCAGCGCGTGGCGCATGATCTCGTCTTCAGCGAACTGGAAGCGGCGGAGATCTTCGCGCGGTATGTCTATGAATATCATCAATGCCCCTGGCAGTTTCATTACGAGGCCGCCCGCATCGCCTGGGACGAATGCCGGCACGTTGAACTGCTGCTCAATGTGCTCGACCGCTATGAGGGGCGTGTGGGGCAGTTTCCGGCCAAGGCACCGGGCTTTGAAGAGTTCATGCAGCTGCAATCGCCCGTCGAGCGCATGATCATGGTCAGCGTAATCGCGGAAGGCGAGGTCAGCACCGATACGCAAACCCAGCACCGCGATGCCTTCCGCCAGATGGGCGATGAGTTCTCCGCATTGCTCAAGGACTATGAAATGGCCGATGAGGTGAGCCACGGTCAGTTCGGAGAGAGATGGGCGCGCAAATTTTGCGATCAGATGGGGGAGGATTATGACCTTGCCTATGAAAACGCGCATGCGGCGCTCGATCGCTTCAAGGCGCAGCACCCCGAGGCGGAGGGCGAATCGGCAATCCCGCTGGTGCGGCTGGGGGCCGACGAGGCCGGGGAGAAACGGACGATCAATGTGACCGCCAAGCGGCTGCTCGGATATTCGGACGAGCGCATCCGCAAGCTTGTGGCCGAAAGCGGCGGGCGGATGGTCGAGGAAGACACGCTTTGAGCGGGCATGCGTCCGCTGTCTGGGTCGCAGTCGCAGAAAGCGGGGAGGTGGGGCGCCACCTTCTCGCGTGCGATGCCGGCAGCCGCCCGCTGGTCGTGTTCCGCAAGGAAAACGGGGACCCTGCCGCGCTGGACGACGAGTGTTGGCACCGTATGCTGCCGCTGTCGAACGGCCGGCTCGATGGCGATCAGCTGATCTGTGCTTATCATGGCCTTGTGTTCGACCCCGATGGGCGCTGTGTGCGGGCGAGACTTGGACCGCCGCCAAGACATGCCTGCGTTCGGGCTTATCCTGCGATCGAAGCGCATGGCATGGTGTGGGTGAGGATCGATATGACAGGAATGCCCGAGGATGCCGGCTCCGTCAGGCTGGGCAGCGTGCGTTTCGCCATGCCGCTGGAGTGAACCGCGTTCGTCTTCGGGAAGTCGGCAGATCGGCTCGTCAATGGCCTCGACAGCCGTACGCGGAGGCAAGGCGCTAGCCTTGATCCCGGTACGAAAATTCAAATGTTTGCAGGAAATTTGGAGCGGGCGAAGGGATTCGAACCCTCGACCCCAACCTTGGCAAGGTTGTGCTCTACCCCTGAGCTACACCCGCTCGCTATGTCGCTGCCGACGGCGCGCTTATAGTCTGATCTCGCCGGCAATTGCAACAGGAAAACGACAGGTCGGCGAGACCTTTTTTCAAGGCCGCATCCGCTTGTGGGAAACCGCGCCTGCCACCTTCTCGCCAAAGCGCTCGGGAATGCCGGACTTGCAAGTTGGGGGCGCGGTTCGCTACAGCCATTGCGACGACGAACAGTTTGCCGGAGGCTGCCTGCCCGTGCCGAAAACCCCTGAAGAATTGCTCGACTTTCTCAAGTCGCTCGGGATCGAAACGAAGACGCGCCGTCACGCGCCGCTTTTCACCGTGGCCGATTCGCAATCCCTGAGAGGGGAGATCGCGGGCGGGCACACGAAGAATCTGTTCCTCAAGGACAAGAAAGACAATTTCTTTCTGGTCACCGTGGGCGAGGATGCCACAATCGATCTCAAGACGATCCACCACAAGATCGGCGCGTCGGGTCGGGTTTCCTTCGGCAAGCCGGAGGCCCTGATGGAGCTCCTCGGAGTCGCGCCAGGCTCGGTCACTGTGTTTGGTGCGATCAACGATGTGCAGGGGCGCGTCAAGGTGGTCCTTGATGAGAGCCTGATGGAGAACGACGTCATCAATGGTCACCCGCTGACAAACGAGGCGACGACCTCCATAGGGCGGGCGGACCTCCTGCGTTTTCTTTCCGAGACGCGCCATGAGCCGCTCGTCTTGAAAGTAACGGAGTGATCGCCACATTGGTGGCGAAATATGCAAAACTCGGGCCTCTGGAAAACTGGGCCCCTGGGCGTGAGACAAGCCGGCGCGGCAGCCGGACAAGGAAGGGACGATAATGGCCAGCAACGACAACCCGTATGACAAGTCCGGCGGCTACGATGGCGGAGCGCAGTACACCACCAATGTCGGCTTCAGCGGCGCCCAGCAAGCGGCGGCGAAGCCCGCCGGCGGCTTTACGCTGTCGGATGCGCCCGAACCTGCTGCGGGCGAACTCATCAAGGACACCACAACGGCTGCGTTTGCGACCGATGTGATCGAAGAGTCGCGCCGCCAGCCAGTGCTCGTCGATTTCTGGGCGCCATGGTGCGGTCCGTGCCGGCAGCTTGGCCCGATCATCGAGAAAGTCGTGCGCGAGGCGCGCGGCAAGGTGAAGCTCGTCAAGATGAATATCGACGAGCATCCTGCCGTGGCCGGCCAGCTCGGCGTGCAGTCCATTCCAGCTGTTTTCGCCTTCAAGGACGGCCGCCCGGTTGACGGTTTCATGGGCGCTCTTCCGGAGAGCCAGGTGAAGGCATTCATCGACAAGCTGGCTGCCGGGTCCTCGCAAGGCTCTGAAATCGAGGATGCGCTCGCCGCCGCTGCGGAGGCTCTTGAAGCCGGTGACCAGCAGATGGCCGCGCAGATCTATTCAGCGGTACTGCAGCGCGAGCCGGAGAATGTCGACGCGCTCGCGGGGCTTGCGGGGCTTCTGTATGAAGCGGGCCAGGAGGAAGAGGCGCGGGAGCTTCTTTCCCAGGTGCCTGCCGACAAGGCCAATGCAGCACCGTTGGCAGCACTGAAGGCCAAGATGGCGCTTGCCGAGCAGGTTGCCGGATTGGGCGATGCGGCTGCATTCGAGGCCCGCCTCGCCGCCGATCCGGGCGATCATCAGGCGCGGTTCGATCTTGCGCTTCTGCAGAATGCCAAGGGTGACCGGGCGAGTGCGGCGGAAAATCTGCTTGCCATCGTGCGGGCCGACCGTGACTGGCAGGAGGATGGCGCCCGCGCCCAGCTGATCAAGTTTTTCGAGGCCTGGGGGCCGACGGATCCGGCAACGCTGTCGGCGCGCCGGAAACTTTCCTCCCTCCTTTTCTCGTAAAGCAGCGGCTTATTTGCCTATCGGCAAATACGCTCCAGATAAGGGAGTAGAAACGGGAGACGTCGAGTGAAGGCAGGTAATTATTCCTATCGCCGGGCGACAGACATTGACAATGTCATTCCCGTGTTTCCGCTTTCGGCGGCGCTGCTCTTACCGGGTGGGCATCTGCCGCTCAACATCTTCGAGCCGCGCTATCTGGCGATGACGGATCGCGCGCTGGCGGGTTCGCGTCTGATCGGCATGATCCAGCCGCGCCTCGATGGAGCAATCCGCGCCGATGGCGAGCCTGAGCTCTGTCAGGTGGGATGTGTCGGTCGGCTCTCTTCCGTTTCGGAAACGGGCGATGGCCGCTATATGGTTACCCTGAACGGCATATGTCGCTTCCGGGTGATCGAGGAGATCGCCGTGAAGACGCCCTTCCGCCAATGCCGGATCGTTCCCTTCGAGAGCGATCTGCACGAAAACGAAGACGATGAGGAGGCAATCGATCGGGGTGCTCTCTTGCGGGCGTTCCGTGCCTATCTCGACGCCAACAACCTCGAAGCCGATTGGGACAGCGTTGACCAGGCAGAGAATGCCAGCCTCGTCAACGCGCTCTCCATGATGGTGCCTTATGGGGCGGCGGAGAAGCAGGCGCTTCTCGAAGCTCCCGATCTGAAAACGCGTGCGGACACGCTGATCGCCATTACCGAAATCGTTCTGGCGCAAGGGCGTCACGGTTCCGGCCGTCAGTTGCAGTGAAACGGTATCGAGGCGGGGTGAGCCATGACGCAGACGATTGAAAACCCGATCGATCCCAAACTGCTCGAACTTCTCGTGTGTCCGCTCACGAAGGGGCCGCTCGTCTGGGATGGGGAAACGGGCGAGCTTCTTTCAAAAGGCGCAAAGCTCGCCTACCCGGTGCGCGACGGCATTCCCATTCTTCTGCCGTCCGAAGCGCGCTCTCTCGATCCCGAGCGCGGTTCGCGCCGCTGAAGGCCGGCGCTTTTGCGGCCAGAATATTCCATCTGACCGCAGCCTTTATTCGCGAAAGCTCTCCTTCGGACCTGCCGCGCGGCGCGAACCGCGCAGGCTCGGCAGGGCAAGCATGACCAGCACGAACAGGCCAGTCGCCAGTTTCAGATCGGGCGGGGGCATGCCCGCCGCAAGGCACAGTGACACCAGCTGATAATAGACGATGGCGCCGACAAAGGGCGCCAGAAGCTGGCGCCATACCTTCTCCTTGCCGACGATCGCTTCACCGATCATCAGGGCCGCAAGGCCGTTGATGAGGATGCCGAGGCCCATATTCACGTCGGCGAAGCCCTGTGACTGCACCATCAGCGCGCCGCTCAGCGCTGAAAAGGCGCCGGCAAGGCCGATGCCGCCGATCGTGGCTGCCCAGACATTGATGCCTTGCGCTTCGGCCATGACCGGATTGGAACCGACGGCGCGCACTGCGGTGCCCTTCTCCGTCTTGAAGAAGAAATTGAGGAGGGCGAAAACGACGACGGTCAGGAGGCCGGCTGCCACGATCTTGGCCACGGGGAAGCCCGGTTGCGCGAATGGGACCCAGTCGAAGACCGTGGGAGACCCGAAGACCGACAGGTTGGAGCGGCCCATGATGCGCAGGTTGATGCTGTAGAGCATCGTCATGACGAGGATGCCGGCAAGCAGCGTGTGGATGCGGAAACGCAAATGGATGAAGGCCGTAGAGCAGCCGGCCACGAAGCCCGTGGCAAGTGCCAGCGCAATGGCAATCAGCGGTGAGAACCCGGCCGCCATGGCGACGCCGCACACACAGCCGCCGAGCGGAAACGCGCCTTCGCTGGTCAGGTCCGGGAAGCTCAGCATGCGAAACGGGATCATGATGCCCGCCACCACGAAGCCGAGGATGAGGCTCTGTGCAAGCGTGACGGGAATGAGCGAGATAAAGCTCGACAGGGTCGTCTGAATGAAATCCATGAGTCAGCTCGCCAGCATCATGCGATCGGTCTTGGTGGCGAAATGGCCGATCAGGTCCGGCACCGTGACGCGGCCCTTTTCCTCTCCGCCGATCTCAAGACGAACCCGGCCGGCATCGAGCATCACGACGCGGTTTCCATAGTCGACGGCATGCTGCATGTTGTGGGTTACCATGAGGGTGGTGAGCTTCAGCGCATCGACCGCGCGCACGGTGGCGTTCATCACGATCTCGGCGGTGCGCGGGTCGAGCGCGGCGGTGTGCTCGTCGAGCAGGAGAAGATCGGGCGAGCCTCCAACGGCCATCACCAGCGACAGAGATTGCCGCTGGCCACCGGAAAGGAGGTCGACGCGGGTGTTGAGGCGGTCTTCGAGGCCGAGACCAAGGATCGCAAGCCGCTCGCGATACTCGGCGAGGCGCTTTGCGTTGAGGCCGGGTCGCAGCGTGTGGCGCTTGCCGCGCAATTCCGCGAGAAGCATGTTTTCGGCGACAGTCATGCTCGATGCGGTTCCGAGCATCGGATCCTGAAAAACACGGGCGATGTGGATGGCGCGCTTGTGGACGGGCTTTTCGGTGATGTCGTCGCCATTGATGACGATGCTGCCCGAATCCAGCTTGAGCGCACCCGAAATGGCGTTGAGCATGCTGCTTTTGCCGGCTCCGTTGGAGCCGATAACGACAGCGAAATCGCCGTTGCCAAGCTTGAGATCCAGCCCGTTCAGGGCGATTTTCTCGTCCGGCTGGCCCTTGTAGAAAACCTTGCGCGCCGCGCGGATTTCCAGCACCGGCACCTCCCTGTCATTGTTTCTTGCGCTCGGCTTGCAAGAAGCCGCTGGCAACCAGAAAAACACGAAGGGCCGGCCCTTGAAAGCCCGGCCCGATTTGAGGTGTAAGCGGACGGCGTTTCATGCGTCCGCTTTCTCAAGAGGTTGCGCCTATTCCGCAATGCAGCCGCAACCGGCGAATTCATCCGGAATGCTGAGACCGAATTCCGCCATCACCTTGCGGGAAATGCGCGGGGCATGGTCCTCGTAGGCGGGATTGACCGGCGCGATGGACTTGGGATCGGCGCCCTTGAGAATCTCCACGGCGATCTTGCCCGCGTTCATGCCGACCTGGTGGAAGTTCACCGCAAGGCTCGCCGGCACGATGCCGTCATTGACCGCGCTTTCGTCGGAATTGATGATCGGGATGCCCGCCTGGCGCGCCGCAGCGGCGACGGCCGCGATGGCCGGCTGAAGCAGATTGGAGGAGGGCGTGTAGATCACGTCGGCCTTGCCGGCCAGCGATGCGATGCGCTGCTGGATGTCGTTGACATTGTCCACGCCGACCTCGACCACCTCGAAGCCCGCGCCGGGAGCGACTTCCTTGACCTTTTCGAGAAGGGCCACGTCATTCGCCTCGCCGGGATTGTAGGGCTGGCCGAAGCGTTTGGCATCCGGAACCAGCTTTTTGGCAAATTCCATTACGGCGGCGATGTCCTGAAGGTCGGTGGCGCCCGTCATTCCTTCGTCGCCAGCCTCCATGGAGGGGACGAGCTTGGCTGCCACGGGATCCGTGACGGCGGAAAACACGATCGGGATGCCGGATCCGGCCAGCGCCTTCTTGGCGATCTGGGAAACGGGTGTGGTTACCGTGAAGAGCAAAGCGGGTTTTTCGGCCTGCAGCTTGGCGATCATCTGCGGAACCAGCGAGGCATCGAAATTCGTGTGGCTTTCGGAATAGACGACGTCCTTGCCCTCCTCATAACCATTGTCGGTCAGCGCCTGCTTGAAGCCTTCAATGGCGGCATTGAGCTGCGGATGCTCGCCGAAATTGGCTATGCCGATGCGGATCGGATCCGCGTTGGCGGCTCCCAGGCCGAAGAAAAGGGCGCCGGCAGCGGCAAGGCCGCGCAGCCATAATGCGGATTTGCGGGTCATGTCTTCTCTCCCGTTTAATGCGCAGACAAAAACGGGCCGCAGACCTGGCGGCCTTGCCCGTTTCGTCCAGAATGATCCAAGAAGGCGGGGCTTGCCCATTCCTCCGCCGGATAGACGCCGCGCGCCGCCTTGGCGCGCACCTCCCACCCATAGCGCGAGCATCATATCGTGAGCGCGGGAGCTGTCAAATGCTATATATAATTGTTGTGATCTGCGCGAATTATATATAATCGTGCCCGAAAAGAAAGGTTCCTGCATATCGGCATGAGCGACAGACGCCAACCTCAAACCAAGATGGAGACCGCCTATCGCGCCTTGCGGCGGGATATTCTTGCTGCCCGGCTTTCGCCTGGGGCGCCCTTGCGGATCGCCACGCTCTGCAAGGATTATGGATTTGGCTGGACCCCGTTGCGCGAGGCGCTTTCGCGTCTTGAGGCGGAACGGTTGGTCACGGCAGTCAGCAATCGCGGGTTTGCCGTGGCGCCGGTTTCGCTACGGGAGCTGGCCGATCTTTCCAAGGCGCGTATCCCCGTCGAGGCCGCCTTGCTGGAGGAATCCATCCGACGCGGCGGCAGCGACTGGGAAGCGGGCGTCGTGACTGCGCATTACCGACTGTCGCGTTGCGGCGTGCCTGCGGCGGAACTTTCGGAAGCTGCGCTGAACGATTGGGTGGAAAAGCACCAGGCTTTTCATGAATCGCTGCTGGCGGCCGCGGACGCCGCCTGGCTCAAGCATTTTTACGGACAGATATGGGGGCAACTCAGCCGCCATCATATCTTTCTGACCGTCAGGCCGACATTGAAGGCCATGACGAGGGATGGCGATGGGCAGGCGGCGGCTGTCGCGGCCTTGCAGGATGCCATGGCGCTTGACCAACACACGCGCCTGATGGAGCTTTCCCTCGACCGGGACGTGAAGGGAGCGCTTGCCCTGATGAAGCAGCATGTGACAGCCGCCGCTGATGCCTTTGCCTTCACGGACGGGGAGAAAGAGGCGTGAACGGGCGCCGCCGCGCAGCCTCTTTCTCTGCGGGCTTCGTGCTGTCTGTTATATCGTGCAGTCACGCATTCGCCCACGCTTCGGATCGCGGGCATGTCCTGCTCCTGCCCACGCATTACTATCTTTTCGGCGGCATGCTCGCGGTGGCGCTGAGCTTTCTGGTGCTGGTCTTTCTGCCGCCCGAGGGGCCCTTGCGGCTTTCCGCCCGGCGGTTTCCGATCGCGCGGATACGCTTCGACGGCCGCGAACTGGTCAGCGGTCTTTCCGCACTTTTCCTGGCCGGGCTGATCTATGCTGGTTTTGCGGGCAGTCGCGATCCACTGTCCAACCCGCTTCCTCTGACCGTGTGGACGCTGCTCTGGGTCGGGTTGACGCTGTTTCAGGGTGTGGCGGGCAATGTCTGGGCATGGCTCAATCCCTGGTACGGACCGTGGCGGCTGCTGTTGCGCCTCGGTGTGCCGCCGCGCGGGTTTCTGCGCCTGCCGCGCGCAACCGGCATGATGCCGGCGGTGTTCCTGCTTTTCGCATTCGCCTGGTTCGAACTCGTCTATCCGGCGCCAGACGATCCGGCGAGGCTGGCTGTCGCCGTGCTCACCTACTGGTGCTTCGGCCTGCTTGGGACAATCATCTTCGGCTACAACGCCTGGTCGCGGCGGGTGGAGTTTCTCACGATCTTCTTCACGATGATTTCGCGGCTTTCCTTCTTTTCGCTCCGGCGGGAAGAAAGGGGCGCTGCTGTTCTTTTTGTCGGCGTTCCCGGACACAAGTTGCGCGGCACTGCGGCGCTGCCGCCCTCGGGCATCCTGTTTCTGCTGCTGGCATTGAGTTCGGTCTCGTTCGACGGCTTCATGCGCACGTTCCTGTGGCTTGGGATAATCGGCGTGAACCCGCTCGAATTTCCCGGTCGCTCGGCAGTGGTGCAGCCCAACACGGTCGGGCTACTTTCGATGTTCGCTGCCTTGAGCGCGGCATTCCTGCTGGCCGTGCGGGCGGGCGATGTGCTTGCGGGAGGTGCGCCACCCCGGCGTGCGGCGGGGCATCTGGTGTGGTCGATCATTCCCATCGCGCTCGCTTATCATTTCTCGCACTATCTGGTGGCCTTCGCCATCAACAGCCAATATGCGCTTTCGGCCCTGTCAGATCCGCTCATGCAGGGATGGGACCTGTTCGGCACGGCGGGCATGTATGTTCAGGCCGGCGTCGCGCTCGGGGCGGAATCCGCCTGGAAAATCTGGAACGCCCAGGCGCTTGCCATCATTGGGGGCCATGTCTTCGCAATCATTGTCGCGCATATGATCGCGCATGGGCTTTACGGGGGGCGCAAACGTGCGGGGCTCAGCCAGATTCCCCTTACCATGCTGATGGTGCTCTACACCGTTTTTGGCCTGTGGCTCCTTTCCGCGCCGACAGGCGGATAGGTCAAATTCTTTGTTCGGGCAGTGAAACCCCCGATTGCAGGGGTAATATGGCCAATTCTAAGGGGGTACAGTAACTCATTGTTTCTTCGTCATTTTATCCATTTTGCGTGATTTCGCTCAGGGTGAAAATGGTCTAAAAAGACGAGGATTGTTCCGTGGCGGCAGTTTCTGTTGTCAAGGGATTGGTTTGGTGATTTAGTTTGTACACAAGTGATTTTTCCGGTGTCTGGAACTGCTCCCGTCATCGAGAACGCTCGGTCAAACATCACAAGAATGGGGAACTGGCATGAGTGAAGATCGCATCCTGAAGTTAGACCGCCGCAACGGCCTGAGCCGTCGCACCACGCTGAAAGGGCTCGGCGCAGCCGCCGGTCTCATCGCCGCGCCGGGCTTCGTGCGCTATGGCCAGGCGCAGTCTTCCGCGCCGATCAAGATCGGCTTTCAATGCCATCGCACGGGCATCGGCGCCGCCTATGGCCGCTGGTATGAAAGGGTGACGACGGCTGCCGCCAAGCGCATCAACGATGCAGGCGGGATCAATGGCCGCCCGCTGGAGATCGTCATCGAGGATGATGGCACCGACCCCAAGCGCGGGGCAGAGGTGGTGGAGAAATTCGCCAACCAGCACAAGGTGGACCTCGTCTACGGAACGCTCTTCTCGCATGTGGTGGTCGGTTCCGCCCCGGCGGCTGGGGAGCTCAAGATTCCCTATTATGTCGTCAGCGAGGGCTATCATGTCGCCTCGGGCAAATTGAACCGCTACTGCGTGCAGCCCGGCATCACCGATGTGAAGGCGCAGGTCCGTTCCGTCGCTCCGTGGATCGCCGGCAATCTCGGCAAGAAGGTCACGCTGGTCTATCCCGACTATGCCTTCGGCCACGATCACCGCGACTTCTTCGAGCCGGCGATCAAGGCGCAGGGCGGCGAGGTTGTCGCCAAGGTGCCGATCCCGCCGACGGAAACCTCCTTCACCCGCTATTTCCCGCAGATACCCTCCGACACGGACGTGATCTACCACGTGATGGTGGGGCCGGCGGTTCTGACCTTCGTCAAGGAGCTGGGGGAATTCTTCGGCTCGGGCGGTCCCCAGCTCTTCGGTTTCATCGATTCTCTCGAGGCGGTGGACATCAACAGCCCGGGGCTGGAATTCCTTGAAGGGAGCCATTTCTGGGAGGGCATGCCACGCTATGCGCAGCCCGAGCAGCCCGATTATGTCACGGCCTATCGCGAGGCGGTGGGCATCGACGAGAATGGGGCAAGCACCGGCGATGCCAAGGATATTTCTACCGCAGCCCATATGTTCGGCTGTTGGGAGACCCTGAACGTCATCAAGGCCTCGATGGAAGCCTGCGATTACAAGGGGCCGGAGGACCGGGCTGCCATGATCGAGGCGACCGAGGCCATGACCGAGATGGAAGCCGGACCCGATCATCCGCAGGGCAAGAAGCTGTTCAACGGCAAGATCCATCAGGTTTTCGGCGAACAGAGCATCAGCCAGGTGGCGGATGGCAAGCTGAAGGTCGTGCATCGCACTTCCATCGAGGATGGAAGCTACGAGCCGGAAGCCGATTACACGACGATGTCGTTCTGAGGTCGGTTTCGGGTATAGCCGTGCATGCCGTCATCCTCGCTCTTCGACACGCTCCGAATGAGGATGGCGGCATGGTGGCCGCATGGCGACGGCATGGCCGGTCTGGCCCCCGGCTGCCAAAGCAAGCCCTCATGGCGAGTTTGTCGAACCATGATGGCGGAACCCGACGCGGCAATCCACGAAACGGCATTTCCACCCAGGTCACCAAGTCCTCTCATGAAAGTGCGTTCCTGAATGGCCTTTGGACCCTATTTCCTGCTTGCTTCGCTTGAAGGTCTGGTAACGGCGGCAGTCCTGTCCCTGATGGCGCTGGGGCTATCGCTGGTCTTCGGTGTGATGCGGGTGGTGAACGTTGCCCATGGCGAGTTCTATATGCTCGGCGCGGTTGTCGCCTGGTGGGTGGCGTCGCTGCTCGGAGGGCATCCCGCCATCGGTTTCCTGCTGGCGCTGGTCATCAGCCCGCTGGTGGTGGCGGCCATTGCTTTCGTGGCCGAAAGGCTCGTGCTCAGCCGCCTTCACTACGAGCCGGAAGCCACGATCGTCGCCACGATCGGCCTGCTCTACATCATCCAGCAGCTTGCGCTGACCTTCTATGGTCCCGAGGCGCGACCGGTGCAGGCACCGTTCAATTACCGCATAAGCCTGCCCTGGTTCGGCTATTCGGCCTACAAGCTCTCCGTCATCGGCTTCTCGGTGCTCATGATGCTTGCCACCTGGCTGCTTCTGACCCGCACCAAAATCGGCCTCATCATGCGGGCTACCCAGTTCGACCGGGAAACCGCCCAAGCCTTCGGCATACCCGTCGGGCGTGTCTATGCGGGGGTCTTTGCCCTGGGCGCTGCGCTGGCGGCGGTTGCGGCCGTGCTGATCGTGCCGATCCAGCAGGCACATTACCTGATGGGGCTCGATCCGCTTCTCCTGTCCTTCATCGTGGTCATCATCGGCGGGCTCGGCAGTTTGCGGGGCACGGTGGTGGCGGCGGTTCTCATCGGCCTGTCCGACGGGATCATCTCCATGTTCTTCTCGCCGACGCTTGCCAAGATGCTGGCGACGCTGCTTGTCGCGCTGGTTCTGGTGTTCCGGCCACAGGGCCTTTTCGGGACGGTGGCGCGATGAGGCGGGGCAGGAGCGGATCGGCATGAAAGTCCAGACCAACCTTGCGCCTTCCTCAAAGAGCCTCGCGCTGCATGCCGGCGTCGTGCTCCTGCTTCTGGCGCTCAATTTTCTGCTGCCGGAATATCACCGGGGCGTCTTCTCGCGTGTCCTGGTGCTGAGCGTGTTTGCGATGGGCTACAATCTGGCCTTCGGCTATACCGGGCTTCTGAGCCTCGGCCATGCCATGTTCTTCGCCGCCGGGCTCTATGGGGCAGGGCTTCCCATCTATCATCTGGGCTGGAATGTCTGGCCGGCCTTCGGGGCAGGGATACTCGCCGGTGGCGCGCTTGCGCTCGTGGTGGGATTCCTGGCGCTGAGGACGACCGGCGTCGCCTTCATGATCGTGACGCTGATGTTCGCGCAGGTCTTTTATCTGACGACACTCTATTTCACGACCTATACGCGGGGCGAGGAAGGGCTGGTTCTGCCGCAGGCCGTGCGGCGGCTTTCCTTTCCCGGCGGTCCGCTCGATCTCAGCGACCCGTCCACGCGTTATCTCGTGGCGCTCTGCCTCTTCACGGTGGTGCTTGCGGCGATCCTCTTCCTGGTGCGCGCGCCCTATGGGCGTTCGCTCGTGGCGATCCGCGAGAACGAAGAGCGCATGCGGATGCTCGGCTATGACGTCTTTGCCAACAAGCTGGCGGCCGTGGTTCTCTCCGGAACCTTCTGCGCCGCAGCCGGGGCGGCCTATGGCGTCCTTTTCGGTTACGTCGGCTCGGGCTTCGCCTCGATCCAGTATTCCATCCTGCCGCTCTTATGGGTGCTGGTCGGTGGTGCGGCCACGACGCTCGGGCCGCTGATCGGCACGCTCTTCATGTTCTATGTCATCGATACAGCCTCGAGCTACACCACCGCGCATCTTCTGGTGGTCGGGCTCGTTCTCATCGGCGTCATCCTTTTCTTCCCGAAGGGTATTGTGGGGACTGTGCGCAAAAGGTGGTTGCCATGGCTTCCCTGACCCCGCTTCTCATCACGCGCGATCTGTGCCGCTCCTTCGGTGGTTTACGCGCCGTGGACCAGGTGGATTTTTCCCTGCCGGATGGGGAGACCCATGCGATCATTGGCCCGAACGGCGCGGGCAAGACCACCTTTGTCAGCCTGATCTGCGGGCGGGTCGCGCCGACATCGGGCAGCGTGGTCTTCGATGGAAAGGACATTTCCCGCATGCCTGCCCACAAGCGCGTTCGCGCGGGCATTGCCTACACGTTCCAGATCACCAGCGTGTTCGCCAATCTCTCTGCCTTCGACAATGTGGCGTTGGCGGTGCAGCGCCGGCTGATCGACGATCATGAGCGCGGACTCACTTCCCGCGCGCTGGTGGAGCACGGAATGGACGCGCTCGATAAGGTCGGGATCGCGGACCTTGCTGACAAGGTGGCGGGCAATCTTTCCTATGGGCATCAGCGATTGCTGGAGGTGGCCATGGGGCTTGCGCTCAAGCCCCGCCTGCTGATCCTCGACGAGCCGACGCAGGGGCTTTCCGACAGCGAGATCGACAATTTCATCGCTCTCGTGCGCCAGATCGGCGAGGAAGCGACGGTGCTCCTGATCGAGCACAATATGGATGTGGTGATGGCGCTGGCGCAACGCATCACGGTCATGGAGCAGGGGCGGGTTCTGGCGCAGGGCGGGCCGGCCGAAATCCGCGCCAATCCGGCTGTCCAGCAAGCCTATCTCGGAGGATGAGATGACGGCGGCGCTCAGAATGGAAGGGGTCGACAGCCATTATGGCCATGTGCAGGTGCTGCGTTCCTTCGAACTGGAGTTGCGGCGCGGCGAAGTGCTTTGCCTGCTTGGCCGCAATGGCGCGGGCAAGACCACGGCGCTGAAGACCATCATGGGATTGGTGCCGGCAACGGCGGGGCGCATTGTTCTCGGCGATGTCGAGCTTTCCGGTCTCGCGCCGCATGAGGTGCCGCGCGCGGGCGTGGCCTATGTCCCGCAGGGACGGCGGCTGTTTGCGGAAATGACGGTCGGCGAGAATATCGAGATCGGCCTGATGACGCGGGGCAAGGGCAGGGAGACGCGGGAAAGCGTGCTCGATCTCTTTCCGGTTCTGCGCGAACGGTTGAACCAGCGCTCGGGTACCCTTTCGGGGGGCGAGCAGCAGATGCTCGCCATGGCGCGCGCGCTTTGCATCGAGCCGCAGGTGCTTTTGCTGGACGAACCCACGGAGGGGCTGATGCCTTCCATGATCGCGCGCATCCGTGAAACGGTCGCGGGGTTAAGGGAACGCGGGGTTTCAACCATTCTGGTGGAGCAGCGGGTCGATGCCGTTCTGTCCGTTGCCGATCGGGTGGCTTTCATCGAGAACGGGCGCAATCGCGAGACCGTCGCGGTGGAGCAATTGCGCGCCGATCCGCAGATGGTGCATCGCTATGTGGGGGTGGGCTAGGCGCGAGCTGGTCCGGATTGAGCACAAGGGCGCCTGACGTTGAACGTCGGGCGCGGCACCGTCCTATGCCAGCGCCACCCCGGCTTCCCTCATCTTCGCCGTCATAGCGGCCAGCGAGCCGCCCAGGTCTATGGCGCGGCACCCGTCCAGGATGACCGTTGCGTCGAATCCCTGGCGGCGGGCATCGAGGGCCGAATAGGCAACACAGAAATCCGTCGCAAGGCCGGCCAGCGTCACCTTCGAAATTCCCCGTTCCCGCAGATAGCCGGAAAGCCCGGTCGGCGTTTCGTGATCGTTCTCGAAAAAGGCCGAATAGCTGTCGATCGTCTTGCGGAACCCCTTGCGGATGATCAACTCGGCACCCGTCCACTCAAGCCCCGGATGAAACGCCGCGCCGGGCGAGCCTTGTACGCAGTGGTCGGGCCAGAGCGTCTGCGTCCCGTACGCCATCTCGACCGTCTCGAAGGGCGCTTTTCCGGGATGGGAGGAGGCGAAACTCGAATGGCCGGCGGGATGCCAGTCCTGTGTCAGGACCACATGCTCGAAACGCCCGATGAGCGTGTTGATGACCGGCACCACCTGATCACCACCGGCAACCGCCAGCGCGCCGCCGGGGCAGAAGTCGTTCTGCACGTCGATGACGATCAGGGCTTCATTTGCCATTGCGCTCTTCTCCTTTTTGTGAATTCCGGCGAAGGTGGACCGAATGTTCCCCTTTGACAAGCGGCACGAGGAGCGTATCATTTGTATGCGAATGATTTTGCGCGCCGACAAAAACAAGAAAGGCGCGGGGAACGACGTCGTTTTCAGGCAGGCAGGTACAGTATGGACTATGCCAGACCGACCACGCTGGAGGAAGCGTTGGAGCTGATGCGCTCCCGGCCCTGGACCGTTCTTGCGGGCGGGACCGATTTCTATCCGGCCCTTGGCGGCGGACCCGTCAAGGCCGATGTGCTGGACATAAACGGCCTGCGCGAACTCAAAGGCATTTCCCGCTCCGACAGCCATATCGCAATCGGCGCGCGCACGAGCTGGAGCGAGCTTCTGGCGGCACCCCTGCCGCCGTCGTTCGACATGCTGAAACAGGCCGCGCGGGAAGTGGGCTCCGTTCAAATCCAGAATATGGGTACGGTGGCGGGAAATCTTTGCAATGCATCGCCCGCAGCCGATGGCGTCCCGCCGCTGCTGGCGCTCGACGCGGAGGTTGCCCTCACCAGTCATGCGGGCGTGCGCCACGTGCCGCTTTCCACCTTCATTCTGGGCAACCGGCAGACGGCGCGGGAAGCCGATGAACTGGTCACGGCGATCCGCGTTCCGCTTGCGGCAAGCGAAGGCAGGTCGGGTTTCGTCAAGCTCGGTGCTCGCCGCTATCTGGTGATCTCGATCGCCATGGCGGCCGCGCGGCTCGTTTTCGACGGTGGCAGGATACGCGGCGTGGCAATTGCGGTCGGGTCCTGTTCTGCGGTGGCGCGGCGGCTTGCGGGGCTCGAAGCCGTGCTTGCGGGCGCGTCGAGAGATGCCGTGGCGGCACTGGTGGCGGCCTATGGATTCCCGGAGCTGGCTCCCATCGACGATGTGCGCGGCACGGCTGACTATCGGCGCGAGGCTGCGCGGGAGATCGTTGCGCGGGCGCTCGTGCAGGCTGCGGGTGATCCGCTGGCCGGAGGGGTTGCCGCATGAAGCTTTCGCTTTCCTTCGCCGTTAACGGCGCGCCTGTCGAAGCCGAAGTCTCGCCCTTGCAGCGATTATCCTCCGTGTTGCGTGACGAGCTGGGACTGACAGGCACGAAAGTCGGCTGCGATGCGGGCGATTGCGGCGCCTGTTCGGTCGTGCTGGATGGCAAGGTCGTGTGCGCCTGCCTGGTGCCGGCTGCAAACCTTGAGGGCGCTCAGGTGCATACCGTGGAAGGGCTGTCCAATGGCGCATTATCGGCCTTGCAGGAATCCTTCCTGCGCCACGGTGCCGCGCAATGCGGCATCTGCACGCCGGGGATACTCGTGAGTGCGGCAGCACTTCTGGAACAGAATGCTTCGCCTACGGAAGACGAGGTGAAGGATGCGCTGGGTGGCGTGCTTTGCCGCTGCACGGGCTACCGAAAGATCATCGATGCGGTGATGAACGCCAATCGCCAGGTCGGCGTCGAGCCGGCGCTGGTGGGGGCGGGAGAGGCGGTCGGCTCGTCGCCGATCCGGCTCGACGGGGCGCGGAAGGTGACGGGTGCCGAAATCTTCGGGGCCGATGAACGACCGGTCGATGCGCTGTCCGTGGCCGTGGTGCGCTCGCCGCACTGGCATGCGGAGTTCGAGATCGGTGACACGGATGCGTTCGTCGCGGCGCATCCGGGGGTGGTCGCCGTTTTCACCGCGGCGGATATTCCGGGTGAGAACCGTTTCGGCGTCATTCCTCCCTTTGCCGACCAGCCGGCGCTCGCGGAAGGGCGGGCGCGGTTTCGCGGCGAGGCGGTGGCGCTGGTGGCCGGCGAGCGGGCGGCGATGGATGCGCTGGACCTTGGCGGTTTTCCGATTGCATGGCATCCGCTTCCCCATGCCTTGTCGCCGGACGAGGCGAAACGGGAAGACTTCGCGCCATTGCACGAGGGCCGGACGGGAAACCTGCTGACCAAAGGGTTTGTCGAGCGTGGCGACCCGGAAGCGGCCTTGGCCGCGTCGCATGTCACGGCGAGCGCGTCCATGGAAACGTCCTATGTGGAGCATGCCTATATCGAGCCGGAAGCAGGCTATGCGGTCATGGAGGGCGATACGCTGGTCATCAAGGCATGCACGCAGGCGCCCTACATGGACCGGGACGACACAGCGCGGATTCTGGGCCTGCCCCCTGAAAAGGTGCGCATCGTTCCGCTTGCCACCGGCGGCGGGTTTGGCTCGAAGCTCGATATCTCCCTGCAGCCCCTGGTGGGGCTGGTGGCGTTGCGCAGCGGCAGGCCGGCGGCGCTCGTTTACTCGCGCGGCGATTCCATGCGCTCAACCACCAAACGGCACCCGGCTTCGATGCGGGCCACCATCGGGGCTGACGAGAACGGACGCATCACGGGCATGGTGTTCGAGGGCGATTTCAACACGGGCGCCTATGCGAGTTGGGGCCCAACGGTCGCCAATCGCGTGCCGGTCCATGCCTCCGGTCCCTATCGCACGCCGCATTACCGGGCCGAGGGGCGGGCGATCCATACGAACGGGCCGATCTCCGGCGCGTTTCGCGGTTTCGGTGTTCCGCAAGCGACCATCATGCAGGAAACGCTCTATGACCGGCTCGCCGAAAAACTCGGGCGCGACCGGCTGCAATTGCGGATCGACAACGCCTATGTGGATGGCGACCGCACGACCTGCGGGCAGCGTCTTGCGGGCGTGGGCATAAAGCAGTGCCTCGAAGCTCTGCAGCCGGGGTGGGAGCGGGCGCTCCTGGAAGCGCGAACGGCAAATGCGGCGGGCGGCACGATCCGGCGCGGTGTCGGCGTCGCCTCCTGCTGGTATGGGTGCGGCAACACGGCGCTGCCCAACCCATCGACGATCCGCGTGGGCATTTCGGCTGCCGGGCGCGTGGTGCTGCACCAGGGCGCGGTCGATATCGGGCAGGGCTCGAACACGGTGGTGACGCAGATCTGCGCCGATGCGCTCGGCCTGCCGCTTTCCGTCTTCGAGCTCTTATGTGGCGATACATCGATCACGCCGGATGCCGGCAAGACCTCCGCATCGCGGCAGACCTTCATTTCGGGCAAGGCTGCGCAAAAGGCGGGGCAGGCACTGCGGGACAAGATCCTGCGCTTTGCAAATGTTTCCGATGCCGCCCAGATAGGGCTGGAAGACGGTTTTCTCACGGTGCGCGAAGGCGAAGCCCGGCGGCGCATAGCACTCAACGACATGAAGCCGGATATGTTTGGCTATGTTTTCTCGGCGGAAGAGACCTACGATCCGCCGACCACCGCGCTCGATGAGAAAGGGCAGGGCGTGCCCTATGCGGTCTATGGGTATGGAGCGCAGCTTGTGGAGCTTGAGGTCGACACGACGCTCGGCATGGTCAGGCTCCTGCGCATCGTGGCGGCGCACGACATAGGCCGGGCGATCAACCCGCTGCTTGTGGAAGGCCAGATCGAAGGCGGTATCGCGCAGGGCATCGGCCTGGCGCTGATGGAGGAATATGTGCCCGGTCGCACGGAAAACCTGCACGATTATCTGATCCCGACCATCGGCGACGTGCCGCCCATCGAGACCATCCTGGTGGAAGTGCCCGATCCCGAGGGGCCCTTCGGCGCCAAGGGGCTGGGCGAGCATGTTCTCATTCCCACGGCGCCGGCGATCCTCAATGCGATCCGCCATGCGACGGGCATCGAGATTGGCAAGGTGCCGGCGACGCCCAGCCGTATTCTCGCTGCGATCCGGGTCGGGGGCCGGGTCGGGGGCCGGGTCCGGGGCCGGGGGGG
>SWCH01001639.1_pt2 | contig 27434 bp, 24 predicted proteins | sample 4690051 | NCBI WGS metagenome assembly SWCH01 (sample SAMN10267282, study PRJNA491770) | bioreactor metagenome | isolation source: DHS bioreactor inoculated with | place: Japan: off Shimokita Peninsula | reverse complement strand
AATATAGCAGTTGCTTCATCATACATTTTATGATTTGATAGTCTGCCCCTTCTATAATCATCATTATCCATAGCCGGTAAATCATCGTGTATCAGCGAATAAGTATGTATCATTTCCATAGCACAAGCAAAAGGAAGGATTATTTCATCATTATCATCAAAAATTTCATGCGTTCCCAACATAAGAATAGGGCGCATCCTTTTCCCTCCTGACATTAAGCTATAAAGCATTGATTCATAAATTAGCTTTTGCGGATTATCTTTTATTGTCACTATGTTCTTCAAACATTCATCAACTCGATTAACCTTTTCATTCATCCATTTATTAAATTCCATTTTATTATCTACCTCTTTTATATTATCTTTTTGCAATTGTTCTGCTATTTTTCAAATATTTTTTTTGCAATTTCTACAGCTTCTTTTGCATCCTTAGCATAATAATCTGCACCAATTTTTTCAGCATATTCGTGAGTTAAAACAGCACCGCCCACTACGACTTTACAATTTATATTATTTTCACGAAGTTCTTTTATAGTTTTTTCCATACTTTTCATAGTAGTTGTCATTAATGCGCTCAGCCCTACAATCACTAATTCATCATATTTTTTAGACTCTTCAACTATTCTCTCTGCCGGAACATCTCTTCCTAAATCAATTATCTCATAATTATAGTTTTCAAGTATAACTTTTACTATGTTTTTTCCTATATCATGTATATCACCTTTTACTGTAGCCAAAATTATTTTGCCATTAGTAATACTAGCTGATTCTTTATTCTTCAAATTTTCTTTTAACACATTAAACGCAGATTTAACAGTCTCTGCTGATTGAATTAATTGAGGCAGAAATATTATTCCTTTTTCATAATCATCTCCAACAATATCTAATGCCGGAATTAAATACTCATTGACTATTTGAAGTTCATCTTTAGTTTTAATAAGTTCTCTTACGGCTATTGCAGCATTTTCTTTTAATCCTTTTACAACAATGTCTGTCAAATTAAGTTGTTCTTTGATTTTTTTATCATTTTCATAACTAATTTTAGCATCAGGTTTTTCATATGCATACTTAGCAATATATTCTTTTGCACCTGCATCATGATTATATAATACATTAAACGCACTTATTTTATCCATCATTGATTTGTCATTTGGATTAATAATTGGTAAATCCAGTCCTGCAGACATTGCTATTGAAAGAAATGTTTCATTAATAATTTCTCTTTTTGGCATTCCAAATGATATATTGGATATTCCCAGAACAGTTTTTACACCAAGATTATTCTTAACTAATGTTAAAGTTTTAATTGTTTCTACAACCTCTTTTTGTTGTGCTGAACAGGTTAATGTTAACGTATCAATATAGATATCTTCCTTTTTTATACCGTACAACATTGCTTTATTTACTATTTTTTCTGCAATATTATATCTATCCTGAGCATTATCCGGAATACCCCTATCATCTAATGTTAATCCTACAACTGCTGCTCCGTATTTTTTTACAAGAGGTAAGATTTTTTCAAGTACTCGGTCTTCTCCGTTAACAGAATTAACAATTGCTTTACCATTATAATATCGAAGTCCAGCTTCTATCACAGCCGCATCTGAAGAATCTATTTGCAAAGGAACGTCTGTTACACTTTGTAATTTCTTAATTATATTTACCATCATTTCTGCTTCATTAATTTCCGGAAGTCCAACATTCACATCTAATATATGTGCACCTGCTTCAACTTGAGACAAACCTTGCTGTAAAATATAGTCTATATCATTATTTCTAAGGGCTTCCTTAAACAATTTTTTGCCTGTTGGATTTATTCTTTCGCCTATTACTTTTACACCATCTATCAATACTGTTTGACTTGGAGAACATAATGCAGAAAAACTTTTCTTATTGACTTTTGCAGTATAAACACTATTAATTTTATTTTTAATAGCCTTTATATAAGATGGTGTAGTTCCACAGCAGCCTCCAACCATTTTAACTCCAAGTTTCACAAATTTTTCTACTTCTGATGAAAACTCTTCTTCATCAACATCATAGAAAGTTTCGCCGTTTCTAACTACAGGAAGACCTGCATTTGCTTGAACTAAAATAGGAACATTTGTCCACTTCAATAAATCTTCAACTATTGGATAAATTTCTCTAGGACCTAGCGAACAATTTATTCCCAGTCCGTCAACTCCTAATCCTTCCAAGGTAACAGCCATACTGCTGGGCAAACATCCTGTAAATGTTCTATGGTCTTTTTCAAATGACATAGTTGCAACAACCGGGATATTACTATTTTCTTTAGCTGCTAAAACTGCCGCCTTCATTTCATACAAATCAGTCATAGTTTCAATTAATATTAAATCTGCTCCTGATTTAACACCTTGAACTACTTGTCTTTTAAAGATTTCATATGCCCTATTAAAGCTTAGAGTTCCCATGGGTTCTAAAAGTTCACCAATAGGACCGATATCTAATGCTACAAATACATTATTAGATTTTATTGAATTTTTAGCTTCATTTGCTAATGAAACTGCAGCATCTATTACTTCCTCTACAGAATATCCTGAATTTAAAAGTTTTTGTTCATTTGCACCAAATGTATTTGAAGTTATTACATTAGCACCTGCATCTAAATACTCTTTGTGAATTTCTATTATTTCATCTCTTTGTACAATGTTTAAAGTTTCTGGAATTTCTCCTAACTTTAACCCCTTTTTTTGCAGCATAGTTCCCATAGCACCATCAAATACTACAATATTTTCTTTCATATATTCATTAAAATTCATTTTTTAATCCTCTCTATTCTCTGTTTACAGAGTGAATTATAGATATTATGCTGTCATGCGTTTTTCTTGCAACATATGGATTATTCATAGTATAGAGATGTACTCCATCTGCACCCATTGCAATTAAATCTATTATTTGCTCTGTTGCATAGGCTATGCCTGCATCTGTTAATGCTTCTGTATCATGTTCAAATTTATCCATAATTTTATTATATTTTTCTGGTATTTTGGATCCGCTTAAAGTTGCTATTCTTTGTATTTGTTTTTTATTTGTCAATGGCATTATACCTGCCTCTATAGGAACATTAATATTGTATTTTTTTGCTAAGTCTAAAAAGTGATAGAAATCATTGTTGTCGTAAAATAGCTGAGTAATAAGATGTGAAACTCCTGCATCAATCTTATACTTAAGATTTTTTACATCTTCCTCAATACTCAAGCTGTCATTGTGTCCTTCCGGATAACAGGTTCCCGCTATATCAAATTTACCGGTTATATTTATGTAGCTAGCCAAATCAGATGCGTGGCTAAAATCCCCTTTCACTTCCTCTTCTAATGGTATATCTCCTCTTAATGCAAGTATATTCTCAATACCTTCTTCTTCTAGTTCATTTAATATGTGATGTATTTCATCTTTAGTAGAACTAATGCATGTTAAATGAGCAACCGACTCAATCCCATACTTATTTTTAACAAGAGATGAAATTTCTTTGGTTTTATTTTGATTGCTCCCACCACCTGCGCCATATGTAACACTAATAAAATCCGGTCTTAAATCACTTAGTGATTCCAGTGTTTTGTATATAGTTTCTACGGATGAAGTAACTTTTGGTGGAAATATTTCAAACGAAAATACAAATTTCTTTTTATTAAAAATATCTCTAATTTTCATACAAGTTCGCACCTTTCAATAATTTTCAATATTATATCACACATAATTATGGCTGTAAATGCGATAAATAAATTTAAAAATATATAAAAAAACAGGAATAAATTCCTGTGGAACTTACTCCTGTTTTTTTCGCTCATACTCTATACTATATTAATTATTTCTAATTAATTATATTCTAGTTACGTTAGCTGCTTGGTCTCCTCTGTTGCCTTGTGTAATTTCAAAGCTAACTTTTTGACCTTCTTCTAATGATTTGAATCCTTCGCCTTGAATAGCTGAGAAATGTACAAATACATCATCTCCGTCTTCTCTTGATATAAATCCAAATCCTTTTTCTGCGTTAAACCATTTAACTGTACCTTTATTCATTTGGTACCTCCTAATTTCTATTTTTTTATACTCCATTGTAAATAAAAATTCACATATTTTTACAAATCATATATACAAACACAATATATATAATCTCTAAAAACATGTGAAATCTATAAATACATCTGTAATACATTCTAATAATAGCACACCAAGCTAATTTTGTCAATAGTTATAATTTTTTATTTTTTGTAACACTTATGTTATTTTCAAATATTATATAGTGATATGACTAACAGCATCAATTAAAAACGAACTAAAATATAGTATGGAAGTGATTATATGAATGTATTGAAATTTAAGTCTTTTGATGAAATGGATGACTCATTGGTTCAAGAGACCGGAACAAACAAAATCCCTATCTGGGGTTCCTTGCCAAATGCAGATAACTCTAATTACCTTCAAGAATATCTTAAATCGATGATAGGCAGGCTTGTAAAAATTGATTTTTTAATAGGTAGCGATAATCTAATTTGCAAGGAAGGAATATTAAAGGAGGTTGGTACCGATTACATAGTTCTTGAATTACTACAATCAAATGATTTGTTAGTAGGAGATTTATACTCTATAAAATTTGTTCAAATAATTTAAAACGCAACGGGATTATCCCCGTTGCGTTTTTTATTATGCTTCCCAATCAGAATCATACTTACTAAATTCTCCAGCCAACAATTCGTCTGTATAATCCAGTATAATATTTTTTACTAAAGTATCCATAGTTCCCATGTCATCATCTTCACTAAGTTCAGATTCTTTTAATATATCCTTAAATATACTGTATGCTCTATTGTATGAAATATTCATTTTTGATAGTTCATTAAGCATTTCTGGTGTTATAGATTTTTCAAATTCATCAAAGCTCATATTTTGAGCATACTTCTTTAACATAATTCACCTTCATTTTTTATTTATAAGTTCAGCTTTAGCTGAACAAATTTACTTATTTTCTCTCTAAATATTCATCATATGTCATAGCTCTATCAATCATTCCATCTGGCGTAAGCTCAATTATTCTATTAGCTATAGTTTGTATAAATTGATGGTCATGAGATGCAAATAATACTATTTGTTTAAAATCAATTAATCCATTATTGAGTGCTGTAATTGATTCAAGATCCAAGTGGTTTGTTGGTTGATCTAAAACTAATACATTTGAACCGGAAAGCATCATTCTAGACAGCATACATCTAACTCTTTCTCCTCCGGATAAAACACTTGCAGGTTTTAGTGCATCATCACCCGAAAACAACATACGACCTAAGAAACCTCTCAAGAAACTTTCAGACTGGTCCTCTGAGAATTGTCTCATCCAGTTTACTAAGTCCAGATTGCAATTATCAAAAAACTCAGAGTTATCTTTTGGAAAGTACGACTGTGTAGTTGTTTGACCCCATTTCAAAGTTCCTGAATCAGGTTCAAGTTCTCCTACAAGTATTTTAAAGAGTGTTGTTTGAGCAAGCTCATTATCTCCTATAAATGCTATTTTATCATCTCTGTTAACTCTAAATGATATGTTCTTTAATATTTCTGTACCATCTATTGTCTTTGATAGGTTTTCAACTGTTAATATTTCATTTCCTACTTCTCTATCTGGAGTAAATCCAACAAATGGATATCGTCGTGATGATGACGGCATTTCTTCCACTGATAGTTTGTCAAGCAGTTTACGCCTTGATGTTGCTTGTTTTGACTTAGATTTATTAGCTGAGAATCTTTGAATAAAGTTTTGCAAATCCTTTATTTTATCTTCTCTTTTTCTATTTTGGTCCCTCATTAATTGTTGCATTAACTGACTTGATTCATACCAAAAATCATAATTACCTACATACATTTTAATTTTTTTGTAATCTATATCCACTATATGAGTACACACTGTATTTAAAAAGTGTCTATCGTGAGATACAACAATTACTAAGCCTTCAAAATCCATTAAAAAGTCTTCTAACCATCTAACAGAGTCTATGTCTAAGTTATTTGTCGGCTCATCTAGAAGAATTATTCCCGGTTTGCCAAAAAGTGCTTGAGCAAGCATTACTTTAACTTTATCTCCACCGTTTAAATCTCCCATATGTGAATAGTGCATATCAGAACCTATTCCAAGTCCTTGCAAAATTTGGGATATTTCTGTTTCAGCATCCCAACCATTCATTTCTGCAAATTCTCCTTCTAATTCAGATGCTCTAACTCCATCTTCATCAGAAAAATCTTCTTTTGCATATAATGCATCTTTTTCTGTCATTATTTCATAAAGTCTTTTATTCCCCATAATTACAGTATTCATTACAGTAAATTCATCATATTGAAAATGGTCCTGCTTAAGTACTGACATTCTTATATTTGGGGGAATAGTTAATTCTCCTGATGTATAATCTATTTCACCAGATAATATTTTTAGGAAAGTGGATTTTCCTGCTCCGTTTGCTCCTATAACTCCATAGCAATTTCCTGGCACAAACTTAAGATTTACATCATCAAATAGTTTGCTTCCTCCAAATTGGAGGCTTAAATTAGTTACTGTTATCATTTCTACATCCTTAATCTTTTATTTTATTATTATTCTTATTTTTTAATTTATACTTACTATCATATACTATACAATTATTATATTTTTTTATTACATAGCATAATTTTTCAATTATTATTATCTTTTCTCAAAGTCCCGATGTCATCTTTGGCTGAACGAGAGTACTTTGCAAAGTACTCATATTCTGTTCTTGTTCATTACAAAAAGGATTTAGCGTGGTTCTCACACCAAACCCCTATATATCTAAAATCAACATCCTGATTATCATTCCTTGAAACTATATAAATTATCTAGTGTTCTTATTTAAAAAATCAGGTATTTTAAAATCAAATGGGTTTTCTTTAGATTTTTCTTGATTATTACTATCTTTGTCTAAACCATCTTTTACATCTTTTTTGCCTTTAGAAGCATCTGTTTTTATGTTACCAGAAGTTTTAGCATCAGTAAACCCTGTTGCAATCACAGTAATTTTAACAGCATCACCAACTGTTTCATCTATATTAGCTCCAAAAATAATATTAGCTTCAGGATCAGCTGCTTCTTCTATAAGTCTTGCAGCTTCATTAACTTCATGTATACCCATGTTAATTCCACCTGTAATATTGAGTAGAACTCCTCTGGCTCCATTAATTGATGTTTCCAAAAGCGGACTTTGAATAGCTTGTTTAACAGCATTTAATGCTCTGTTTTCACCACTTGCTTGTCCTATACCCATGTGTGCTAAACCTTGACCTGACATAATTGTCTCAACATCAGCAAAGTCTAAATTCATTATAGCAGGTATAGCTATTAAATCTGAAATACCCTGTATACCTTGTCTTAAAACATCATCGGCAAGTGAAAAGGCTTCAAGCATAGTAGTCTTTTTGTCAGAGATTTCTAAAAGTTTGTCATTTGGAATAACTACTAATGTATCTATACTTTCTCTTAATTTTTTAAGTCCCGACTCAGCATTCTTCATTCGATTTCTTCCTTCAAACATAAAAGGCTTAGTCACAACTGCAACTGTCAGTATCCCTTGAGATTTAGCAATATTTGCAATATATGGAGCAGCTCCTGTTCCAGTTCCTCCACCCATTCCTGCAGTTATAAATACCATATCTGCACCTGACACTAAATCTGCAATATCTGTTTTATTTTCTTCTGCTGCTTTTTCTCCAATTTCAGGTTTAGAACCAGCACCCAAACCACTTGTTAATTTTTCACCTATTTGAAACTTTATTTCAGCTTTAGAAGAATGTAATGCTTGTTTATCGGTGTTCACACTTATAAAAGTCACACCTCTCACACCTGCATCTATCATTCTATTTACTGCATTATTTCCCCCACCACCAACGCCTATGACTTTTATATTAGCAAGTTTTTCTGATGGTTCTTCAAATTGAAACATATATTGACCTCCTACACAAGAGAAATTTTTCATATTATAAAAAATATTATAGCATATATTTTCATATTTTCATACATTTTTTTATTGCTAATTACATAATATTATATTTTGATATCACAAAGTCTAACATAATTTTTGTATTTTTGTAAATATTATTGCCAAAAGCAAAAACTGCTGCCAAATAAATAGGAAGACCTAGACGTTCTCCTATATATCCTAAAAACATAGCAAACAGTAAATCTGAAAATAGATATAACACAGATTTAAATACTTTAATTTCACCTTTTAAATTTTCACACAATATATTAAATATTGTATTTACCATAGCTAGTATAGAAAGAGAAATATACACTACATATTCAGTATTGTACACAACGTTAAAATTCAAGCCGGCTATAATACCTAATACTACACCTGCAATTACATAAAGCAAAAAAATCCACCCCTTTTAATTTATAATTTCAGCATATTTTATTTCATGTTCATCGCCATAAAATTTTGGCATAACCAAATCATAACTCATCATTGTTGTTACTTCCATTCCCCATTGATTTTTTAAAACATAAGCATACGTTCCTTCATCATTAACTGCATCATATAAAGCATCTTGGTCGCCAATGGCTCTAATAATAAATGGGGCCGGAACTCCTTCTCCGTTTATTTTCAAAATTGGACCTGCACACACTACTTCTGATATGTTAATAATTCTTTTTCCATTAACATCTATAGCTTCTGCTCCGGCATTTTTTAAATCATTAAGTAAAACATTAATATCAACGTCATGTACTATTTTATCCATGACATCTATAGATTGGTCTTCACTTGTGCTATCTGAAACTCTAAGCATTATACCGGGTCCTCTAACATCTATAAATCCATTATAAAATTTAAGCTCTTGTATTTCACTATTCATATTTATTATTTCATCTAAAAAATTTGGACTTGCATCATCTTGAAGTTTAAATTTTTCTTCTTCAATCAAAATTCTTAGATTTTCAACTATCTCTCTTACATCATTTACATTTCTTTCATATCTGCACAAGTCTCTTAAATCATATATGCTATTTTCATCGATATCTGCGTATGCACCTTTAACAATAAAAGTAGTTGATATAAATATAATGAAAAACATAAAAATTCTAGATTGTTTAATTTTAATTGTTATTACCTCCTTTTGAACAATTGATTTTCAACTTAATCATTGATTATTATTCAAATTCACCTGTATCAACTGGAATTGCATACTTGAATTTTTTTTCATCATCATATCTATTTACAACTATTTCACTTAGATACTCCGTATTTATAGTAAATCCTATTTCACTCATTTGAGTAACTATTCCACCAACAAAATTCAAGGATGCCTCTATTGTCTTTGAGTTCCCAATTGCTTTAATTTCAAGAGGCAAAACCAATGCTACACCATTGACATTTATATGATCTAGAACTGGTACAATCTCTGTATAATTTGTATATCTTTGACCATTTATAGATATGGCTTCAACTCCGGCATTATTTAAGTAACTAATTAGAGCTAATATATACTGATGACTGTGTGCGAGATTTACATATGAATTCGGATCAGAATCTATTGTAATTACTGCACCTGGACCTTTAACATCGTAATACCCCGACAAAATTTTTTGTTTGTTTAATTCATCTTTTATTTCATTAATTTGATTTTCCTTGGCAATTGATTTTTCTTCATTAACTTTTACTTCTTCCCTCAGTTTGTCTATTTCTTCCCTAAGTTTACTTTTTTCAACACTTAGTTCTGCAAGTTCTTTGTTTAAATTTTTTGTTTTTTCATCCTGAGTTTTATTATCGCCAAGTATATTTTGTGCTGTTTGATATTGCATTATTATAAAAACACCTAATGCAAGGCTTATAATAAATAGTATTGCTTTTTGACCTGCTTTTTTCATTAAATATCCTCCATTTGAAAATCCTCTATGTATACAGGACTATCCCCTTTTGTAAAATCTATTAAATCAGATGTTACCGTTAAATTATTATTAAGTCTTTCGTTAATGATTTCCATAGCAAATGAAATTTGATATTTTACATCATCTTCTAGGTCTATTTTTATTTTAGTTCCATATTCTGTATCTAAAAGAACTGCATTGTCATTTAAAACAGTCAGTTTATTAATTGTATCACTACCAAATTCACTTATACTATAATCTAAAGTTTTAAATACTGTATTTATATCATCTACCCCAGTAAACTCTATTAGTTCTCCTATATTGTATATCACATCAGTTAAACTTTCAATAGTTATTAATTTACTTTTTTCATTATATATGTTTAAAATTATACCATATTTATCAGTTACAATATGGTCATTATTAAAATCAATTTGATATTGTTCTTGTCTTTCACTTATTTCAATATATATTCTATCAGGAAGTTCATAGACTATTCTAGCCGTGTTAACATATGTTTCCTTTTCAATATTTTCTTTTACTTTAGATCTATCTACTTTAAATATTTTTTCTCCAATTTCTATTCCTGATTTTTCAATTATATAGTCTGTTTCATAAGAGAAATTACCTACTATATCTATACCTTTAATATCTAAATAATCCGTCTTAAAAGAAACATGATAAATGCAAAAAACAATAAATACAGCAGCCGAAAAAAAAGCTGCCGTACTAATAAAGGACTTCCTTATTTTTCTCTTTTTTCTTCGATTTTTCTTTTGTTTTTTGCTTTTTCTACCCATTATTTTATCCTTTAGTTACAATTTCTAAAATTTTAGCAGGAAGAATTAAATTTTCCTTATAATTCTCTTCAGAAATATAATATTTCATTCTGACTTAGCGCATATTTTGTGAAATTGTACGAAATGTAAAAAATAGTTTTGGCACATTTAGCGTAGCGTATGTGTGCCATTATTTTTTACATTGAAGTTACAATTTCCAAAATTTTAGCAGGAAGAATTAAATTTTCCTTATAATTCTCTTCAGAAATATAATATTTCATTCTGACTTAGCGCATATTTTGTGAAATTGTACGAAATGTAAAAAATAGTTTTGGCACATTTAGCGTAGCGTATGTGTGCCATTATTTTTTACATTGAAGTTACAATTTCCAAAATTTTAGCAGGAAGAATTAAATATTATATTTCTGTTATTATTACCCCTAAACTTTGTAACTTATCTACAAATTTTTCATAACCTCTGTTTATATGATAAATGTCATTCACCTTTGTGGTTCCTTCGGCACCTATAGCCGCAATTACTAAAGCAGCACCGCCTCTCAAATCCTTTGAATCTACCTCTGCACCATGAAGCCTTGGCACTCCATTGATTACAGCAACCCTTCCTACAGTAGTTATGTCAGCACCCATTTTTCTAAGTTCCGGCACATGCTTATACCTGCTATCAAATACCGTTTCTTCTATAATTGTATTGCCATCTGCAGTCACCATAGACGCCATAAACTGTGCTTGCATATCAGTAGGAAAACCGGGATAAGGTTGAGTAGTAACTTTTTCTATAGAGTTAAGACGACTTCTATTCGTTACTACTATAGTTCCATGAGTTTCTCTAATTTCGCATCCTGCCTCCTCATACAAGGAAGTAATTGATTTAAAATGTTCTTTTTCAATATTTTTTATGTATATTTTACTCTTTAATGATGACGCTGCACTTAAATAAGTACCTGCTTCTATACGGTCTGAAATTATTTTATACTCTAATGTATCTTTTTCTTCAACTTTTTTACCTTCAATAGTAATAGTTCCTGTACCTGCTCCTTTAACAGAAAATCCACATTTGTTTAAAAAATTCTGCAAATCAACTATTTCTGGTTCTTTAGCAGAATTGTATATAGTTGTATTGCCAGATGCTCCAACAGCAAATAACATAATATTTTCTGTAGCACCTACACTTGGATAATCAAGCTGTATTTCACATCCCATTGGATTATTTACAGAACCATATAATATCCCCTTTTTCTCATGTATCTCTACACCTAATTTTCTTAATCCTTTCAAGTGCAAATCAATTGGTCTGAGCCCAATTTCACAACCACCAGGGAATGCTATTTCAACATTTCCTGTTCTTGATAATATCGCACCCATTAAAATAATTGAAGATCTGATTTTTTTAACCAGATTTTCCGGTACAGAATGCGTATTCAAATTTCTTGTGTCAATTAGAGCAATGCCATTATCATATTGTGTTTTGCACCCCATGCTTGATAGTATTTCAAACATCATTCTTACATCTTCAATATCAGGTATATTTTCAATTATGTATTCTCTGCCAACAATAACAGTACTTGCTATAATAGGAAGTGCAGCATTTTTTGAACCCCCTATTTCTACAATTCCTTCTAAATTATTTATTCCTTCTATAATAAAGCTTCCCATTTTATCCCTCCGCAACAAGTTACATACATAATATATGTTATGCAAACTTTCATCACTTGTTACTTCATATAGCTTTACTGTTTATAAGATTTTGCATTGCCTCATATATTTTATCTTCTACATTAATATTGCCAAGTTTCTTTGAATTTAAAGCCATTGTATTAAGTGTATTTTTATTTTCAAGAATTTCTTCGATTGCATTAATAAGAGTTGTTCCGTCTAAATCTTTTTCAAGAATGACTTTAGCCGCACCCTTTTTTTCTAATGCTCTTGCATTATATTCTTGATGGTTTTCTGCTGTATATGTTTTAGGAATTAATATAGAAGGAACTCCAACCGCTGTTATTTCTGCTATTGTAATTGCACCTGCACTCCCAATAACAATATCACTGGCAGATAAAGCAGTTGGAGCATCATACATATAGTCCTTAATTTCAATATTATTCTTTATATCTAAATTTGTTCTCTTTAATTCTTCGTTAAAGTTGTCATATAGCCTTTTTCCAGTTACATGAATAATCTTTACATTGAATTTGCCGTTATATTTTTTTATAACATCTAACATAGCCTTATTTAAGCTTACCTGTCCTCCGCTTCCGCCAAATGAATATATTAAAACGTCATCTGTTTTTAAATTGTAAAACTTTCTGGATTTTCTTCTATCTGCAATCAAAATATCTTTTCTCACAGGATTTCCTACCATAACCAGCTTATGCCTAATATTTTCCGGGAAATACTTTCGAGCTTCATCAAAACTTATTCCTATTAAATCAACTACCTTTGCTAGCAATTTGTTGGTAATGCCCGGAAAAACATTTTGTTCATGTATCATAGTTGGTATTTTCTTTAATGATGCTGCAAGAACAACTGGCCCGCAAACATATCCACCGGTTCCTACAACTATATCTGGTTTAAATTCTTTAATTATTTTATTTGCTTCAATAACACCCTTGAATGAAGCAAATAAAGTTTTTATATTTTCAATGCTAATTTTTCTCCTTAGAAATTTAGCTGTTACTGACTTAAACTCAAAACCTTCTTTTGGAACAAGTTCACTTTCCATTCCTGTCTTTGTGCCTACATACAACAAAATATTTGAAGCATCCTTAGACTTAACTTTTTGAGCTATCGCCAAAGCAGGATTTATGTGTCCACCTGTTCCTCCACCTGTTATTAAAACTCTCATTATTAATCCCATTCCTTCGTGCAAAGCACAATAATTATTTATTATGAATTGGAATACTTCGAAATATTTAAAAGTATACCCATTGATATCAGTAAAAACAAAAGAGATGAACCTCCGGCACTTATGAAAGGCAATGCTCTGCCGGTTGGAGGCATTGATGATGTTGAAACTGCAATATGTATTAAAAATTGAACCAAAACTAATGTAGTCATCCCAAGTGCTACCATCCCACCGTAAAAATCAACATTATTCATTGAAATTCTAAGTCCTCTCCAAGCAAATATCACAAACAAAAGCATAATTACAACACATCCTATAAAGCCTAATTCTTCTCCAATTATAGAAAAAATAAAATCATTATACGGCTCTGGTAAATAAAAAAACTTCTGTCTGCTTTTTCCAATTCCCATACCAAAAAGTCCACCTGTTCCTAACGCATACAAAGATTGAACAATTTGCCAGCCTTCATTTTGCATATATTCAAATGGATTAAAAAACACAATTACTCTGACTATTCTATAAGGCTGCATGGCAATCAAAGCAACTACTCCTGCAATACCGGCTAAAACTGTACCTACTAAATGACGTATCTTAGCTCCGGCACAAAAGAACATTACTATCAAAGTCAATCCCAATATAATAGATGTACTTAAATCATCTTGAATAGCTATTAATCCACAAAACAATCCAATTGTAAGCATAGATGGAATAAACCCTTTTTTAAATTCATTAATATGTTTTCGATTTCTATCAAAGAAATCTGCCATATACAAAACGCCACCTATTTTTATTATTTCAGATGGCTGAACATTTAATCCTGCAATATTTATCCATCTTTGAGCACCATTAGAAGCTACACCGATAGCTAGAGTTAACAGTGCTGAACCAATGCAAGCAATAAGTATAATTTTATTTAATCTACCATATATTTTGTAATGAATATTTGAAACAAATATCATGGCTACTAATCCTAAAATGGCTGCAAACACTTGTTTTTTTAGAAAATAAAATGGTTTACCATTAAATTTATAATACCCATCAGGATAACTCGAACTATACACCATCAAAAACCCTATTAAAACTAATACTATTATTACAAGTACTAAAATCCAATCAACGGATTTTTTATTAACTTTTCGTGCACTCTCCATAATATTTTACCCTTTCCTTAAAGTCTTTGCCTCTTACCTCATAGTTAGGGTACATCCCCCAACTTGCACATGCGGGAGAAAGTACTACATTGTCACCTTTACAACTTAATTCAAAACATTTTTTTACTGCTTCATCCATATTACAAACCCTGTGTATATTAACAAATCCATGTTCACGAGCACATTTTTCAATTTCATCTGCTGTTTGACCCAATAGCACCAATGCTTTTACTTTATTGTTGAAAGAATCTATAAATTCATCATACTTAGATTTTTTATCATATCCTCCAGCAATAAGAATTATTGGTTTTTCAATACCTTGAACTGCTTTAATAGAAGCATCCGGATTTGTTCCTTTTGAATCATTGTAAAATTTAACTCCATTGTATTCACCAGAAAACTCCAACCTATGCTCTACACCTCTAAAATTTTTCAATGCCAAAGCTATTGTCTCAGGTTTAATTCCAAGTGCTATAGAAGCTCCTGCAGCTGCAAGGGCATTTTCTACATTATGTTTACCGGGTATAAATATTTCGTTAATATCAACAATAGAATAAGCGGCATTTTCATCTTTATATATCATTTTACCATCTTTAATAAAAATTCCATTATCTAAAATTCTGTCCGCACTGAAAAATATTATTTTTGCTTTGACATTTTTACTATAATTTCTAATGGTTTCATCTTCATAATTTAGTACTGCATAATCATTTTCGTCTTGATTTTTAACATTATTAAACTTAGCTTCTATATAATTTTCTAGTGTATGATGGAAATCTAAATGATCCGGGCTTATATTAGTTAAAACACTGATATGTGGCTTAAAATTATATGTACCTGCTAGTTGAAAACTGCTTGTTTCTGCAACTAGAATTTCATCCAGCCCTGCATTTAAGGTATCGTAGAACATGCCATATCCAATATTTCCTGTTAATTTGTATTTTTTACCACTCTCTTTAACTATCTCCCCAATTAAAGTTGTTGTTGTTGTTTTACCATTTGTACCTGTTATAGAAACTATAGTTGATTTGCTAATCATGTATGATGCTTCAACATCACTTATAACTTTAATATTTTTTTTAATTAATTCTTGAATTACAGGTGTTTCATATTTTATTCCCGGACTTTTAACAGCTAAATCTACATCTCCTATATTTAAATAATCTGTACCAAAATAGTATTTTGCATTTATACCTTCAAGTTCCTTTAACCTTTCAGATAATTTTTCTTTTGGTGATTCATCATAAACAAAAACCTGAGCATTAAGGGCACTTAATCCCTTTACACATGCAACTCCTGAAACACCAAGACCTATAACAAGTATTTTTTTATTTTCTATACACATTTTAACCCTCTCATCTCCTATTAAAAAAAGCCGTCTAATAAATTTTATGTTGCTAAATATAATAAATTCCTATAAATGCTAATATTACTGTAACAAACCAAAAAACACCTACAACTTTTGTTTCTTTCCATCCGCACATTTCAAAATGATGGTGAAGAGGTGCCATTTTAAATATTCTTTTTCTAGTTTTTTTAAAATATGCAACTTGAATTATGACAGATAAAGCCTCTGCAAAATATATCCCACCTATAATTGGAATAACAAGTATTAAATTTGTCATAACAGCAACTGCCGCCACTGCTCCGCCAAGTGCAAGAGAACCTGTATCTCCCATAAAAACTTTTGCCGGATGTGCATTGTGTTTTAAAAAACCTAAACAAGAGCCTGATACAGCCGCACTTATAATTGCTATGCCTTGATACCCTTCATTGGTTGATATACGACTATTTGCAATTAAACTAAATGCAGCCATAACTATTAGTGTAACACCTGTATTTAATCCATCTAATCCATCTGTTAAATTTACTGAATTTACTATTCCTAAAACAACAAATATGGTAAACGGTATATACCATATTCCCAAATCAATGTATGCAATAAAAAATGGAACCTCCAGTATAGTTTTATTTATACTGAAACGAGAACCGTAAGCAGCAAGCAACCCTGCAAAAATCAACTGTCCTATAATCTTTTGATACGCTCTTAACCCTAAATTTCTTTTTAAAACTACTTTAATATAATCATCAATAAACCCAATAAAACCAAACCCTACTATAAAAAATATTACTGCAATTATTTCTTTAGAATAATATCCGCTTGTTGCTATCGATATTATAATTCCAAGGATTATTAAAACTCCACCCATTGTAGGTGTACCTGATTTAGCTAAATGTGACTTAGGTCCCTCCTCTCGGATGCTTTGTCCAACTTTTAATCTCTTTAATAAAGGTATCACTACAGGACCTAAAAATAATACTATTAAGAATGAAACTGTAATTACCCTAATGACTAGTATGCTATCTTGCATTTTTCTCTCCTTAATTCTTTCTTAATCCATGTTTTTGTTCAATTTCTTTAATCGCTTTTTTAGCAATAGTTGTTTCATCATATGGAATTTTTTCAACTCCCATATCCTGATATGGTTCAGTTGATTTTCCCGCTAGTAATATTACATCTTTACTCTGGTAATTGTCAATAGCATAATATATGGCTTCGTCACGCTCAACTATAATTTTGTATTTGCCTCCTGATTTTTCAACGCCTTTTGCAATCTCCATACATATATCATACGGGTTTTCAAATCTTGGATTATCTGATGTCAATATACTTAAATCACAGTATTTTCCTGCTATTTCACCCATTGGCGCACGTCTTGATAAATCTCTTTCTCCACCTGCACCAAACATAACTATTTTTCTTCCTTCTGCAAATTCATTTATAGTATCCATTACTTTTTGTAATCCATCCGGTGTATGTGCAAAGTCTAATATTACTGTACAATCTAAAGAGGTTTCCAGTATTTGAAACCTTCCTGTTACGCCTTTAAATTCGCTTAGCGCATTAATTATGTCATCTAAATTTACTCCAAGGGAATATGCTGCCCCAAGAGCACCTAAAGAATTCAACACACTAAATTTACCCGGTGTTTTCACATGCATTTTTTTAATTATTCCTTTAATATTACAATTGAAACTTGTTCCCTTCATTGTAGTAATTAAATTCGATGCCTTTATATCTGCTTCATTATCTATTCCATACGATATAGCTTTTATACCTTCCTCTATAAGCTCTTTGTATAGTCTTTCCCCATATGGGTCATCAACATTTATAATATTATTTGTTTTAGTTTTGTAAAAAAGCTTTTTTTTGGCAAGATAATAATTTTCCATAGTTTTATGGAAATCTAAATGATCTCTGGTTAAATTAGTAAATATTCCAACATCCATTGAAACATTATCCACCCTATTTAATTCAAGGGCATGTGAAGAAACTTCAATAAAGCAATGTGTAATTGACTTTTCTGTCATTTTACTAAAATAATTTTGAATATCTGTTGACTCAGGAGTAGTATTATCAGTTTTTATTTTTTCACCATCAATCAAAGTTCCCATTGTTCCGATTATTCCTGATTTTTCTTTTAAATAATCATAAATCCCCTTCAACAAATAAGTTGTACTTGTCTTTCCATTTGTACCAGTTATTCCTATAATGTTTATTTTTTCAGAAGGATAACCGTATATTATATTTGCAACCAAAGCCATGGAAGCTCTCGGCGATTTTACTAACAAGAAATTACCGGCATCCTTTAAATTATCCGGAACATATTCGCACATTACCACTGATGCTCCGTTTTTTATTGCATCACCTATATACTTGTGTCCATCCGCTGTATATCCTTTTATGGCAACAAAAATATCGCCTTGTTTTATTTTTTTAGAATCACAAGATATTCCTGTAATATTTGTATCACTGTTTCCAGTATAACTATCATACTCTATTTCTTTTAATAAATCAGCTATATACATATTTGAACTCCCCTTTTTATTGTAAACTATTTTAGCAATTTTATCATATTTAAAATGCAACTTCAATTATGAAATTAGTATTTCAAAAATAAAGTTGCATTACTCTAGTTTAATATTAATGTAATAACAGAATTTTTTACAACTTTCTCTCCTGCTTTAGGAAACTGAGATTTAACAATTTTATCTGCTTCTACTTCTATTGTTATGTTGCTTGTCAAATTCGCTTTTATTAATTTTTTGGTTGCTTCTGCAATTGTAAGTCCTAACAAATTGGGAACTTCCACAGTTTGAGCTTCAACTCCGCTCAGCTCCTCTTCAGTATATACAGGTTCAACATCATAGTATTTCATTATATTTTCTAGCAAATCTGCCGCAACAGGACCTGCTACTATACTTCCATAATAACCAATATTTCTATCTGGTTCATCAACCATTACCAATGCTACAGCCTTAGGATTATCTACAGGAGCTACCCCTACAAAGGATGATATAAATTTACCATCTGGATAAGTTCCATTTATAACTTTTTGTGCCGTCCCTGATTTACCGCCTATTCGATATCCCATCCTATACGCTTGTTTTGTTCCTGCTTCAGCTGATTCTCTCATAAGTTGAAGCATTGTCTTTGATGTTTGTTCTGATACAACTTTTCTTCTCACAACTGTGTCAAAATTTTCAACTACATTTCCATCTTCGTCAATAAGTTGTTTAACAATCCTAGGCTCTAATAAATTTCCGCCATTTGCAAGTGCTGAAACTGCCGTAACCAGCTGTATAGGTGTAAGCGTAACTCCTTGACCAAATGCTTGTGTAACTACATCTACATCTTTCATATTTTCAGGATGCTTCACCAAACCCGGTGCCTCACCATTTAACTTAATTCCTGATACTTCTTCAAGACCAAATGCCCTTATGTATTTGTAAAATGGATCTTTACCTATATCTAAACCTATCTGCGCCAGTGCATCATTGCAAGAATTTTGTAATGCTTCTGATAATGTCTGTTTACCATGAGGATTATAATATCTCCAACATTTAATATTTTCTCCTGGAATTTGTTTAACATATCCATCACAAAAATATGTTGATTCTAAATTTGCAGCATTTTCCTCAAGTGCTGTTGCAACTGTCAGCAACTTAAATGTCGAACCTGGCTCATATATATCATTGACTGCCGGATTTCTCCACATATCAAACCAAGCTTCTTGAAGTTCTTTACCTGATAAAGATTCCCATTGTTCTTGCAACTCTTTATCTGTTGGTGTCTTAGGATTGTTTGGGTCATAATCCGGTTTGCTTGCTAACGCCAGTACATCACCATTATTTGGATCCATAACAACTATTGTAGCTCTCTTTGCATTATAATCGCTTTTAACCTTTTCCGCAGCAGACTCTGCAAAATGTTGTATAACTTCATCTATTGTCAAAACAACGCCTAAACCATCTTGGGACTCATAGTATTCATTGTATCCAAAAGGAAGTTCTCTTCCATTAGCATCTGTATTTACAACCATCCTGCCTGGAATACCTGTCAAATATTCATTATATGTAGCCTCTACGCCATATAACCCATCTTGGTCTATATTGGTAAAGCCCAAAACATATGGAGCAAAGCTTCCATATGGATAAACTCTCTTGTTATCCTCTATTACATTAATTCCACTTAGCTCCGCTTCTCTTATCTTCGCAGCCTGCTCATCTGTTATCCACTTTTTTAAAATTACATAGGAAGTATTAGAGGTTATTTTTTTGAGAATTTCATCATAATTCATTTCTAAAATCAATGCTAAACTTTCTGCAATTTGCTCGGGAGTTTTAATGTTTTTTGCTATTTCTTCCGTATTAGAACTTTCTTCTTGATTAAAAAATGATTTATTTAAACTTTTTAAAATAGAAGTTATGAAACCTCCCTTTGAAGATGAAGGCTCAATCAATTTAGCTCCTTTTTTTACATCTGCCGGAAAGCAAGTTACTGTATTTGAATTCACACTAACTGCTAGTTTTTTGCCTCTTGAATCATATATTGTTCCTCGTTTTGCACTTATTGTAATATCTCTTGCCCAGTTCTCCATGGCTGCTTTTTTATATTCATTTCCTTTAATTAGCTGAATATATCCTAACCGTATAATCAATGCAACTGTAGCTAAAAAAAAGCAAACTAAAAAAACCAACATTCTTTTTTTATTTTGAAGGTCAGTATTTCCTCTTTCTTTACGCCTTCTCATATGGCTGCCCCCTTTACTGAATAAATCCAATCACCTTGTCTATTAATCCATATAGTTGATTTTGATTTTTTTCTACAGGTATATCCGTATTTTCTTCAGTTTGGCCATATGCAAAATCTATAAAAACTGTTTGTTTTCTGGTTGGATAATTCATACCCAAATATGTTTTTGCCATTTCTTCAATCTTGTTTGTATTTTTAATACTTTCTAAAGATACATTGTATTCATCTATATCGTTATTTAAAACTGCAATTTCTTCATTGATTTTGTTAATTTCCATTTTCTTATCTGTTATAACAGCATAATTATAAATAATTATAATTCCTAAAACAAAAGTAATGGCAACCATAGCTGTATTTTTAAAACTTTCTATAACTATTCTATTTTTGTTTTTGGTTTTTATTCTCTTTTTATTTGGATTATAATCAAGATGCTCCTGTTCATATACAATTGCTTCCTTCCTCAAAGCAGACATTTAACTCACCTACATCCTTTCGCATATTCTTAGCTTTGCGCTGCGTGATCTATTGTTTTCATTTAATTCATCTTGCGATGGAACTATTGGTTTTCTCGTAATAATTTTTATTTTTCGCCTATGATCACAAATGCACTTTGGAAACTCCGGAGGACAAATGCAATCCTTATTTAAGTCAACAAATGTATTTTTTATTATTCTATCTTCTAATGAATGAAATGTTATGACACATATCCTACCACCTACATTTAGGAAATCCACCGCTTTTCTCATTGTATTTTCAAGTATTTCAAGTTCTTTATTAACTTCAATTCTAATTGCTTGAAATGTTCTCTTAGCAGGATGAGAACCTTCTTGCCGAACTTGTTTTGGTATTGCCTTTTTTATAATAGTTACTAACTGACCTGTTGTCTCAATAAATTCAGATTCTCTTTCTTGAACTATAAATTTAGCAATTCTCGCTGCCCAATTTTCTTCTCCATAATCTCTCAATATTCGTACAAGTTCATTTTCTTCGTATCCATTTACTATATGCCTGGCTGTAGTAGTTTGATTCTTGTCCATCCTCATGTCAAGCGGCATATCATAGTTATAACTAAATCCTCTTTCTGGTATATCTAATTGAAAAGATGAAACTCCTAAATCAAATATAATTCCATCTACTTTATCTATCTTCAGCTCGTTCAATATTTCATCAATATTGTGAAAATTATTTTTCACTGGTATAAAATTCTTAAAATCCTTCAATTTTTCAGATGCTTTTCCTATAGCATAATCATCTTGGTCAATCCCTATTACTTTCCCATTTATTGCTCTTTTTAGGATTTCATAAGTATGTCCTCCCCCTCCTAAAGTTGCATCAATGTAAATTCCATCAGGTTTTATATTTAATCCATCAATTGATTCATCTAATAAAACTGATTTATGGGTATACTCCATGCCAATTCCTCCTTTATAAACCTATCCCCAATTCTGACATTTTTTCTGCGATTGAATCAAAATCTAATTCATCATTATTAGAATAATCATCCCAACTTTCCTTATTCCAAATTTCAATTCTGTCTATAACCCCTATTATAGTAGCTTCGTTATTCAGTCCGCTAAATTCTCGCAGTGTGGGTGGTACTAATATTCTTCCCTGTTTATCAAAACTACATTCACTAAATCCAGAAACAAACTGTCTTAAAAAAAATCTTTCTTGTTTGTTAAAGGTAGATAGATTTCTAAGTTTACCCACGAATTCTACCCATGTTTCAATAGGATAAATAAATAAACATTTATCCAAACCTTTGCCTATATAGAAAGTTTCACCAAGTTCATTCCTAAATTTTGATGGGATTATAACTCTTCCCTTTTCATCAAACGAATGTATATATTCACCAGTAAACATCTTCTACCACCTACTGGGCATATTATACCACAAAGTGGGTTAAAAGTTCCACTATTATTTTTTAAAATGTAAAAAAAAGTTTTTGTCCCCACTTTTTATTGTTTGCAAGTTCTTTATATACACCTTATAACATGCATAACATACCTTTCCAAAAAAACAAAAATGGTACGCATAAAATGCGTACCAAGGTTAATAACAAAGTTATCAAAATAACAGAAAACCCAAAATTTCAATCTGCTTTATTATTTGTATTTTTTCTTAAAAATACGAATATAATAATTCCGAGCAGCACCAATCCTAAACTTAATAACTGAGCAATTCTCATATTCATGAACATTAAACTATCTGTTCTCATTCCTTCAACGAAAAATCTTCCTATTGAATACAATATTAAATACAAGGCAAAAACTTCACCTTGATGTTTCCTCTTATTTTTTCTATACCACATGAGCAGGATAAAAACCAATAAGTTAATAATAGACTCATACAGAAATGTAGGATGTACTTTAACACCGTTGACCATTATTCCCCATGGAAGGTCAGTCGGTCCTCCATAAGCTTCCTGATTTATAAAATTACCCCATCTTCCAACAGCCTGACCAAGTGCAACACTTGGGATAACAATATCAAGAATTTGCCAAACATTTATTTTTCTTATCTTGCAAAATATTACTCCAACAATAGCCCCCGCTATTAAAGCTCCGTGTATTGCAAGACCACCATTTCTTATATTTATAATCTGATCTAAATTCTTGCTATAGTAGTCCCACGAAAATATTACGTAATATGTTCTCGCACCAATTATGCCTGCCGGTATAGCAAACAACAAGAAATCTAACAAATTTTCTTCTTTAAAACCTACCCTGCGACATTCTCTAAGGGCAACTAAAACTCCTGCGAGTACACCTAGTGATATCAAAACTCCATACCACATTATATCTATGCCAAAAATACTAAAAGCAACTGGATCCATTATAATCTCCTATCTTTAAGTTATCTGAGTGTAGCTCCATATTTAGTTTCTAAAGCTTCTAGAATTTTTTTATGGATGCTTTCTACTTCTTTATCCTTTAAAGTACGATCTTTATTTCTATAGGTTACCGAAAATGCTGTACTTTTATACCCACTTTCAATATGTTCTCCTCTATACACATCAAATAATTTTACACTTTCTATTATATAAGGATTTATAGTTTTTATAGTTTCTTCCATTTCTCCTACAAGCACTTCATCCTTAACCTTAACTGCTATATCACGAGTCATTGCCGGATATTTAGGCAACGGCTCATATTTCCAATTGGTATTTTTATATTCCACAATTTTTTCTATATCTATTTCAGCTAAATAAACACTGTGATTTAATCCATAATTGTCTAAAGTCTCCGGACTTACTTCTCCATATAGTCCAATAAATTCATCATTTAGATACATACCTGCAGTTCTTCCCGGATGGAACGTTGTATTATCTTTTATTGGTTTTAAGGAAACCGAAATTCCAAATCTAGACAGTATAGCTTCAACTGTACCCTTCATATCAAAGAAATCACACTTACCATAAAAGCCTATACAAAGCTTACTTTTTTCCATAGGCGGCTCTGTTATTGGTAATTGCAGAGGAACAAATACGTTTCCTATTTCAAACAACTTAGCTTCTTCAACACCTCTAAATGAATTCCTTTGAATTACATCCATCATATTAGCCATAAGAGTCGTTCTCATAGAACTGTAATCTTCTCCTAATGGATTTAAAATTCTAATATATTTACGCAATTCACTATCTTCTGAAACACAAATATTATTGTATGATTTCGGACTGATGAAAGAATATGTAGTCAATTCATATAATCCAATTCCAGTAGCAATATTTTTTATTTCATCCTCTACTTCTCTTCTTAAAGATTTCCTTCCTTTTTTTATTTTTCCTTGCAAAGGCTGAGAAACAATATTTTCAAAGCCATACATTCTACCTACTTCTTCAATTAAATCAGCTTCTTCTATAATGTCAGCTCTAAAAAATGGTATTTCGCTACTAATTTTTTCTCCATCAAAAGTACTCTTAATATCTAAGGCATTTAATGACTTAAGCATATCTTCTACTAGAATTTCCACTCCTAAAAGTTCTGTAGCTCTGTAAGGGCGCAAAGTTACAATGGGAGGAATATATTCACTTTTTCCGGCTTCCATATATCCGCCTACAACTACACCTCCACCTATCATTTCAATTAACTGACATGCCCTTTGACTTGCAAATTCAGTCATCTTATAATGCATTGGCTTTTCATTTCTAGCTGAAGCTTCAGACCTCAATCCAATCTTTTTAGATGTTTCCCTTACAGATTTTGGATTAAAGTTTGCACTTTCCAAAACCATAACTTTAGTGCTCTCGCTAATTTCTGTATTAAATCCACCCATGACACCGGCTATACATGCTGGATTTTCTTCATCTGCTATTACAAGCATACTTTCTGACAATTCTCTTTCATTTTGGTCTATAGTGACAACTTTCTCACCTTTTTTTGCTCTTCTAGCTATTAATTTTCTTCCATTTAATTTTTCTAAATCATAAGCATGTAAAGGTTGACCAAGCTCTAGCATAACATAGTTTGTTACATCAACTATATTATTTATAGGTCTCATGCCTGCATCCATTAGCGCTCTTTGCATCCAAAAAGGTGATGGTTCTATTTTTATATCTTTAATAACTTTTGCATAAAATCTACTGCATAACTCTTCATCTTCTATTTCCACACCATTTAAATAATCTTTAATATCATCTGTTTCATTTTTTATTTCTATATTAGGAAATTTAAATTCTGTATTGAGAGTAGCAGCAGTTTCCCTGGCCATCCCAACAATATTCAAGCAATCAGGTCTATTGAAAGTAATCTCTATATCTAGTGTTTTACCATTTAAACCAACCACTTCTTTAACATTTTTTCCAATTTCAGTATCTTCAGGCAATATTAAAATACCATCTCTAAATTCTTTGGGAATTACTTTATCTTCGAAGCCCAACTCTTCATACGAGCACATCATCCCATATGATGGAAGGCCTCTAAATTTAGTTTTTTTAATATGTATACCTCCCGGAAGCTTTGATCCTTCCAGCGCAACAGGTACTACATCACCCTTTTTAACATTTTTTGCACCAGTAATAATTTGCAGCGGTTCTCCATCATTTATATCTATTTGTGTAACTACAAGTTTATCAGCATTTGGGTGCTTTACTACTTCTAGAACCTTTCCTGTTATAACATTTTCAATTTCTCTTTCATTATCTATAATAGAGTCAACATGAGAACCTGTAAGTGTCAACTTATCTGCCAATGTTTTTTCATCTGTATTTATATCAACATACTGACTCATCCATTTAATAGGTACTAACATTTTAAACCTCCTTAGAATTGTTTTAAGAATCTTACATCATTTTCAAATAAAAGCCTTATATTTGGTATTCCGTATTTTACCATTGTAACTCTATCTATACCCATACCAAATGCGTATCCTGAATAAATTTCAGGGTCTATGCCACAGTTTCTAAGTACATTTGGATGTACCATCCCGCAGCCTAAAAGTTCCATACTCCATCCTGTTCCATTACAAGAAGAGCAGCCCTTACCCATGCATTTCAAGCACGATACATCAACCTCAGCACTAGGCTCTGTAAATGGGAAATTATGAGGTCTGAACCTAGTTTTCATTTCACTTCCAAACAATTGTTTTACAAATTCATCTATTGAATCCTTTAAGTTAGCCATAGTAACACCTTTATCAACAACTAAACACTCCATCTGGTGAAACATAGGTGAATGTGTATCATCAACATCATCAAATCTAAATGTCCTTCCAGTTGAAACCATTCTAATTGGAAGTTTTCCTTCTTTCATTACTCTTATTTGAACTGGTGATGTCTGTGTTCTTAAAAGTAAGTTATCTGCCAAATAAAAAGTATCTGACCAATCTCTAGATGGGTGATCATATGGTGCATTTAAGGCATCAAAATTATTTTCAACAGTATCAATTTCCGGACCTTCTACCACATCGTATCCCATATTCATAAACAAAGTTTCAAGTTCCTCTTTAACCTTCATAAGAGGATGGCGTCTTCCTATTTCAGGTACCTTGCCTGGCATTGTTATATCTAATGTTTCTTTTTTAACCTTTTCTGCACAAGCACGGGAGGACACTTTTTCTTTGAATTCTTTAATTTCATTTTCTATCAGTTCTCTCATTTCATTTGCAAGTTTGCCAATTTCAGGTCTTTCCTCTTCTGACAAGCTGCCCATTGACCTTAGCAATTGAGTTAGCTCCCCTTTTTTACCGAGAAATTGAACTCGTATTCTTTCAATATCAGAAGCATCAACACATTCCATCAATTGCTTCAATGCTTCAACTTTTACATTCAATAATTTTTCTTTCATTTATATAACTCCTTTCATAATTTATACTATTTTGTATTTTTAATCCTCAATATATTCTAGAATTTATCACAGTCTCGTTCACAAATTTATTTACTCACTCACGTTCGTATAAATTTGGAACTCGTTGCGTTTGACCTACCGCTATTTTTTCTTCGCTCACGCTCGAAAAATTAGGGTTAGGGCATATCACAGTCTCGTTCACAAATTTATTTACTCACTCACGTTCGTATAAATTTGGAACTCGTTGCGTTTGACCTACCGCTACTTTTTCTTCGCTCACGCTCGAAAAATTAGGGTTAGGGCATATCACAGTCTCGTTCACAAATTTATTTACTCACTCACGTTCGTATAAATTTGGAACTCGTTGCGTTTGACCTACCGCTA
>SWCH01001318.1_pt1 | contig 27697 bp, 28 predicted proteins | sample 4690051 | NCBI WGS metagenome assembly SWCH01 (sample SAMN10267282, study PRJNA491770) | bioreactor metagenome | isolation source: DHS bioreactor inoculated with | place: Japan: off Shimokita Peninsula | reverse complement strand
TCGAAAGTAGTATGAAAATATAAGGAAGTATAACATGGAATTGAAATTAAAAAGAAAATGTAATATATCCAATGTTGTGCGTTAAAGTATCTGTATAATTTATATATAAGTTAGTTCACAACTGTAGAATTATATACAGTAAAGATTTGAAGGAGGATATGGCTATGAAAAAGAAAACAAAAATTATAGGAATTCTAATTTTTTCGTTGCTTTTAATAGTAGTGGGGTATATGCGATATTACCCTATAAAGCATGATACAATTGAATTTCGACATATCATCGAAGATAAGTTTGGTGTAAATACAGAAAGATTCACAAGCATTGGATTAAACAACAAAGATTTCTATTATTTTGTAGTGGCAGGAGATAATATTGCTGTTGTAAGAATGAAAATGGGTGTGTTTAATCGATTTCGATATCAGGGCATGTCTTGTACTGATGCAAATTTTGTAAACGGAGTTGTAGAGAGCAAGGGAAATAAGTATCTTCTGGTAGGTGGTAAAAATCCAAATCACAAAATTGAAAAAATATCTTTTACCCTCGATAACATTCCGTACGAAATAGATCTTGTAAATCCTGGTGATACATTTTTTGAATATATTCAAATTGATAATAAAACTTTTGATGACCATATCTTTTTAGACAACACAATCTTATATAACGGTAACGGAGAAGATATTACTACTACCATTGACACAAGTAGTGGTGGAGTATAAACAACAATAAATTTAGGATTGACAGTGAGATTATGAACATAATTTACATCTGTAGTAATTACACATCATTCAAATTTTCTTACTATAACATTTTAATATTAAAGTTTTTATAAATGTCGTAAAATTAAAAAAACAAATAAGAGAGAAAAACAATGAATGGCGTACAATTAGTTGGAAGATTAATAAAAGATGTAGACTTAGGATATGAACCGGATGAGCTTAATAATACAATTACAAATTTAATTGAAAATAGAATTAATGACTATAATTACAAAATAGACACAGATATTAATTTCTTTATCTATCCTTCTATTATATATCCCCATCTTAATAATCAAAACTACTCCCTATTATCATGTCGAAATGTGAAAATTACATTTTTTATAGAATACTATAATTATTGGAATTTAAACTCTAAATATCATGATTAATGCTCTTATATAAAATTTTATTACCTTTCATACTCTTAAAATTACTTTTCATATTTACACCGTAAAATAATGTCTAATATATCTATATTGAATTTCTTATACTATAATAATTATATGCACATGCTTAATTAAGTTTAATGATTTACATAAATAGACGCACTTCCAACTAAGTACGTAATAAATTTATGACACCAAATAAGGTGTTGTTAGTAGGACACAAGGTTATTAACTACTCATTTGAGCTTACAAAAGAAAACAATCCGTCAAGGTAATATCAATGAAGAAGTTAATATATACTGATATGTTACAACAGATATATTTGACTCATATATGTGGTTAATAGTCAAAAATAAGCAAAATCCTGAAAGGTAATAGTACTTATACGATTGAACTTGGCGCTAGTCCCCGTGGAAATGTGGTTAGACTTGAAAATGTTATAAAGAGCTTTTTTACAAATTCTATTGACAGTGTAATTAATAAGTTCTATTCTAAAAGAAACATTAGTTAAATAAATACATGTACTTATATTATTATGTTTTTTCAACATAATTAAGGAAGGAATGAAAATTTAATATGAATCAAAAACATCTAAGCTATATTAGTTCTGGTTTTATGGGATTTACGCTTTTTATTACTTTGTTTTTTATATATAAATTTCCTAATATTAGGTTTTATTTAGCTGAATTATTTATTATTTTGAATATTATTAAAGATATTATCATGCATAAGGTGGGATATACCTTTAGAACCATTGGAATTAAAAAAATGCTTATTGTCGACGTCATCCTATTAATTATTTTTGTATCTTATCACGTTTTGGCTTAATATTTTTTAACACAGATATTACTAAAATTAGCGTTGTGCTAATTTTACACTTCTTGGGAAAAATATATTGTATATTTTATTGGCAAGTACCGAAGAAGCGGCAATTGCAGAAAATGATTAAAATAATGGAGGACAGTTAATATTTCATTAACTGTCCTGCTCGATTGGCTACATCGTCAATTCCTACAGCTTCCACATTTGGATTATTGACAAACTCAAGGCGGTCATACAAGTACTGGATGAAATCATTACTTATTTGAACGCTTGCCAATAGTTACAATAGATGCTTGTTATATAAATTCATTAATCTTTTGCTATTGTTACAATATTAATCTATATAGATTTGCAGTTATAAAGCAAACAATAAATGCAATAGATGTCGGCAATAAGAATGCAACTACTGTCCATTTGATGCTGCCAGTTTCCTTCTTTATCGTCCATAAAGCCGTAGAACATGGCCAATGCAGTAAACTAAACAACATAACATTAAGTGCGGTCAGATAAGTCCAACCGTTATTTACAAGAATTTCTTTCAGATAGTCTATACTTGGAAAGTCTGTAAGAGTCCCAGTTGAAAGATAGCCCATTAATAAAACAGGCAAAACAATTTCATTGGCAGGTAAACCAACTATAAATGCCATGAGAATAAAACCGTCAAGACCTATGGTACGGGCAAGAGGGTCCAGAAAATTAGATACATGAATCAGTATGCTTGCATCACCTATATAAATATTGGCTAAAAGCCACGTTACTGCTCCAGCAGGAGCTGCAATTACTACTGCTCTGGAAAGAACAAATATAGTTCTGTCTATAATAGATGTATATAATATTCTGCCAACCTGGGGAGCTCTATATGGCGGTAGTTCTAAAGTAAATGTAGAAGGAACACCCTTTAACATCGTTTTAGATAACAAATATGACACTGACAATGTGACACAGACACCGATTATAACCATGAGCGTTATAAAAAAAGCAGGTATTAAGCTTTTTCCCGTTTGGATATTAGAAGCCGCAAAGAAAGCTGTTGATATTGCCAATAGAGTAGGAAACCTACCATTACATGGTACAAAATTGTTTGTCAGAATGGCAATTATTCTTTCTCTGGGAGATTCAATAATTCTGCATCCGATTACCCCCGCTGCATTGCAACCAAATCCCATACACATTGTTAAGCTTTGTTTTCCATGAGCGCATGCTTTTTTAAACATATGATCCAGATTAAATGCAACTCTAGGCAGGTAACCTAAATCCTCAAGCAGAGTAAACATAGGGAAAAATATTGCCATTGGCGGAAGCATTACCGAAACTACCCAAGCTAGGGTTCTATATAATCCAAGCACCAAAATTCCATGTATAAAATCTGAAACACCTAATGCGGTAAACCACATAGTTAATTTTTCTTCAAATGCAAATAATATATCAGCCAATATTTGTGAAGGTATGTTGGCACCTTGAATTGTAATCCAAAATACCATACCTAGTAACCCTAACATTATAGGTAAACCAAATATCTTTGATGTTATAATATCATCAATTTTTTTGTCTTTGTTAATTTTCTTTAAATCTTCTGTTACATATTTTTCTTTCAGTATATTTGCATAATTATAATTTTTTTCTGAAATTTTTTCCCTAACTTCACGTTTATTGACACTAAGGTTAAGTGTATTATTTAATTCTAAAGCTTGCGGTTCTGTGAGTAATTTATCCGAGTTGTGATAAAATATACCTGTATCACTATCTATAAGCCTAAGAGCCGTCCACCTTACTTTAGAAACACATAACTTTTCTAAGTGAGGCATTAACTCATTCACGTAATTTTCTATTTCATCATTATATTTTATTATATTTGGCTGATATGATATTTTGTTTGTTACTATGCTTTCGATTTGATCTTTTAAATCCTCCATTCCGGTTCCATCTCTTGCAGAAGTTAAAACTACAGGAATACCTAATTCACTTTCTAGTCCTTCTTTATCAATTATTATATTTTTTTTCTTAGCTTCATCAATTAGATTTACGCATAGAATTACATTATTTGTAAGCTCAGATATTTGAAAAGCTAGGTTTAAGTTTCTTTCCAGGCAAGTTGCATCTGCAACAACAACAACTGCATCATGGTTTCCATAAACAATGAAATCCCTTGCTACTTCTTCATCTTTTGAAGAAGTAAATAATGAATATGTTCCAGGTAAATCTACTATAATATATTCTTTGTCATTGTAAATATATTCACCTCTTGCATTAACTACAGTTTTACCGGGCCAGTTGCCTGTATGTTGTCTAAGTCCTGTAAAATAATTAAATACGGTACTTTTACCGGTATTTGGATTACCTGCAAGTGCAATTACATATTTATTTTCACCCTTGCTAAAGCTTAGCATATCCTCCATGGATTCTTTTTTAATAGACTGTGTTGTAAGTCCCAATATAAATACCCCCTATTTTTACATAATTTCAATGTATTTTGATTCTTCTTTTCTTAGGGCAATCATTGCCCCTCTGATTCTAAAAACTGTTAGATTATTTTTAGGACCACTTCTTAATACTTCTATATTTGCACCATTTGTTAAACCAAGTGCGAGAAATCTTTCTTTCAAAGAATCTTGAGCACAATTTTGTACTACTTTTACAGAGTCTCCTACTTTTGCATCTGATAATTTTTTCATATATATTTCACTCCTATTGAAATCAAATTTTTAAGTTGATAGCATAATGTTCAGGTAAACAAATATTTTAGCCTAAGCTAACAATCATAACTTATATTATGAAGAATTTCAAAATTTGACACACTACGCAATAAAATATATAAAAATATGATAAATAAAATTGTAATGATATTAGCTCAGTTGTAGCATATTAATAAAATCATATTATATATTTTATTGCATAATATTTAGGTAAGTACAAATAAATTAAGGGGGGATACTATGGGAGACAGTAATTTCTATACTTTTCGAGGTTATAGTTTAAATAATGAAAAATCTTTATCTCCTTCTATGGAAGATTATATAGAGATGATTTATAGATTGTCATGTGAAAAAAGCAATGTTAGAGTAAATGATTTATCAGAATCTTTAAACGTTCAACCACCTTCATCGTCAAAGATGATAAAAAAACTTTCCAGGTTTGGGTATGTGAATTATGAAAAGTATGGATATGTTAATTTAACTGAAAAAGGGATTGAAGTAGGCAAATATTTACTAAATAGGCATGATACTATTTTTAATTTTTTAAAACTGATTGGAGTAGCTGATAATTTACTGGAACAAACAGAAAAAATTGAACATGCAATAAATGAGGAAACTATTGAAAGAATGAATAATTTTATTTTTTTTATTAATGATAATCCTGAAATTTATAATATGTATATGAGAAAATATTTAAAAGACATTAATAGTTAATAATAAAAACAGTAAAAATATAGCACCAAATATTTTATGTTAAACATATATTATTTAGTAAAGTCCCCCTTTGTTTTTTAATATTAATGTGATTTTTACTAGACTATGTCTAGTTTTTTATTGCATTAATCTACACATTTAAGATTTCTAAATCTAATAAAAAATTTTACTTTTCATTAGCATCAACATCTTCTTTTCGTTCCTTTGCTTCAAATTCATTTGAAATATAAACATTGCCCGGAGTTTCTTTTTTTGACTTATTGAATTTTATTCTATTTAATAAGTTTTTCCACATAAAAATCACCTACCTTTTTTATAGTAAAATTAGTTTTCCACGTATTCAAAATATTATTTAACATAAAAATTAAATTTTAATAATTGAAATAATCATTAACTTTATAATGAATTTTGAATAATATATTGTATGTTGTTGAAGCATTTTTTTATTTTTAACGGAGGTAAAACTATGGAATATGTGTGCGAATTAAAAAATATCTCTAAAAGATTTCATACGATAAACAATGAAACAAAGGCAATAGAGGACATATCATTCAAGGTTGAAATGGGTGAAATTGTATCAATTGTAGGTCCATCCGGCTGTGGAAAATCAACTGTTTTATCAATATTAGCAGGACTCGAAAAACCATCTGATGGTGAAGCCATTGTAAATACAAATAATATAGGGTTTATGTTTCAAAAAGACCAACTATATGAATGGAGAAGTATTTTAAAAAATTGTATGCTTGGATTGGAGATACAGGGCAAGGATACAGAGGAAAATACTAATAAGGTATTAGAAATGCTTAAAAAGTACGGATTGTATAATTTTAGAAATTACTATCCCAGGCAGCTTTCTGGCGGGATGAGACAAAAAGCCGCATTAGCTAGAACTCTGGCCATTGAACCTGAACTGTTACTACTTGATGAACCTTTTTCAGCGCTGGATTATCAAACTAGGTTATCTGTAGGGAACGAAGTAGGAGAAATTTTGAGAAAGGAAAAAATTTCTACAATTTTAGTTACGCATGATATCCCTGAGGCGGTTAGTATTTCTGACAGGGTTATTTTATTAACTGAAAGACCAGCAAAAATTAAGAAGGAATACATTATGGAATTTAGTATGTGCGAAGGAGAAAGAACTCCTATGAAGTGTAGAAATACTACAGAATTTGGAGGATATTTCAGGGAGATATGGAGGGATTTAGATGTATCAGGAAAAGAGTAAGCTTCCTAAAGTAGAAAACAAAAATACCATAAAGTCAGATGAACATGTATCAAAAGAACAGTTAGAATATTTGCAATCAATAAAAAGAGAAAAGAGATTTATAAGGATATCACAAATATTATTTTTAATAATATTTATTTCTTTGTGGCAGTATGCTGCGGCTAAAGGAATGATTGACACTTTTTTGACCAGTAGTCCTAAGGCAATTTGGGATCTCATGGTTAAATTTATTTCTGATGGAAGTTTATTCAATCACTTATATGTTTCAACTATGGAAACAATAGCAGGGTTTTTTTTAGGAACTTCAATTGGAATACTAGTGGCAGTATTGCTTTGGTGGTCTGAAAAAATTGCTAAAATATTTGAACCATATTTAGTTATATTAAACAGTTTACCAAAAACTGCACTGGCACCAATAATGATTTTGTGGGCAGGAACAGGGTTTTCTGGTATAGTTGTAACGGCTGCATCAATATCTGTAGTTGTTACCACAATGACTGTGTATACAGGATTTATGAGCGTAGAAAATGATAAAATTGTTTTACTGAGAACTTTTGGAGCTAATAAGAATCAAGTACTGAGAAAAGTAATTATACCGGCTAATCTACCGCTGATAGTAAGCGTTGTTAAAGTAAATATTGGTTTATCGTGGATTGGTGTTATCGTGGGTGAGTTTCTAGTATCAAAAGCAGGTATTGGATATCTTATTGTTTATGGAAGTCAAGTATTTAAGTTGGATTTAGTTATGATGGGTGTATTTGTTTTAGCAGTAATTGCTGCACTTATGTATTTCTTTGCAGCATGGATTGAAAAGAAGTTGATAAAATATTAAGCTGAAAAGAGAAAATAAGTTATTTTTAGCAGACAGTATAATCTTATTTCTTGAAATAAAAAAGATAGATTATATGAAAGAAACTATTAAAAAAAATAGCGCATAAAATTATTATAAATTAAAGTTCAACCACAAATTATCATAAAGAGTGGTTGAACCTTTTTATTATGGGAACAATACAAATGCATAAATTACAATACCTGACTGCTTGAATTTTAAATATGTATGTGTTATACTTTACGTTATAATTAATATATACAAATAAAATAGAAGGGAATGACTATATGAACGATATTACAATTACTTCTTTGCTTTACCCGATTATGATAATAATTTGTTTAATTATTATATACTCAAATGAAAAAAAACGAATACAGTATAAAAAAGAAAATATGGAAATTTTATTTTTCCTTAATGAAGATGATAAAGTAATGAGATTAACAAGTAGATTGCTGCTTTTTTTTATGATATTATCATCAGGAGCAGTATTGTTAGACAGCATTAAAAGAACAGGGTTATATTCAACAGAAACTATAACACTGATAATTTTACCAATTATGTTTATTGTTTTATATGTTCCATTATCAAGGAAAACTAAAGTTACAACTTTAGGTATATTTAAAAGATTAAATCTTGTTAGATGGGGAAATATTAAAGGTATTGATTATATAAAGCCAGATGCCAAAGGAAGGCAAAAGGTTAAAATATTATATAAAACATCGTATAGAGATATGGCTTTGGAGATTGTATTTAGAAAAGATGATGAACAGTTAAACGAGTTTAAAAAAACAGTAAAAGAATATAGAACTAAAAAAAAGGATAAAAAAAGTGGAAAAGAAAAATAATATGTTTATTGACAGTCACGCTCACCTTGATGATGACAGGTTTGATGAAAGTCGGGATGAGCTAATTCAATCACTTAATGAAAATGGAATAGAACTGGTTTTAAATCCCGGGGCAGATTTGCTAACATCTAAAAATGCAGTAGAGTTATCAGGCATGTATGATAGCGTATATGCAGCAGTTGGATGTCATCCTCATGATTCCAAAGATATGACAAATGATACTATAGATATTTTTAGAGAATTATCAAAGAAAAAAAAGGTTCTTGCAATTGGAGAAATTGGTCTTGATTATTACTATGACAATACAGATAGACCTACTCAGAGAAAATGGTTTAGAGAGCAGATAAGGCTTGCTAAAGAATTAGATATGCCGTACATAGTTCATGATAGAGATGCACATGAAGATGTTATGAACATTATGAAAGAAGAACATTACAGCGGAGCCAGAGGCATACTTCATTGCTTTTCAAGCAGTGTTGAAATGGCTAAAGAATTTATTAAATTAGGGTTTATGATTTCAATAGGAGGACCAGTTACCTTTAAAAAATCTAAAACTCCTAAACAGGTTGCATTAGAAATACCATTAGAGCATCTTCTCATAGAAACAGATTCTCCGTATTTAACTCCGGAACCATTTAGAGGTAAAAGAAATGAACCGATATATGTTAAATATGTTGCTGAAGAAATTGCAAGAATAAAAAATGTTTCAGTTGAACAAGTGGCTTTTGAGACAAATAAGAACTTTAAAAAATTATTTAATTTATAGTATAGATTAATATTAATTAATAAAAATATGAAGGTATAAAAAGTAATTGTGATATTATACAATTGGAGTTTGTGATAGGTTGGAATAATTCAACCTATTATTTTATATATGGAGTATTAAATATATGGAAAAATTAAGTAGAGAATTTTACAATAGAGATACGCTGACTGTAGCCAGGGAGCTTATAGGTAAGGTTTTGGTACGCGAATATGACGGCTGCATTCTTTCAGCAAGAATAGTGGAAGCAGAGGCATACATAGGTGCCATGGATAAAGCAAGCCATTGCTATAAAGGGATAACAGAGAGAACAGAGGTTATGTTTGGACCACCGGGATATACATATGTATACTTTATTTATGGGATGTATTATTGTTTTAACGTTGTAACTGAAGGAGAAGGGTTTGGAAGTGGAGTTTTAATTAGAGGTGTTGAACCTATTGAAAATATTGAATTAATGTCAATCAATAGATATGGTAAACCATTAAAGGATATTACAAAACAACAGCTGAAAAACATTTCTAACGGACCGGGAAAACTTTGCAAAGCACTTAATATTACAAAAAAAGAAAATAAATTAGATTTAACAAAAGATGAGTTATATATACTGGATGATGGTTTTAGAGATTTTAATATAGAAAGAAGTAAAAGAGTAAATATTGATTATGCTGAGGAGGCTAAAGATTTTTTGTGGAGATTTATAATGAAAAAAATATAGGAGGATGAAAATCCTCCACTTTTATTCTTATATTTGCATAAATCAATTATTATTTTGACGCTTGTTTATTTAATATGTAATAACTTCTCTTAATGAAATTCAAATAGTTTTTTGTAAAATATAGTCAGCTACTTCATTAAACTTAAGATTTCTTTTTATATTTATAATATTGTTGTGAATTTGTTCTGCTTGTTTTGGATTATTTATATATTTATTTATAACCTCCGGCAATTCATGTATATCTTCAATAACAATACCAATATTGTTTCTTTTAATATAGTCTACGTTTCCCTTTTCCTGACCAATGCTTGAATCTATTATAATTAGAGGCAATTCCTTACATATTGCTTCAAAAACAGTAACACCGCCTGGTTTTGTTATAATGAGTACTGATTCATCCATAAGTTTATCCAGATTATTAACAAATCCAAGAATTTTAATTTGATTATTATCCGTTTCGATACATGATAATTTTTTATAGAGTTTTTCGTTTCTGCCTGTTACTATTATTTTTTTTAGGGGGCAGCTGTTACTAAGTTTTTTAACCATATCTTCAGATATATCATCAACACCCATTCCACTTGCTATTATAAGTAATTTATCTTTAATCACATAATTTGGATTTTTATTAAAAAAATCCTTTTTAACAGGAATACCTGTTGCAATTATTTTTTCACTATCAATTCCTTTTTCCATTAAACGTTCTTTTATATCATTGGACGGAACTAAATACATGTTTGTTTCATCGTAAATCCATTCCCAACTATCAACAACATCAGTAATTACAGTAACTAAATTAGTTTCTAACCCATACTCCTTTTTTATTTTTGATACAAGACATGAACACAGTGGGAAAGTACTTATTATTATTTTTGGACTTTTATTCAAAATAAAATTGTAAAGTTTCTTGTAGTGAGCATTGCAAATAATACCGTCAATTATATTATTTTTATGCGTTCTTTTAATTCCGTATATAGTGTTATATACTGTAGGGTAATTTTCTGTTAATCCATAATACATTTTAGAACCAAAATCTTTAATTTTTGGGTTTATTACTTCCCATAAATCAGCAATATCTACTCTTAAATTTATATCTTCATTTTCGATTTGTTCCTTTATAGCTTTAGAGACACTATTATGCCCCATACCAAATGAAGCTGTTAATATTAAAATATCAGTCAAAAGCACACCTTCTTTTATTTAGTTATCTTAACACATGAACATATTATATAAAAAAATTATATATTTTAATAATTAAATTAATATTGGTTTATTATTATAAAAATATTACTAATTGTATCAGTTGTATTAATACGATTAATACAGTGTTTATATTTTATAACTAAGCATCACAATTGTCAACTATAAAATTAATTATATGCCTACTATCAGCTCTAAAGATTGAAAATTTTTAAGTTAGAATAATAATTTATTTCTCTCTTTGGAGCTGACCTACTATAAAAATGCTTGACAAAAAAGCTTTTTACAAATATAATTTGATTATCAAAGTATTTGAGGTGAACATTATGAGTAATCATGAATCAATTAATGAAATACTTGTCAGGTTATTTGCTGATATCTTATATATAGAAGAAAAATGTTTATGCATAGGTGAATTTTCTGATTTATCAATAACGGAAATGCATATAATAGATAATATAGGTATAGATAAAGAACGAAACATGTCAACTACGGCAAAAAACTTAAAAATTACATCTGGTACACTTACTACGGCTGTTGACAATCTAATAAAAAAAGGATATGTGGAAAGACGACGTTCAGAAACTGATAGGCGTGTTGTGAAAATAAAGCTTACACAAAGGGGCATTGAGGCATATAAAGCTCATAAGGACTTCCATATAGATTTAGTTGCAGGAGCAGTTTGGGGCTTAAATGTAGATGAAGAGGAAGTTTTGATTAAAATCTTATCTAATATAGATTCATTTTTTAAGTATAAATATAAGCATTAAATTTATCCCGAATATTTCGGGATAAAAAATTATATAAATACTTTAATAGTCAAATAATTTGATATAAAAATGATTTTGGAGGAGTTAATTATGAGTGTTAAAATAGTAATAGACAGTACATCAGATGTAACGCAAGAAATTATAGACAAATATAACCTTAAGATGGTACCATTAACAGTTAATTTTGAAGATGGATCATATTTAGATAAGGTTGAATTAAGTACTGAAGTTTTTTTTGATAAATTAAGCAAAACAGATAAACTTCCTACTACTTCACAGATTTCACCGGGAGTTTTTGTTGAAACATTTAGTGAGATTTTATTAAGAGGAGATGAAGTTTTAGGAATATTTTTAGCATCAGAATTTAGCGGTACATATGAATCGGCTCGTATGGCTAAAGATATGATTGGAAGTGACAGAATTCACCTTATAGATTCCAGAAGTGTTTGTCTTGGAACATTTTCATTGATAATGGAGGCTATAGACTTAGTACATCAAAATAAAGATATTAATGAAATTGTAGAAATATTGGATTCTTTAAAAAATAAAACTGTAGTTGCAGCAGGGCTGGATACTCTAAAATATCTTGAAAAAGGAGGACGGCTATCAAAAGGTCAGGCAATGGTTGGTTCACTTCTTAATATTAAACCTATTATTACCATAAAAGATGGCCAGATTACTGTGATAGATAAGATTAGAGGTAAAAATAAAACTATAAAATGGTTTGATGATTGGATAGAAGAGAATAAATTTGATTTGACTAACAAAACGGTTTTATTATTTCATGCACAAAATGAAGACCAGCTAAAAATGCTTCGTAACACTATAGAAGATAAATATCAAATAAAAAATATTATTGAATCAGAGGTTGGACCTGTAATTGGTACTCATGCTGGACCTGGAGTTCTTGCCATAGCATTCTTAAATAAATAGATAATAAAAACAACTTTGGTATTAGTTTTACCAAAGTTGTTTAATTTTAAATATTAATTATATAATAATTAATTCTGTTTTACCTTCACTATCAACAGTAACTGTTACTTTACTATTTTCTTTTAACATGCCTTTGAGATATGCTTCTGAAACCTCATCTTCAATATATTTTTGAATTGCACGTCTTAATGGTCTTGCTCCATATTTAGAATTGTAACCTTTTTCAAGTATGAATTTTTTCATTTCATCGGTTACAGCAATAGCTATTTTCTTACTATTTCCTTCATTGATAACTTCTTTAAGCATTAATTCAACTATTTTGCTCAACTCATCTTTGGTTAATTCAGCAAATACAATGGTATCATCAATTCTATTTAAAAACTCCGGTCTAAATGTTTGTTTTAAAGCATCTTTAACTTTTGCTTCCATAGCTTCATATTCTTTGTTGTCAAAGCCAATTCTATTACCTTTTATATTTGTTCCGGCATTTGAAGTCATTATAATTACAGTATTTTCAAAATTAACAGTTCTGCCTTGATTATCAGTTAATCTACCATCTTCAAGAATTTGAAGCAATATATTGAAAACATCTTCATGTGCTTTTTCTATTTCATCAAGAAGTATTACTGAATATGGTTTTCTTCTGATTTTCTCAGTTAAAAATCCAGCTTGGTCATATCCAACATAACCAGGAGGTGCACCTATTAATTTAGAAACTGTATGTTTTTCCATGTATTCAGACATATCAAGCCTAATCATAGCATCTTCATTTTCAAACAATTCGTAAGCCAATGTTCTTGCAAGTTCAGTTTTACCTACACCGGTTGGTCCTACAAATATAAATGATGAAGGCTTCCTTTTCTTCTTAAAGCCGGAACGATTTCTCCTTATAGCTCTGGCTAAGCTCGTAACAGCTTGGGATTGACCGATAACTCTTCTATGAAGTCTGTCTTCTAAATGAATTAACTTTTCAGCTTCAACCTCATTAATTTTTTGTACAGGTATTTTAGTCCATGCTTCAATTACATATGCTATATCTTCTATTGTAAGGTGAACATTTTCGCATTCCTTAGATAATTCCTTTATTTTTGATTCTATACGTATTTCACTTACCTTTAATTCAGCTGCTCTTTCGTAATCATCACTTTCAGCAGCTTCTTCCTTTTCTTCTCTAATTTTAGAAATTTCTGTTTTAAGAGCCTCAAGTTCAACAAGTCCCTTGTTTTTTAAATTAGCTCTTGATCCTGCTTCATCTAATACATCTATAGCTTTATCCGGTAAAAATCTATCTGTAATGTATCTTTCTGACATAATAACAGATTGTTCTATTACCTCATCTGAAATTTTAACTCTGTGAAAATTTTCATAGTAGTCTTTAATTCCTTTTAAAATTTCAATAGAATCTTCTACAGATGGTTCATCTACTATTACAGGCTGAAATCTTCTTTCTAGAGCGGTATCTTTTTCTATATGTTTTCTATACTCGTCAAGGGTAGTTGCACCTATTATTTGAACTTCTCCTCTGGCAAGAGCAGGTTTAAGTATATTTGCAGCATTCATAGCTCCGCCTTCAGCTTCACCTGCACCTACAATATTGTGAACCTCATCAATAACAATTATAATATTTCCATTTTTTTTAGCTTCATCTATAATTGCCTTCATGCGAGACTCAAATTGACCTCTAAATTGTGTTCCTGCAACAACCGCAGTCAAATCAAGTAAATATATTTCAGTGTTAAAGAGTTTAACAGGAACTTGTTTTTGTGATATTCTTACAGCAAGTCCTTCCGCTATAGCTGTTTTACCTACTCCGGGTTCACCTATTAATACAGGATTATTTTTTGATCTTCTATTTAATATTTGAACTACTCTATCTATTTCTCTTTCTCTGCCTATAATTCTGTCAATTTCTCCATATCTGGCTTGTTCAGTAAGATTTGTACCATAAGTATCAAGATACTTTAATTTTTTTCTTTTAGTTTTTTCTCTTACCTTTGTGCCTATGCCAGAACCTGTATTAGATGTACTACTGTCGTTATCTTCATCTTCTTCAGGTTGGAAATCTTTGTTATTTGAATTAGAAATACCTGAAAATGCTGAATTCATAAAATTCAGAAGAGAATTCATACCTTTTCCGTCTTTATCATCATCTAAATTTTGGGCATCTTGAGTTAGTTCACTAATATCCATATCACCCATTATTTCAGAAAGTTGATTATTTATATTATCAAAATCTTCTGGTTTCATTCCGCTTTGTTTCATTATTTGATCCATAGGTGCAATACCTTGTTTTTTAGCACAAGGAATACACAAGCCCATGGTTTGCATTTTGCCTTCAACAATTTTATTTACATAAATTACAGCAACATTTTTTTTACATACTGAACATAACATTAAATCATCTCCTTGGATTGCTTTTTAATATATCATCTCGATTAGGATCTTACTTGTAGTAAATTTTAACATATAAAATCTACATTTTGTGTAGACTTTTAATATTATTAACAAATTGATAAATAAATACTTAAAATTATAATTATTGTGCATTAGTTGATTATAATATATCTTTCTTAAAAAATCATTAAAAACTTTTTATTGTAACATAAACGTAATAGAATCATGTAAAAAAACAAGCAAAAAATTCTTGACATATAATTATATGCGGTCTATAATTAACAAAATTAAATATTTCAATAGGGTATATTACAGAGGTGCGAAGATCAAGAGTAAAAGCTATGCTTTGAAAGGGTGATTCGCCGAAGGGAGATTTCCTCCCTGGGCTTACATTTAATAGATGTAATACTGTTTTTATAGGATGCTTTCCCAATTCTATAAAAAGGCGCTGTAATATGCTGGGCAGAAGGTTCAGTGTTTTTATTTTTGTATAATTGCGCCTGAGAGCCCTTTTGCTCTTATGTCGCTTTTTTTATACCATTTTTTGACTTTAACAAAATATGGCAGGCGGCATAGAATTTATTTAAGAATATTAAATAATGAGGAGATAAGGACATGAATGAAATTGTAAGAAGATGTGGAGTAGCATTAGTGACACCATTTGTAAAAGGAGAAATTGACTATAAAACACTTGGAAAATTAGTTGATTTGCATGTTGAACATTCCGGCTCAATAATAGTAGCTGGAACAACATCAGAAGCATCAACTTTGACAGATGATGAATATCATAGTGTAATTAAGTTTGTAATAGACAGGGTGAGTCATAGAATCCCGGTAATAGCGGGTTCTGGCAGCAACTGTACTAAAGCAGCAATTGAAAAATCAAAATTTTGTGAAGAATCAGGAGCGGATGGACTTTTAATCGTTACACCTTACTACAATAAAACTACTCAGAGAGGTCTTGTAAACCATTTTAAAATGATTGCAGAAAGCAGATCATTGCCAATAATCGTTTACAATGTACCTGGAAGGACAGGAATGAATATTGAACCAAAAACCGTTTTAGAATTATCAAAAATTAATAATATTATAGGAATTAAGGAAGCAAGCGGAAATATTAGTCAAGTAGCAGAAATACTTAGGATTTGTCCTAAAGATTTTTTAGTTTATTCAGGTAATGATGATATGGTTATTCCTTTGATGTCCTTAGGAGGTCACGGAGTAATTTCTGTTGTTGCGAATATATTGCCGGCAGAAACAAAAAAAATGGTAGATGATTATGCTAATGGAGATATAGATAGTGCAAGAAAAGCTCAATTATCAATGAACGGATTAATTAATGCATTGTTTATAGAGACGAACCCTATTCCGGTAAAAGAGGCAATGAGTATATTAAATATGTGTAATGCTGAGGTTAGAGAACCTCTTTACAGCATGTCTAATGAAAATAGAGATAAACTAATTAATGAAATGAATTTATTTGGAATAGGAACACTGAGTAAAACTAGCTAATAGAATTATTGAAAGGATTTGTACGAATGATAAATATAGTTATTTGCGGTATAAATGGTGCTATGGGTAAAGCATTAGAAAAAGAAGTAGAGACATATGACAATATCAAGCTTGTAGGGGCGTTGTCACCTAGAACCGGCATGTTGGGTGATGATATTTATGATAGAGTTGATGTGGTAATTGATTTTTCTAATATAGCTAATATTGATTATGTTATAGACTATGCAGTTAAGAAAAATTCAGCTCTTTTAATTTGCACTACCGGATTTAATGACGAAGATAAAAATAAAATAATTGATGCAGGTAAAATTATACCTGTGATGCTATCTTCTAATACTTCATTAGGTATCAATATATTTAGAAAAATCTTAAAAAATATATCAGCTGAGTTAAATGCTTTTAATATAGATATTATTGAAAAGCATCACAATAAAAAAGTTGATTCCCCCAGTGGTACTGCAAAAACATTAGCAGAAGATATTAAGATATCTACAGGTAGAGATGAAATTGCAACATATTCATTAAGAGCGGGAACAATACCTGGTGAACACTCGGTTATATTTTCTGGTAATGATGAAATTTTAGAAATTAAACATACTGCACTTTCTAAAAAGATATTTGCAAGAGGAGCGTTAGATATAGCATTAAAGCTTTATAATAAGCCAGTTGGATTTTATAATACAGAAGATGTATTTTAACAATACAGGGCGCATGCTGTCGCCCTGTATATAAAATTTTTAAATAATTTGGAGGATTTAAAATGTTACAAGATGCTTATGAAATTGCAAGATATATTAAAGAAGTAAAAAAATCTACACCTGTTAAACTTTATGTTTCCGGATGTGTAAATAATGTAGATACATATGATTTAAAATCATTTGTGTCAGAAGGAATGTCAATTTTCATTGGAGAATATTCAGAAGCTAAAAGGCTTCTTTTGGAAAACCCACAAATTAGTAATTCTCATATGGAATATGATAGAAGAAATTCAGCAATACCAATGCTTGATACGAATGAAATACAAGCAAGAATTGAACCTGGCGCTATAATAAGAGACATGGTGGATATTGGTAAAGATGCAGTTATAATGATGGGTGCAGTAATAAACATTGGTGCGGTAATAGGAGAAAAAACAATGGTTGATATGAATGCTGTAGTTGGCGCCAGAGGAACTATAGGCAAAAATGTTCATGTAGGGGCAGGAGCAGTAGTTGCCGGCGTTCTAGAACCACCAAGTAAGACACCGGTAATAATTGAGGATGATGTTTTGATAGGTGCAAATGCTGTTATACTTGAAGGCGTGAGAGTTTGTAAAGGCGCAGTAGTTGCAGCAGGAAGTATTGTTACAGAAGATGTTCCCGAGATGGCAGTTGTAGCTGGAAGTCCTGCAAAAATAATTAAGTATAAGGACGAAAAAACTATAGAAAAAACAAAACTTCTAGATGATTTAAGAGGTTAGAAAAATGAATATATTTGAAAAGGATGAAAAATATATATTAAATACATATAAGAGGACAAATCTAGAGATAGAAAATATAAAAGGAAATTATATCTATACTAAAGATGGCAAAAAATATCTTGACTTCTTTTCAGGCATTGCTGTTAATAACCTGGGATACGATGAAGATGTAATAGGAGCTATGACTAATAAAATGTTAAAATACACTCATATATCCAATTACTTTGTTGATGAAGACAGGGCAGAATTGGCAAAAATATTAATAGATAATTCTATAGATGGCAAGGTGTTTTTTACAAATTCGGGTGCTGAAAGTTCAGAAGCAGCACTAAAACTTATAAAAAAATGGAGTAAGAAAAACAATAAGTCAAAAATATTGTCAGCATTAAATTCATTTCATGGTAGAACAACAGGGGCATTATCTTTAACAGGTCAAAAAAAATATCAAGAAGATTTTGAACCTCTTATATTGGGAGTTGAACATTTTGAATTTAATAATATAGACAGCTTAATATCCATGGTGGATGAAAAAACAGCGGCTGTATTTTTAGAACCTGTACAGGGCGAGAGTGGAGTTGTGCCTCTGAATCAAGATTTTGTTCGAGAGTTAATGATTCTTAAAGAAAAATATAAATTTGTTTTAGTTGTAGATGAGATACAAACAGGGTTGAGAAGATGTGGGACCATGTTTGCCTATGAAAATTATGATATAACTCCAGATATAGTTCTTTTAGCAAAATCTTTGGGTGGTGGATTGCCTTTAGGTGCTATGATAGTATCTAAACAATTAGACAACGTTTTGGTTGCAGGTGACCATGGATCAACATTTGGAGGAAATCCGGTTTCATGTGTTGGTGGCTTAGCCGTATTAAAAAAATTAACAGATGAACAATTTGTAGAAAAAATAAATTCTAATGCAAACTATTTGTATTGCAAGTTAAAAGAAATGCAGCATAAATTTCCTCATATTATCAAGGACTTAAGAGGTATTTCTATGATGCTGGGCTTGGATACAGGTGAGTATGCAACAGAAATTAAAAACAGGGCAATGGATGAAGGATTGCTTTTAAATATCACAAACATGACTGTAATTAGACTTATACCACCTTTAACTATAACATGTTCAGATATAGATTACTGTATATCTATAATGGATAAAATCATGACAAACATATAATTTATATGCAAATTAAAGACACGTGTATCAAATATATTGACAATGATTTGTAGATATGATATTGTTTAAAAGTTATTATAATGATTTTGGAGGGAACGATGATTAAGGTAGCTAAATTTGGAGGAACTTCTTTAGCTGATGCAAATCAGTTTAAAAAAGTACATGATATAGTAAAAAGTAGTGATGAAAGGAAATACGTAGTAGTATCTGCACCGGGAAAAAAATTTAAGACTGATAACAAGATTACTGATTTATTGTACCTAACTCATGCACATACAAAATATTCTGTTCCATATGATCCTGTTTTTGCAATTATAGAAGAAAGGTTTTTATCGATAAAAGATGAATTAAACTTGTCTTTTGATTTAAAGCATGAATTTGAAATTATAAAGAAAGAATTAGATAATAAATGTGATGAAGATTATATTGTTAGCAGAGGTGAATATCTAAGTGCTTTGTTGTTGGCAGATTATTTGAAATGTAAGTTTATAGATGCAAAAGATGTTATTTTCTTTAATTATGATGGCAGTGTAAATTATGAAAAAACAAGGTTAAAACTTAAGGGAGCAACAGAAGACTGTGAAAAAGTAATAATTCCAGGATTTTACGGAAGTTATCCTGATGGAAGTATAAAGACATTTTCTAGGGGAGGATCCGATATAACCGGGGCAATTGTTGCAAGTGCAGTAGAGGCTGAGATGTATGAAAATTGGACAGATGTTTCCGGATTTTTAGTTGCAGACCCTAGGATTATTAAAAATCCAAAGCAAATTAAGAAAATAACATATCAAGAACTAAGGGAATTATCCTATATGGGTGCTTCAGTTTTGCATGATGAAGCGATTTTCCCTGTTAGAGAAGCAGGGATTCCTATTAATATAAAAAATACAAACGAGCCGGAAAATCCAGGAACTATAATTATTGGAAACAATGATACTGAAGAAGGATATGAAAATGATTATATTATAACGGGAATTGCCGGAAAGAAAAATTTTACAATATTTTATGTTCATAAAGAGCATATGGCTAATGAAATTGGAGTTATAAAAAGTGCTTTGCAGATATTTGAAGACAGAGGAATTAGTATCGACCATATACCATCCGGAATAGATAGTTTTTCAATAGTTCTTCCTACAGAATCCGTAGATAAAATATCCTATGAAATAATAGAAGAATTAAAATCAAAATGCAAAGCAGATATAGTAAAGGTTCATAATAATTTAAGTCTTATAACAACTGTTGGAATTAATATGGCATCTAGACCTGGTATTTCAGCTAAGGTATTTTCAGCACTTGGAAATAATAATGTTAATATTAGAATGATAGATCAGGGTTCAAGCGAAATTAATATTATTGTAGGAGTTGAAAACAAGGACTTTGAAAAAGCAATCAAAGCAATATATGATGAATTTGTTAAATAAATTAAAGATAAAATGCAGTAAATATAATAAAGGAACTGTTTAGTATAAATAATATTTATTCTTACCAGTTCCTTTTTAGTTATTATTTTTTTACAAACCCACCCATCATTGATTTTATATCATTTATAGAAATGTAGGCGTTGGGGGCATTTTCTTTTATAAGAGTAATAGCTTCAGTAATTCTTTTTCTCTTTAATTGAATGAACAATAAATTTTTCCTATTGTCATTTTTACCTTTTCCATCTATTATTGTTACTCCAAAACCTTGCTCTCTAAGAATGTCTGCTAGCATTTGTCCTGACTCCTCGTTTACAACAGCTTGAATAGAAGCAAGACCTACAGCTATTTTAGATTCAATTGTTATACCTATGTAATTACCTAATGAAAATGCAGCTGCGTATACAAATGCTTTCATTGGATCTTCTGCAATGTTGGTAAGAACAGAACTTACAACAACAAGCCAAATTGAAATTTCAATGAATGCAAGAATAGTACCTTTTATTTTTTCGCCTTTATTTATATACACTAATCTAATAGTTGAAATTGTTACTTCTATAATTTTTGCAAAGAAAATAACAAAATACAAAACTGGTCCAGATAAGCTTGACAAGAAATCCATCATTCACCTCATAATTATTTTTTATTAACTAAGTTATTAATATATACGATATATTAATAAACATATTACTATCTTTTCTATGAAAAAGCAATAGACAAAAGAATTTTTATCAATAAAGCGCAGCTGAATGAAAATTATTATTGTTAAAATGTTTAAAATGTTGTAAAATTTTAGTATAAAACGCGAGGAGTAAATATGAGATTAAGATATGTACCCGGACAGTATGAATATTTACAACAACATGATAAAGCAATTACTGAACCGGAAAAAATGAATTATAAATTGAATAATGTATTTAAAAACCATAACCCTATACATGTGGAGCTTGGATGTGGTAAAGGTAAATTTTTAAGGGAAACAGCACTTAAAAATCCAAATATAAATTATATAGGATTCGAAAAAAGTGTTAAAGTTGCATATAGATGTGCAAAATCTACTTTTGAAAATGACCCAGATAATTATTATATAGTATATTCCAATGGAGATATAATAAAAGATATTTTCTTTCCAAACTCAATAGAGAGAATTTATCTAAACTTTTCAGACCCATGGCCGAAGCCATCACATTATAAAAGAAGGATGACTCATAAAAATTTTCTTGATGTCTATAGGTATGTTTTATCTAATAATGGCGAAATTCATATGAAAACAGACAATGATGATCTCTTTGAATATTCTGTTTTACAATTTCAAGAAGATAACTGGGATTTAATTATGGTAAATAAAGACTTGCATAACAGCCCGTACAAAGATGGAAATATTATGACTGAATATGAAGAGAAATTTGCTGAAGAAGGCAGACATATAAATAAACTTATAGCAAGAATAAAAGGTTAGGATAATACTATGAACTATAAAGAATATATATTAATATACGCTCTTTTTATAAACTTCTTATCATTTGCTTTGTTCTATTTAGATAAAAGGAAAGCTGTAAAAGATAAATGGAGAATAAAAGAAAGAAGCCTTCATATATTATCATTTTTAGGAGGAACATTGGGTAGTATTCTAGCAATGAACCTTTTTCATCACAAAACTAAAAAAATTAAATTTTGCGTTATTACAGGAATAGCTTTTATTTTCAATATTTTAATTGTATATGGCTATTACTATTATATTTACTAATAGGTGGGTGATTAAATTAAAAAAAATAAGTAAAACAAATGCAATGAGAATACTTGATTCAATGAATATTGAATATGATTATATTGCATATGAGTGCGAAGATGGAAAAATAGACGGTATTTCAGTTGCTCATAAAACAGGACAAAATCCTGAAACTGTTTTTAAAACACTTGTTTCTATAGGACACAGTAAAGAATTATATGTATTTTGTATACCTGTAGAATATGAACTTAACCTAAAAAAGGCGGCAAAAGCATCTAATGAAAAGAGTATAGAATTATTGCCGTTAAAAGAACTAACTAAAAATACAGGATATATAAGAGGTGGATGTTCACCAATAGGAATGAAAAAGCATTACAAAACATTTATAGATGAAACAGCTAGCTTAAATGAAAAAATATTAGTTAGTGCAGGATGCCTAGGAGTTCAAATAGTAATTAATCCAGATGATTTATTAAAGGCTTCAGAAGCAAGCTACGAGGATTTAATATAGTGTTATATTAGGAAGAAGCAAATCACTTGAAGAGTAATAACTCTTTGTGATTTGCTTTTGTTTAATATTAAAATATAAAAATTTATACATATATTGACTAATTAGTCAATATAATATATAATATTATTGACTAACTAGTCAATAAAATCAGATTTTAAAATTATAAGTAGGTGTTAAAACGATGCTGGATAATTCAAAAAAATATAAAATTTTAAAAGCAAGTCTTGAAGAGTTTTCTGAATATGGATATGAAAAAGCAAATACAGATAGAATAAGTCAAAAAGCAGGAGTGTCAAAAGGTCTTATATTTCATCATTTTGGGTCAAAAGATAATCTATTTATGACAACTATGAATAAATGTATTGATGATATTTTATTTGAATTTAATGATTTGGATATGCCGGATGAAGATTTTATATCAATGATTATTAACTTAATGAAAACAAAATATGACTTTTTTATAAAAAATCCTATGCATTATAAGTTAATAATGAATGGATTTTTTAATTCACCAAAAAAATTAAAGTCGGAACTTGAACAGCGATACTCTGAACTGAAGCAAATTGGATTAAATATTATGGTAGATATGATTAAAGGTCTGCATCTAAAAAAGGATGTTTCTATTGAAAATGTATTATCTATTATATCAGCCATAACTAATGTTATTGAAAGTAAATATATGCAGTATTTTACTGATGATGAAACAAGCTTTGACGAGTTTTATGATATTGTAAAAGATGAATATATTGAATTAATGAATATAGTGTTATATGGAATAATTGATTGTGATAAGTAATTTGGAGGTAAAACATATGAGTGAAACTGTATTAAGAGTTGAAAATCTAAGCAAATATTATAAAATGGGCGAGGTTACGGTAAAAGCTCTTGAGGATGCAAGTTTTGAAGTATTTAAAGGTGAATTTATTGTAATATTAGGACCAAGCGGATCAGGTAAAAGTACATTGTTAAATATTATGGGGGGGATGGATACACCATCTAGCGGTAAAGTATATTTTAACGAGGAACTTTTGACAGCTATGAATGATAGAGGGTTAACTATGTACAGGAGAAATAAAATAGGATTTGTATTTCAGTTTTACAACCTTATGGCTTCTCTTACAGCTAGGGAGAATGTTGAGCTTGCAACAGAAATATGTGAAGAGTCAATTGATATTGAAGAAGTTATTGAATCTGTTGGGTTAAAGGACAGAATTGGTCATTTTCCATCTCAAATGAGTGGTGGGGAGCAGCAAAGGGTTGCAATAGCTAGGGCAGTTGCTAAAAATCCTCAAATTTTACTTTGTGATGAACCTACAGGTGCTCTTGATTTTGAAACAGGTATTTCAATTCTAAAGGTTTTAAAAGAAGTAAATATAAAATATAAAAATACGGTGATAGTCATAACCCATAATTCACCAATTGCACAAATGGCAGATAAAGTTATTAAAATGAGAAGTGGAAAAATTATTGAAGTTATAGAAAATAAAAAACCTATGGAACCTGAAAGGATTGAGTGGTAATGAAAAAGCTTGATAAAAGACTTTTTAGAATGATTAAGAATACTAAAGGTCAATACTTTGCTGTGTTATCTATCATTATTACAGGAATATTTGTATTTACAGCTGTAAGCAATTCTGCTTTAAATTTAAAAGATTCACTTAATGACTATTATCAAGAAACAAATTTTGCAGATATATTTGTATCGGCGATGGGTTTGCCAGAAAAGCTTGAGAGCAGCTTGATAGGGCAAAATGATATAAAAGAAACGGAAGCAAGACTTGTGTTTGATACATCTTTTATAACACAGGATGATGAGGAAAAGGTAAAAGTTAGAGTAGTTTCAGTAAATAAAAATGAAAATAAAATAAATAAATTGTATATTAAGTCAGGAAAAAGACCATTAACAGAAAAAGATGTAATAATTATTGAACAGTTTGCTGCTGCAAGAAATATAAACGTAGGGGACCAAATAAAAATCCAGATAAATGGTAAACAGTATAAATTTAGTGTATCTGGTATTGCTTCTAGTTCAGAGTATGCATATATAATGGAGAATGAACAAACACTGTTGCCTGATCCGGAGAATTTTGGGATAGTGTACATTGAAGAAGATTATCTTATGCAAATCTATGGTTCTAGGGGAAATTATAATGAAATGCTTATAAAAATCAATAATGAGGATAATTTGGTTCAAACGAAAGATTTTTTAGAGGATTCTTTGGATAAGTATGGTGTAAAAAGAATCGTAAAAAAGGATGAGCAATTAAGTAATAGTATGTTGAGTCAGGAAATTGAAGGTCTTGAGATGATGTCACAGTCTGTTCCTTTTGTATTCTTAATATTTGCCGGAATAATGTTATCTTCCATGCTTTCAAGAATTGTAAAAAAAGATAGAACATCAATAGGTATTTTAAAGGCACTGGGGTATCAAAATAGTGAAATAATTTCTCATTATTTAAAATATGCTGCTTCTGTTGGAATAGTAGGAGGTTTGTTAGGTTCAATTATTGGTTCTGCTTTATCTGGAGCAATGACAAATTATTATTTAGTTTTCTTTAATATTCCAACACTTACAATTAAGGTTTATTACAATAGAATTATAATTTCTGTAATTCTTTCATGTATGTTTTGCATAATATCAGGTTACTGGGGAGTTAAGGGAATTACAAAAATTAATCCATCTGAATCTATGAAACCTGAATCACCTAAAAAAGGTAAGAGAATTTTCATTGAAAATATAAAATTTGTATGGAATCACGTTTCTTTTTCTTGGAAAATCGTGTTAAGGAGTATTTTTAGAGAAAAGAAAAAATTTGCTTTCATAGGTGCTGCAGTAGCTATAACATGCGGTATGATGGTTATGACAATTTGGATGATTGATGTTGTAGATGCAATGTTTAACAGACAATATACTGAATTTATGAAAATACAATACAATATAAGCTTTCTAGGCTTTCAAGACTTAAATACAACAAAAGAGGTTGAAAAGTATGTTAAGCCAACAGATATTGAAGGTAGAATAGAGTTGCCGTTTGAAATTCAAAACGGCAGAAACTCAAAAATTGTAAATGTTATAGGTCTTGAGAAAAATACTGAGTTTTATGGTTTTCAAGATATGAAGGGTAATGCTTTAAAAGTACCTGATGATGGAATTTTATTATCTTCAAACTTGGCCGATAATCTAAATGCTAAAGTAGGAGACGAAGTATTGATTAAAAATTTTATACCTAATAAAGACGATAGTTATGTTAAGGTGATGGGGATTATTAAACAGAGCCTTGGAATTAACGGGTATATGAACATAGATTATTTAAATGATAAATTTTTAGATAGAGAAATTATAAATGGAATATATCTTAATTCAGATGATGATGTTAAAGAAAAATTAAAAGATATAAAAAATATAAATTCTATTCAGTCACAAGCTGATATGAGAAATGCATTTGAAGAATTTACAACAATAACAGCAATATCAATGGGATTTATGGTAATATTTTCAGGATTGTTAGGATTTATAATTGTGTATAGCATGACACTTATGAGCATAAACGAAAGAACATTAGAATTTTCCTCTCTTAGGGTTATGGGATTTTCAAAGCAGGAAATTTTTTATATGTTGATTAGAGAAAATATGATAATGTCATTTATAGGAATAATTATTGGTATACCACTGGGTTTATGGCTTGTAAACTATATGAGCAAGTCATTCACTACTGATGTATATACAATGAATGAACCAGTCAGAGCAGGTAGTGTGGTAATATCAATTGTATTAACTATAGTTTTTTTAACATTAGCGCAATTTATGACATATGCTAAAATTCATAGGTTAGACTTTATGCAAGCGCTAAAAAATAGGATATCATAATAATTAAGAATGTGGAGGGTAAAATGAAAAATAAAAAGAAATATATCATTTTAGCAATTGCGGTAGTTATAGGATTATTTATTATAACTTCTGTTTATCTCAAAGGACAAAATAAAATTGAAGTTAAAAAGTCTGAGGTAAAGCTTGGTAGTATAGCAAAAACAATAGAAGAAACAGGCACCGTTTATTCCAAGAGAGTTAATTCTTTCTATTCTGATATGAGTCAAACTGTTAAAACTCTTAATGTATCAATAGGAGATAAGGTTGAAAAAGGCGACATAATATTATCTTATGATAATAATTTTGATTTAGAAATAGAAAGAGCAAAAAAACAAATAGAAGCAATAACTGCATCGTACAATGAAGCTAGTAAAGGTGCTAACTTTCAAGAAATTTCAAATGAAAAATTAAGTATAAATACAATAGAAAACAACTTGGAATTTGCAAAAAATAATTTTGAAAAAATTAAATCCTTATATGAAAATAGTGTTGTCAGCAAGATTGAATATGAGGAGGCTGAAAATAATGTATTGATATTAGAAAATCAGCTTCAAGAAGCAAAAAATAATTATGAGTTGCTACTAAAAGGTGTTTCAGCTAATATAAAAAATCAATATGAGGCACAAATTGAAGAAATAATGGTTCAAATAAAAATACTGGAAAAAAGCAAGGAGCAATCATCAATTATAGCAGAATTTGATGGTGTAATTACAGAACTTAACGTTCATCAGGGCGGGATGACAAAGCCCGGTGTAGTTGTTGTTGAAATACAAGATGAAAATAATATTGGCGTTTATATGAAATTATTGTCTGATGAAGCTATGGAAACATCTAACGGTATGAAAATTATCATAAAAAATCAAAATTCAGAAGAACAAATTGAAGAGCTGAAAATTGATAGAATTTATCCTAAAGCTTTATCTACTATTTCAGAACTTGGAGTTGAGCAAAAACGTGTTAGAGTAGAGGC
>SWCH01001545.1_pt2 | contig 28077 bp, 25 predicted proteins | sample 4690051 | NCBI WGS metagenome assembly SWCH01 (sample SAMN10267282, study PRJNA491770) | bioreactor metagenome | isolation source: DHS bioreactor inoculated with | place: Japan: off Shimokita Peninsula | reverse complement strand
TTTTTTTAGTTCTTGCGATATCTTCTTTTCTTGTATATTTATATTCTACAACATCTATTTTGTCGCCAAACACTTCATTTTTTACATCTACTGCACTTGCAAGCATATATGTGCATGCAGCACAGGTTTCAGCATCAAGTGTAAATACCTCTATCAACGGCTTCGACAGATTGTTGTAGTCTGGAATAACAATATCAATATCATCCTCGTCTACTGCAATATAATTTTTTACCATTTCCCTTGCTTCTTCTGTTTGTTTTACGGCTTGTGCCGCTGCAATAGTATTTTCAATGGGAACATCATATGGCATGTCGCACCCCGGACTGATAATAGTATTTGTATGATTAATATTATCGAGAAGGTCCACAACATATTTCATGTTATCAAGTTGATTACCGTATAGCATAGTAGTTGTAAGTGGTATATTTCCGCTTAGTGTAATGTTGTATTCATCTGTTACAGCTTTGGCTTCCAACATGTCCACATTTTCATCTACTGCTATGGAGTCAGGATTCGTTTCACACATAACTTTTATTTGAGGTTTTGCATTGCCGCATACAAAGAATGATGAATATAATTCTTTACTTCTTATATAATCGAATACTGCTGTAAATGATTCTGAAAGCATTTTTTTGAAATGTCTCGGAGATACCTGGCTTACAAGAGGATCAACAACGGCAATTACATCCATTCCTGCATCAGCATAGTAATCAACCATTTTTATACAGACTTCTGCACAAAATGAAACAAGCTGTTCCACATAATCGGAGTCAGTAACCATATCCATAAAGAACTCACTTCCTCTTAAATGCGAAGCAAGTGTAAGAGGTCCGCATATCAATCCGTAAAGTGCTGTTTTATCACCTATTTCCTTCTTAACATTTCTCATTACATCTAAAATCATAGGAATTCTTCCTGAATCTATTTTAGGCAATTGACATTTACAAGGTATTTTTTTATTTTCTCCTGCTAATGGATGGGTTTTCACTGACGGAGGATTATCTTTTGCCCACATGAGCTCACACCCTAATATTTCTGCTTCAATTTGCAGGTCAAATACAATTGGCATCCCGTCAGGTGTATATATTTTGGATACTTCAAGCAATGATTCGTATAGTTTATGACCATCTTTAAGAACTTCTTCTGCAGTATATCCTTTTAATTTTCCTGCATGAACTCCAGTGAAAGGAACCCATGGAACAACGTCTAATTTCTCATGATTAAGAGCTTTAAAAAGTAATTCTTTTCCCATATTTAGTTCTCCTCATTATAATATATTGATTTTTTACATGATACTTTTCTAAAATTTCTATATTGTGTAGCCTGCATCGTTTAAAAGTTTTTCTGCTTGCTGAATGCTCATACCTCGGCTTTTTTCTGTATTTATAGAAACATCTCTGGGGTTTGCTCCATATTCAGCATATATTTGATTAATTCCTGCTAAATAAAATCCTGATACTGTTTCATGTGCATTCATAGATAAAGAAGGCTTGCATGCAATTCTCGTCACAGCAGCTATTTTTAACAACTCTGCAGAAGTTATCATGCCTTTTTCATATAGAGTTGTATTTTCTACCGGTATTCTCCTCATTACAGCCATATATTTAACATCATAGTTTCTAGCTCTTATTATTTCATCTGATATTTGTTCATATGTATGTTCCGGTCCTATAGGTTCCACACAGTAATACAAATCCAACCCTACCTTTTTTATAACTTCAATAGTTTCTACTCTTTTTTTAGGATCTATATCTGTATCGATACCCTCATTAAGTCTGCATATGTGATATGCCCCTGAAAATCCTGCTTCCTTAAGTCTCAACCCTGATTTCAAATCAAAATCACCTATATTTGCTACTAATTTGATTCTATCCGGAAGAATATTTCTCGCCTTCTCACCAATAGATATAAATTTATCGAAGTCATAATCAGCAGTTGTCATTAAAAATAATCTGTGAATACTGCTATTTGCTAGATTTTGAATGCTATTCAAAATTTCTTCTTCTGATTTAGCCAAAATTTCTTCTGTAGAAAAATAATCTTTTCCCAGAGAACAAAACTTACAATTTCCTGAGCATGGTTCACTATTTAATCCTATTTGTGCAAAAATATAGCCAATTTTTTTATATTCCGTTCTAGATAATTTATTGGCTATATACAATAACTTATAGTAATGTTCAGAGTAATTTTCTATCTCCAATAGCTCTATAATTTCTTCTTTGGATAAATCTTTATTACTTTCAATTTTTTCTAATAATTTCTCATAAGCCATTATAACCCTCCCATAATTAATTATTGTTATATTATAAAAATTATATAATGGCCTTGAATAAGTTTCTATGAAATATCTTATTTATTTTGGTAATTTAATTGCTTTTGGTAATTTCCACTTCACCGGTTGTTCCATTTATTTTTACCCAATCCCCTGTCCTTATTACAGTTAAAGGATCAACCTCAACAAAATCAGAAACTGCAGGTATATTCATGCTTGTTATGGCAACCCCCAACCTTGCATCCATTTTAGTCGCTATCCAGCCTGCCGGTCTGACCCCAGCCACCATAGCTCCTTTAAAATGAGCAGAAAAGCCGTTTGAACCTTTAGCACATGGAACTACAAGTATTGCATTTTTTATACTCATTCCATAATTAACATTTCCCTTTTCATATATTACTCCGTCTAAATCACCTAATGCTCCTGAATTTCCGGCAATACTGTCAGGGCATACTATAGCCTTACCCTCTGCTATACCTGGTAATGCTCCTCTTCCTTTTATAGTAAATTTATCCATGCCGTTCTTCCCCCCATCTTCCACTTATTGCAGAATCTATACATTTATATATATCACCAAAATAAACTGGCACTTTCGTTTGGTTTTTGATACCATAAGCTTGTTTGACCCCATTCATTACCATGGCCTTTGCATGCCTGTGACTTTCTTCTCTCATAACAATAGGGCAGCTTCCTGTTAGTAAGTATGCGCCGCTGTCTTCAATTATTTTAGAGTATCCATTTACATTAGCCATTTCTTTTGTTGCATAGTCCGTCCAGATTAGTAATTCAACTCCATATTTAATCTTCTTACCATTTATATATTCTGCTGTATCTTTTAGTTCGTCAAGAGAGAGATGTGGGCATCCTATACTTATGTAGTCCACTTCGCTTTCGCCTTCATCGCATATCATTTTCATAGATTCCTCTAATTGTTCTTGTACTATGTCCATCTGCAATTTTATTTTTTTATTTCCCATTGCCATCTCTAATGTTTGTGCTTCCGGAGTCAATCCGACTATATGGCATATTTCCGTGGCACTTGTAACTGATATAGATGAAAAAAATTGTTTAAGTTTATCAACGTCCGGTCTTTTAAAATCTCCAATGATTATAGGAATTGAATTTTTAGGTAACAATCTTCCTATTGTAAATCCCAGCACATCCCAATCTGCAGAACTTTCAATATTACACTTTATATTAAACACGCAATCACCATATCTGTTTTCCTTTATGTGCATACCCCATTTAGGTATTCTTCCTGTTATACCTGCGCAAACTGCCGCTTCAACTCCATCCGAATTACCCATTGCACCGAATATAGAATTACTCATGACAACATTGCTTGATTCTGTTGTCACATAATGTTCTCCCATAAGAGGCACCCACCCTACATAGTATGGCGTGCATGATTCAACTATTTTTACCCCTGCATTTTTTGTAGCCTGTATAAATTTCAAATTTTTCTCATGATATTCCTTAGTTAAATGAGTTTTTTCATACTCACTAATATCACATGGTGCAGCACACGTCTGACATTTGCAGTCTGAAGAAAATTTATCTAAAGGAATTATTTCGTCACTGCACAAATAAAATTCCGAAAATATCTCTTCATAACTTTTATCATCTGAATAACAATCCAAATAATGCTGTGCACCAATAAACATTGTAGCTCTTGATACCTCGCATAGTTCTTCAGCTCCCAGAACTCCTGCATAGCGAACAATAAAGTCCATGGATTTTTGTTTAAAGTTCCCCATCTTTCCTTCAAGCATATCTTTTTCATAATCAGTTAACTTAACCATTATAAAATCCCCTTATATGTAATACCTGCAATACGTATATCTACAGGCTTTTATCATCTTCTGACTTATAAAATCAAATATACAATTATCTACAAATAAGACCCTTTGTTTTTTTGTACATACATTCTTTTAATTCACACAAATCACAGTCATGTTCTACTGAGCATGACTCAATACCAACCCCCACGCTAAATACATAAAGCATGGACTTTTCAGGCTTTATCATATATGAATCTGTTAATTCTGCATCTATATCTATATTTTCTTTTAGCAAATCCAATATATTTTTTTGATGTCTCATATCAAGACCATGCTCTCCTGGATAAAATTTTTTCCCAAGATTCAGCCCTTTACATGAAAGATCATTTTTTATTTTTTTGTTCATAAATGTTGAAGCGCTAAATACAATATCATTTACCATATCATTTAACATATATGCATCTAGATATTCATTTTTATCAATTAACTCTCCAATTATCCTTACTATTTCATGACCACCTGATGAGAAACAATAAACATGTTCTTTACAGTTGTCCAGCTCATCAAAGTTAAACTCAAATGTTTTTTCTTTAAGCATATATATATTTGTAAGTTTCATGTTTTCTGTAATAATCTTCATTAGTTTTTCAAATGACTTTTCGGCTGTTTTGAATATAGATGAACTCTCTTTTATTTTTAATCTTTGAAACAATTCGTCTTTATTAATCTCATATTCTGCTTCTACTATACGTACCATAAAGTGCCTCTTTCAATTAGTTATTATTATTTTTTCTATATTGCATAGGTGTAAAACCAATAATTCTTTTAAAATTCTTAGTAAAATAACTTTGATCTTCAAACCCCACATATAATGCAATGTCTAAAAAATCCATATTTGTTTCTCTAATTAATTCTGCACTCCTTTTAATTCTTACTTCTCTTAAATAATCTGTAAAGCTGATATTCATTTCCTGCTTAAATAATTTTGAAAAATATGATTCATTTACATGCAAATAGTTTGCAAGTTTTTTCAAGGATATTTTATTCATATAATTTGCATTTATATGTTGTATTGCTTGAAATATTATATATGATTGTCCTTGATATATTTTGTTAAAAACATTCTGTGAAAAATGTTCAGTAATATTTTCAGCCCATTTGCGAAGGTCAGTCAATGTTTTTATTTCATTTAATTCATTAATCAAATCAAAATTCATTCCAAATATTTTCTGAAGTGAAGCTCCGCCTTCAATAGACGCTCTTGAAAGTATTACGCAAAGTTCAAATACTCTGGCTTTTATAACTTCAAAGTTACCGGCTTCCACTAGCAATATATCATTCATAAGTCCCTTTAGAATCTTTATAGATCCATCGCAATCACCTGATTTAACTTTTTTAATAAGTTCTTTTTCTTTTTCATATGGGTATGCTATTTCTCTATGTTCTCTTTTATATTTATGTATTCTTTCTCCGATTTTTGTTTGCTCTTTATAATTCTTATTTATTGTTTCATATTGTTCTCTATTGTTGTAGATACTTAATATATTGTTGTGAAGTAATGTTGCTAAACTTGTAATTTGTTTTGGAGTATATATTTTTAAGTTTTGAGCAAATTCATTTATAACTGATATTTCATCTTTATTTTTTCCTTCATCATATAAAGCACTGTAATAATCTTTCTCATCAGATTTCCACATAGATATGGGGCCTGCTATTACTGCACCATAAAAGGCTTTATCTTTAATAACGGAAATACAAATATTTATAAATCCAGACGGACAAACACATATATAAGGTTCTCCCAGATTATACGACATATCAGCAGAAAAAGTCAGTGACTTTGAACATGCTCCCACATTATTATACCTATTGAAAAACTGGCATATTTTTTTATCTCTTGCAAATTCAATTTTCATATTCATTTCTTTATCAAAAAACGTTACCGGAATTTCTGTACAATTACTAAAGGCTTCAATTACGCCTCTTATTTTATTCTCTTCAAAATAAAGTTCATCCAACATCAAGTTTAGCATACATACCTCACAATCATTCTAAATGAATAAATTATATTGTTGTAAAATACTTCTCATATATGGTAATCTATATTACACTTATCTTTTCCCAGTCATCATTGTCAATGGTGTCAGCATGACTATAAACAGATAAACTATTGACACAAATGTATATGATATTTCAATTTCTCCAACTATATTTATAGCAAGCGTATACACATGTTGTAAAATGTTTTTACAAAGCTTAATTTTTCCCAAAAACAGATTGCTCATTAGCATTAATAGATATGTGTATAAAAGTATTAAGTAATGTAATATTTATCATATATATAATATATTCAGAATTTTTTTCGTTATATAAGTATAACATATATTTTAGTATTTTACTATATCTTTCATAATAGAAATGGCTAGAAATGGCTAGAGACAGGATACAACTTTTAACTATTAACTTTTACTTTTCTGTCAATTATTTCAGCCTCTCCTGGTCTTAAGTCAGACATTTTGTCATTTTTAATGCCGTATTTTTTAATTGTAATACCAACCAGAGCTGCTAATGCTGCCAATAATACTCCTCCGCCGAGATAAGCATTTCCAGTTATCATTGCTATTGGTGTCAATGCAACTATAAACACTTCAACTATTGATACAAATGCATACGCAATTCCAAAGTCCTCCAAAGTACCGCTTTCAAGCTCTGGGTCAACTACTCTTAGAAGGGTAACTCCCATTGCTACAACTCCTGTAGACCATCCATATATAAATATTCCTCTTTCAAACCAAAAATTGTGGAATAGCTTTCTGGATATAAAAAACAAATAAAACAGACAATAAGTCATACCCAAAATTAACATTACTATAATAGGCATTGCATATTCAATTACGACTTCTATATTCATTGATGCAATACCAAATCCTACAAGATAATCAGTTACCGTACTGCTCGCTCTTGTTATAATCCTTTTATCAACGTAATTGTCTACTTTAACAATTTCCGTAATTTTTTGCACAATAACACTTCCGAACATTGATAAGCACATTAAAGGCAGCGTTATTTTTGGAACATACATCTTCCATACTACATCTATTCCATATCCTATTCCTGCGGCAAATAGTATCAACAAAATGTGCCATGTTAGCGGATCTATTGACATTGGATTAGTCGTGTTTTCTCCCATTATTTCTCTGTCTTTTGGCTTAACTAAACCTGTCCTCATATTTTCAGGAAGTTCAGCCATAGTTTTAATTAATCTGGTGGCCTTTTTTCTTGTTGCAAAATTTATTAATGACAATCCACCAATTACTCCTGCTAACAATCCTGCCGTTGCGAACGTTTGACCTATAGTTAAAGCTTCTTCCCAGCCAGCCATATCCTTAAGAGTTCCACCTATAGCTGCAGCATATCCATGTCCTCCTACAAATCCAGCCGGTAATAAAATAGAAAATGCCTCATTCACTTCTGGAAATAATCTTTTTATAACAAATGTTCCAACTAGCATACAAAATCCAAATTGCCCAAGTTCTACGCCCATATTCATGGCAAAGGTGTCCCCAACTCTGTTAAAGGTTTCTTTGAAGCTTCTCTTTTCTTTTTTCCCAAGAAACAAACTGCCCATTAGTATTACAATAAGCAGATATGCATATGAAGATATTTGAGAACTAAATGGAAGTATATTCAAAAAATACTTTCCTAAAAACAATCCTATAAAACCTGCTATCAACGGTGCCGGCAAATATAAATTTTGTATAAATTTAACTTTTGCCCTTATTAATTGTGCAAAAAATAGTAGTACTGACATTACAGCAAAATCTACAAATAAATCATATGGTCCAAAATTCATAAAATTTCCTCCTGGTTTATATTGTTTTTAAAATTTATAAAACTTTAAATAAATTTTTATCTATTTTTATAAACTATTTGAATTATGTACATTTTATATTCTGTCCTAGTACATAATTCAAAACTAACTTAATCTATCCAATCTTGAACCATTCCCGGTATAGTTTTTAAAATTTGTTTTTCTATCTCTGTGTCTATTGGAAGTGGTTTATGAGCAGACAGTATTTCTTTTGCCATTCTTCTTGCTTTTTCAGCAGCATCTATTGAACCTTCTGACTCCCATTTTGATCTTGTATTTCTGTCTGATACTGTATTGTAGAAAAACTCTTTTTTCATATTAGATGTTGTGTGCGTATGACTCAGATAATTACCGGCAGGTCCAACATCATGTATTACATCTACTGCCAATGTTTCATCATTAACTTCTATACCTTTTACAGCTCTCATACACATTCCCAATATATCATTATCTATTACATACTGAGGGTATGATATTACCAATCCTGATTCAATAAGACCTGCAGCATCATGTATGTAGTTGCATCCTGATAATGCACATAAAATTGATGTAGCCATACTCTCATATCCGGATTGTATATCGGGTATCTTAGATTCATTGACGCCGGCAGTTGTATAGTTAGGCAGATTATAAAATCTGGATATCTGTGCAGATGCTGCATTCATAATTCCCATTTCAACAGAACCAAAGCAGAAAGCACCAGTTCTCAAATCAGTTGTTGTAGGTACACAACTAAACAACACAGGATGTCCCGGATCCATAATTTGAGTCAATAAAACTCCGCTCAATGCTTCTACTGTCATCTGAACCAATGTTCCTGCCAATGTAGCCGGAGCAGTTGAACCTGCCATCGGACATACAGGCGTAGCCATAGGCATTCCTGTTTCAATAGCTGCAATCATTAAATCGGTATAATCCTTATCCATTACCAAAGGGCTCATGATACATGTAATATATGAAAAGAATGGCTGTTTCAACAACGCTTCTCTGCTTCCAGCAATCATTTTCCCATATTCAAATACATTTTTTACTCCATCATTTGTATATACTCCACCCATAACATGCTTTGAAGTATTTCTTATTGCTGCATAAAATCTGTTTACATCTATATTTTCTTTGGGAAGCTCATTAGGAAAACATGATATTACAAAAAAATGTATATTATCTAAAGCGTCAACAAGCCGTGCTGCCATTTGAACATCTTTTAATGTTGAAATTCTCCTCTCACCTGTATCTATATCAAGTGCATTTGTAGCTGTACCTCCAGTACCTATATATACCTTTTGATTGTCAAGTATTAAATTATGTTTTTCTTCTCTTCCATATAATGTAACACAGGACGGAGCTGTCTTAATTTTTTCAAGTACCCATTTTTCATTAGCTTTAACTATTTTTCTTTTAAAATCCACATCTGCTCCTGCATCATGAAAAGCTTTCAATGCTCTGTCATCATTAACCTCTACTCCAGTTTCTTCAAAAACCTTCATTGCTGCTTTATGAATCTTCTCTATATCCAATTCAGATAAAGGTTTATATTGACCTCCAACAAGCCCTCCGGGAAATGCAATTTTTTTAGTTCTTACTCTTGCCATAACCATACCTCCTATCGATTATATATTCATTAATTTATTTGCTAATTCAACTGCTGACGATGCATCTCCTGAGTAGTTTGCACCTATAGTCTCTGCAAAGTTTGAGTTAACCGGAGCTCCTCCAACCATTATCTTAACACTATCAAGTATTTTTTCTTTTTCCATCAGTTCAACAGTATCTTTCATAAAAGACATTGTAGTTGTAAGCATTGCCGACATGCCAACGATTTCAGGGTTATACTCTTTTACAGCTTCACAAAGTTTTTCCGGTGTTACATCTACACCTAAATCAATAACTTCGTATCCGGCACCCTCCATCATCATTTTAACAAGTTTTTTCCCTATGTCGTGCAAATCTCCCTTAACGGTTGCAAACACGCACTTAGCAACCTTTTTTACGTCACCTTCCTGCAAATAGGGTTTTACTTCGCTCATGCCCTGATCCAAGGTTTTAGCTGAAATCAAAACTTCTGGTACGAGCAGTTCTCCATCTTTAAATAAATCACCCACTTCACTCATTCCCTTGAGAAGTCCCTGATCTAAAATTTGCTTAGCACTCATATTATTTGATAAAGCTTCTTTTACTAAATCCTGTATTTCCTCAAACTCTCCATCAATTATACATTCTGAAATTTTGTCTAATATATCCATATTTCCCTCCGCATTAAAAAATTTAATGTTTATTAACTTATTACACAAGCAATAAATGTGCCAAATCCTATATTATACAACTTGTTTATTTCAATCTATAATTGTTGAAATTTCATTACTAATTTATGCATAAATAATTTTTATTTTAAAAGTCATTTGTTTTATATCTCATTATGATATATAAGATATTTCTTTCTAATAACTAAATTCAAAAAAAATGCATAAAATAGCCACATGTCAAAATGATATTTATAGTATCGATTTGACATGTGGCTAATTAATTGCTGATTATTATTTTTTATTTTCCTCTAAACCATATTTTGCAATTTTTCTGTAAATGGTTGACCTGCTTATACCAAGCTGTTTTGCAGCTTTTATTCTTCCATTTTCATCCCATCCACACTTGTCCAGCATCATCTTGATATATCTTTTTTCCATTTCTTCTAATGTAGTTGAATTATCTTTTAACTCATTGTTTTTATTATAATTTTTTATCTGAAAAGGTATATTTTCTTTTGTAATATATTTGGCATTTTCCATATTTATAGCATATTCTATTGCATTTTGTAATTCTCTTACATTTCCACCCCATGAATAATTTAAAAAAACATCTTTTGCTTCTTCTTCTATTCCAATTATATCTTTGTCAAGTTTTTTTGAATATTCTTTTATAAAATATTCTGTCAGTAATAATATATCACTTTTTCTTTCCCTTAATGGAGGTATAAACAAGGATATAACGTTCAATCTATGAAATAAATCTTCCCTGAATTCACCTAGTTTTACCATTTCATCAAGTCTGACATTAGTAGCAGATATAATTCTAATATCTATAGGTATACTGGTATGTCCTCCAATTCTTTCTATTTCTTTATTTTCCAATACCCTTAAAAGCTTTTGCTGCAAATATAAAGGCATTGCTTCAACTTCGTCTAAAAAAATTGTACCTGAATCAGCTAAATAAAATTTACCATGCTTACCTGTTTTATTAGCACCTGTAAAGGAACCCTTTTCATAACCAAATAATTCGCTTTCTATAAGCGACTCCGGAATAGCTCCGCAATTTATGGTTATAAAATTATTGTTTTTTCGCTTGCTGTTGTTATGAATAGCCCTTGCAAATAGCTCTTTTCCTGTACCTGTTTCACCTATAAGCAATATGGTAGAATCATTTTTCGCTACTTTAGCAACGCTTTCCTTAAATGCAACAAAATCTTTATCTTGTCCTATTATATCATCAAAAGAAACTGTATTTTTGCTTTCAGTAATATTATAAGCAAGCTGTTTGGCGTTTTTGTAATCATCAAAAGAATACAAAATCAACTCTATATTGTCATCAACTATTATCGGTGATGATGTGTACAATAAATCTACAATTTGATCATTAGCCTGATATCTATATTCTGACAAAATAGATTTTTCAGAATTTCCTATATTGGTGTTCATTTTAATTCCATGCAAAAGATAATTTAGCTTTTTGCCTATAAATTTCTCCCTTTTAACCTGTATTTTATCACATATGTATTTATTTACAGTAACAATATCATAATACTTATTAACAACTATAAGACCCTTATTAATATTATCATATACAGTATTAATCATAATAGTATAAGTTTGCAGCTGATGTAATATTTCGTGTTCAGACACCTTGGTGCTGATTAAATTTGCTATTTTAAATAGAAAATCCAGCATTGTATTTTCATTATTATTAATTCTGTTAAACTGTTCTTCATTACATGCTGCAACGCCTAAAACACCTATTATATCATCATTATTTACTATGGCTGTGTAAATTGCTCTTCGATATTTGCACATGTTTTTTCTGTCGCAATTTTGACATATTTCACTTATTCCAGGTGTATCAATTATAAGTTGATTTCTCTTATCTTCAAAGAAATGTTTGCTGATTGCACCATCTCTTTTTACTACTTTTCCAATAATACTTTGAACTCTTCCTGTACCTGCTATATATCTTTGCTTATCATCAACTACTTCTACATCCAAATTTAGTACAGAACTTGTAGTTTCAGCAAATTTTTGTACTATATCTACTATATCATTAAGAGAACTCACCTTTACCTCCTAAATATTTATTATATATAAAAAAATACTCAAAAAAATTTTTCTGTATAAAAGTATAACATATAATCTAGTATTTCACTATACATTTAATGTCGATTGAATATTATTAGATATATTAAGTTAGCTACTTCATATTTTAATTTATCAAATTTATAATATTGTTAATAATCATACTATCTATCTATATTTATTAATAAATGCAACATTTCATTTTACCTGTTTCATTTCTTCTAAGTTTTCATATATGACTTTAAGGAATTTGCTGTATTTATAAATACAGCAAAAACAATGCCAAATTTTCCATAAACTTATTGTGCATTTCAAATCATTGTAGTTTCAAACATCTATGTAGATGAGTTTTTATTAATATGTAAATTTTTTTTAACATTTTCAAATTCTAATATTAGCACATCTCAATTTGAAATGTACTATAAGCCTAAGTTCATAGAAAGATGTTGATATATCAGCATCTTTTGTATATCTCATTTTGACATTTAATCTCATTTTGACATGTGCATTTTTTAAATTCATAAACTTAGCTTTAATTGCAGACTTTACTAAGTTTTAAGAATAAAAAAAACATCAGTCAAGCGGTAATTGCTTCACTGATGCTTTTTTTATCCTATGTTTCATTTTAATTCAATTTAAGAAATACTCTTTTACAACTTTAAATTTTAAACTTAGCAATAATCATTTGCAGCCTTTCAGCCAAGCTCTCTAGTCCTTTGCTAGCACCGGCAATTTCTTCTGCTGATGCCGCCTGCTCTTCAATTGATGCTGTCGCTTCCTGTGTAGCAGCAGCATTCTCTTCTGCAATAGCAGACAGATTTTCCATTGATAAAAGTATTTGACTCCTCATACCTTCCATTTCTTTTCCAGAAACATTCAGTTGTTTCACAATTTCTTCTGTTTCTTTCATAGCTTCTTCAATTAATATGTATTTATCTTTGCTGTTTATTACACTCTTAGTCTGTTCATCCGCTATTGCTAGAACTCTTTCCATTGTTTTAACGGCATTATGAGTATTGAGCTGCAATTCGTTTACAATTGCATCAATTTCTTTAGTTGAAAATGCTGATTGCTGCGCCAGATTTTTAATTTCTTCTGCCACTACTGCAAATCCCTTTCCTGCATTGCCTGCCCTGGCTGCCTCAATTGCAGCATTTAATGCAAGCAGATTTGTCTGTTGTGCAATGGATGAAATTACACTGCTTGCCTCTCCTATCTTGCTGGAGCTGTTATTTGTTTTAGCTATAACTTCCTTGATTTCATTTGTCGCCTGGTTACTCTCTATAGTGATTTTATACAAATTTTCAATTTCATCTAATCCTTCCGTCACTACCTCAGTTACTTTATCTGATCCGGTGTTTAAGTACATCATGTTAGTGTGGTCATCCTCCATAATTTTCCCTAATGCACTTGCTTTTGATGCACATTCTTCTGTACTTTGTGCCTGATTTGTAGTGCTGTTTGCTATTTCCTCCACAGTTTGTGATATTTGCTCTGAAGCTGAGGCAGATTGTTGAGAAGCGGCATTCAATTCCTCTGAGGCAGCCAGTACCTGTTCTGAATTGCTGCTGATTTCATTAATAATGGCTCTAAGGCTATCACTTATATTTTGCATTGCCTTTGCCAAATCTCCAATTTCATCTTTTTTCTTCAAATACTTTTTAGGAACGTCTTCTGTAATATCCAAATCTGAAATCCTCTGCGAAATTCGTACTGCCTCAATAATAGGGTTAGTTATTGAACTGCCTATTATAAAAGCGACAATGATACTAATTATCAAAACAAAAATCAAGACTTTAGTAATTATACCTACCAACTCTGGAATTGCAGACAAAACTTCATCTTTATCAGCTGTAATTACAATATTCCATTCACTTCCTTCAATGGGCGCATACCCTGCATATAGTTCATCTCCTTCATAAGTATAGGTTCCTGTCCCGGTTTTTTCTGACAAAATTTTTTCAAACAAATCTGCAACCGGCTTTAAGCTTTCATCATTTTTTACAGCTTCTATGGGATTAAACTGACTTAACACCTTTTCTCTGTCTGGATGTGCAACTACAGTCCCATTGTTATTAATAATGTATCCATACCCGCTTGTTCCAAAACCTGTGTCATCTGTAATGGCACTAAGTGCAGTACTGTCTCTTCTGCCTATTAGTGCTCCCACCACTTTACCATCTCTTTCAATAGGTACAGCGTACATTACAACTATACTGTTTGTAACTCTGCTCACTATTAAATCAGATACATTATTTTCTCCATTTAATGCTTTATTTACATAATCCCTATCTGCCAGCTGGCTTATAGTTCCATCTGAATAGTGAGCGGTGCCATCAGGCTGGACTACTGCAATTCCTAAAAAATTCGTATTTTTTATTTGCTTTTGCAGTATAGGCTGCTGAATATCCCAGTTCATACTGTCCATGTTGTGGCTCAGCGAAATCATTTCAAGAGTTTTCATTTGAGTTTCGATTCTGCTTTCTGTTAATTTAGATACATCCAAAGTTAACAAACTAAGCGTTTCTTCCGCTTCCCTTATAACAATGTCGCTTGACATCTTCATAGAAATATACCCCAACGCGAGGGATGATAATAAAATTAAAATTGTAAAACAAGTAATAAGTGTTCCTTTTATCCCGTTCATTCTTACTTTTTTCATTGCATATCCTCCATCTATTTAATTTAATAATACTTAACCAAATTTAAAAATAATATACTTAAACAAATATAGGTATTACATTAAACTATTGCTAAATGTTTTATAATTATTTTTTTGACACAATTCCTAGGAAATAAAAAACAGGCAGCAAAACGCTGCCCGCAACAAAATAATCTTAATTTATTGGCAACCTGACAATCATAGTTCATTATTACTTTAGACTCATGGCTTTGCGTCTCTACTTTTCAATAGATTTGCTATTTACAATTTTATCGATATTCAATTGAATTTTATAATAATGATAAGGTTATTTCAGGTCACGATATATTTTAATTAATTTATTTACATTATATTACAATAACTGCAAATGTCAATTCCAATTTTAACCATTATTATAATATAATCATGGTTAATTACAAGTTCAATTACTGATTTTTGATTATATTTTAGGTTTAATTTTTTAAATAATTTAAACTTTTAATAATAATGTTCTACTCAACGCAACTTCCGCCAGAGAAACTTATGTACCCATTAACAACAAGAAGGTACATCTTTTGTAATTCTATTTTTCATATATTAGAAGAAGAACTTTAACATAAGATTAAATGTCTATTTTCATTATAATCTGTATATACATTTAACGAATTTCTAGTATATAAAAAAAGAGATAATTTATTCGAATAATCATCTCTCTTATTATATGACTTTTAACTACGGTAATTTTAAATTTGATTTAGTAAATAATGTTAACTATTTTTAACTAAGTACCTATACTAAATAAATCCTGTTCTAATTGGTATATTGTATCCATCATTTCATTTGCATAGGCGATTGTTTGAGCAGAATCCATATTATTTATAGCTTGCTCTAAAGATTCAATTATTTGGATAAATTCTATTATATATTGTTCATTAACATTACTTAATCTTGGTTCTAAATCCCTCCAAATAACATTTACAAAGTCTATATTGTCTATAGCTGAATTCCAGTCTTCTTCTTCTACATTTAAAATAAGTTCTCTTCCAAGAAAATCTAATTTGTCAATATCTGTTGGAATTTCTGCTATATAATAATCTAATATATAAGAAACCAGTAATGTTATTTCGTTAGCAATTGTTTTAGATCCATAGATATTCTCCAAAGTTATTGCTTCTCCTAAATCAGCAATTGTACTTTCAAGTTTGTATATCAAACTTGGAGATACTGAGTTTTCAATAAGTATAGTTTCCAATTCACTGAAATAGTTTCTCATTGTTTCTAATTCTAGATTGGCCATATCCCAATCCTGCATATCTACAGCATCCATGATATTTTCTGCTGCCACTCCAATTTCTCTTAATTGTGTCGGCGGTTCCTCAAAATCCGGAATTGATATTTGCTGACCAACTACAATATACTTATTATTCATAATCCAAGGATTTGAAGATATTATTAAATCTAATGGAACACCAAACCGCTTTGAAATTTTATTTAAAGTATCACCGTTAGCTACTATATATGAATGAGTTGGCCTATTTGTACCATACGTAGAATAAATCAGCTCTGTATTATTTGTTTGGGGATGAGAAGCTAAAATCTGAGCATATGGGATACCGAATTTATGTGCAACACTAATCAGCTCATTATAAGGCTTAACATTATATCGTTGCATAAAAAATTTCTCCTAACTTTTTATTATATTTGTTTTAATAATACATGTTATACACAGAAATATTTTTTGTTCATATATCTTACTATGTTTTATAATATTTTTAAAATTTGTATATTTTGAGTAACAATTCTCTTTGTTTATTGTATGTTATATACAAAAATTAGTGTAAAAAAATCACGAATCTTAATGTGGTATAATATACATATTAAGATTCGTGATTTTTTATTGTATTATATATTTATTATGGGGGAATTTGCATTTTATTAATCTAATAAATTTGGTAAAAACAACACTGTTTGCGGAATATATGTAATAATCAAAAGTATTATTATCAATATTCCTACCATAGGTAACAAATCTCGCATCTGCTCTTTTAGTGATACCTTTGCAATTGAACCTGAAACAAATAAACAAACTCCAAGAGGCGGTGTACACATTCCTATTGTTAAATTCACTGCCATTATTAAGCCGAAATGTATTAAGTCAACATTAAATGCTGTAACTAATGGTATAAATAAAGGTGCAAATATTACAAGTGCACTTGTTGTATCTATGAAAGTTCCTGCCATAAGTAAAATTATATTTATAACAAGAAGTAATATTATTTTGCTTGAAATTGCTGAACTTAAGTATGCACTAATTTGTTGTGGTATTTGATTAACTGTTATAATCCATGTAAACAGTGATGCAAATGCTACAACTATTAATACTTGTCCTGTTGATTTAGCACAATTGACAAGCACCTGGAACATATTCTCCATCTTTAATTCTCTATAGAAAAACATTCCTACTACTATAGCGTAGAAAACTGCAATCGCTCCTGATTCGGTAGCTGTAAACTTTCCACTCATGATTCCACCAATTATTATAACCGGCATTAAGAGTGCAAGAAATGCATCTTTTGCTGATTTTAGGATTTCTCCTGTAGGTGCTTTCGTTTCTCTTCCTTTATAATTACGCTTCTTACCTACATAATAACTATATATCATAAGTCCAAGCCCCATTAATACACCTGGAACAAAGCCACCTATAAATAACTTTCCAACACTTACATTAGCCATGACTCCATATAAAAGCAATGGAATACTTGGTGGTATGATTGGCCCTATAGAACCTCCACAGGCTAATAGCGGTGCACTAAATGTATTTTCATATCCCTTTTCTTTCATTAAAGGTATCATGATACCGCCTATTGCTGCTGTAGCAGCAATTGCAGACCCTGTAATCGCTGCAAAGAACATACATGCAAGTATACTAACCATAGCAAGTCCACTTGGGAAGTGTCCTATTAATGTATCAGCAAAGTTAACCAGTCTCTTTGACATGCCGCCTTGAAACATTAACTCTCCTGCAAACATAAATAATGGAATTGCTATAAGTGCTATACTGTCAGCACCTGTAAACATTCTTTGTATTACTACCATAGGAGGAAATCCGCTTATAACTACTCCCCCTAGGGATACTAGCCCTAAAGAAAAAGCAATTGGAGTACCTATAATAAATGCTAAAAATAAAAATAATATCATCGTCATCTCAAATTACCTCCCTTCACTATTGCTGTCTACTTCATTAAATGTTTTAATTTGTCCAAATACTTGTTGAATCATATAATAAAACATGAATGCTGCACTTGTTGGAACGCTTAAATAATAAAGTGACATTGGAATAGGTAAGTATGGAGCATTTTGAGTTGAACCTGTCTGCATAAAGTTAAAACCAAAATATATTATAAAAACAAAGAATAAAAGCAATACTAAATTAATTATTATTTCAACGACTTTTCTCATTTTAGGTTTTAATGCAGTTAAAAATACATCAACATTAAGATGTGCTTTTTCTCTTATACAATATGCTGCACCCCAAAAAACCAAATACACAAAACATAATCTAATAACATCTTGACTCCATGCTAAGGGAGTTTTAAATATAAATCTTGAAACCACTTGAAGAAAAGTGACAATAAATAACAATAAAGATGTTAATGCCATAACTATCTTCAATATACTGTCTACTATCATATTAGCTGTTTTCAATTGGCGCCCTCCTCTTATTAAATCTTAGGATGCGATAAATTTTATATCGCATCCAATTATAACTTGTAAATTTTATACTCTGCTATTTTCCTAATTTACTCATAATCAATTCAACTAGTGAAGGATCAACTAATTTTTTAACTTCATCTAATTTATACAATCCTTCTGTAGTTTTAACAAAGCTATCTAAATCTGGCTCTGTAACTATCATTCCAGAATCTTTTAATTGTTGCAAATATTCTTCTTCTTTAGCTGATACTGCTTCTCTTTGTCCTGGTATAGCTACCGCAACTGCTGCCTCTACATATCCTTTTACTTCATCTGATAACCCATCATAGAAATCTTTGTTCATAATGATACTCTCTGCTGCATATGTGTGTCCATCAAGTGTCAAATAGTCTTGAACTTCATTAAACTTTGAAGTTGCTATTGATGTTATAGGGTTTTCTTGCCCATCAACCATACCTTGTTGTAACGCGGTGTACAATTCATTAAATGGAACTGGAGTTGCTGTTGCACCTAATTTTTCTATTAATGCAAACCAAATTGGTGCTTCCTGAACCCTGATGCTTAATCCTTGCATATCAGCTGCTGATTTAACTTCTCTTACATTGTTTGTGAAATGTCTAAATCCTAATTCGACAAATCCTAAATGCTTAAATCCTTGCTCTTCAAATTTAGGAGATAATTCGTCTTGTAATGTATTGTCAAGTATATCATATGCTTCTTCTTTATTAGCAAATAAATATGGTATAGATAATACCTGAATATCTGGAACCCAAGCTGGTAAAGCTCCATCAGATGTAACTACTGTCATTTGAATAGTTCCTAATTTAACACCTTCCGCTGCTTCTCTTTCTCCACCTAATGAACCATTAGGGAAAATTGTAGCTGTAACTTTTCCATTTGATAACTTTTCAACTTCATCTTTAAATATTTGTGCTGCGATTGTTGATTGGTGATCTTCGTTTCCTACTGTAGCTATTTTAATTTCTACTGCTTTCTCTGATGCTGCAGGAGTATCTGACTCAGTATTATCTGTAGGAGCTTGTTTCTCTCCACAACCTACTAATACTGCAGACATCATTGCTAATACTAATACTAAACTAATTAACTTTTTCATTTACCTTTCCTCCTCGCTTATTGCAATAATATTGTAATTTAATTCTAACTTTCTATTTAATTTATCATCTATCATTTCACATCTAAAATTGCTTCCATATTTAAATCCATCTAATACCGGAACTGTTCCAGAATATATTACACTATTTTGTATATCTTCAACTCTTTCATTCAATTCTTTCAGTATTGTTTCAACTGGAAGTATATCGGCTAAAGTACCATTTTGATACATAATTTCCTTACCATCAACCGTCTGATATGATACCAGCTTTATTTCATCCCAGTGGTCTTTTACTTCTTCATATGGCCACATTTTGTATCCTATTGGTTTAGGACATACTTGCTTTGATTTTGGAACGCTAACGCTTTCTAACTCTCTGTCTGTATGGTCACTACCAATGCCTATATAAGTATTTCCTTCAGAAAGTATTATTATGTATTCTACTTCTCCGCAAGTTTTATAGCCAACAGCATGAATATCACTGTCTTGTGTTAATATAATATTTGAACATTGAAATATTGTTGGTATTTTTTTTGGTGCTGGTACTCCTAGCTGCTCTTCTAGTTCTTTTATATGTTCCATTGTTTTTTCAATATTTCTTCCAGCATACCCAATTGCAAAGAGGTTGTCATACTTTACTTCTACGACTTTACTTCCATCAATTGTGTTTAAATTAAACTTTATAGTACTCAATGTCATCCTCCTAGTTGATCTTGTATAATTTAGGGTTTCTATCTCTGTAAACATTTATGGTTTCCCTAATATTTTTTATAATATTTAAGTCTATTTCACCATTAAATATAACTTCACTATCTTTTCCTTCTGCTATAATTTCACCAAATGGGTCTATAATTGCAGAATATCCTGCAAATTTAGTTTCATAAGCTTGTCCGCATGAATTGGTACATACTACAAACATTTGGTTTTCAATAGCCCTTGCCATATTTAAAATTTGCCAATGTTTTAATCTTCTATCCGGCCATTGAGATACTACGAACAATATCTCAATTCCCTGTAAGGATAGTGTCCTTACAAGTTCAAGGAATCTAATATCATAACAAATTATTATTCCACATTTCACACCATCAATTTCAAATGTAACAACATTTTGTCCCCATTCAAAATATTTTTCCTCACCCATATTAGTAAACAAATGAGTTTTATCATATTCTGCAATGCATTCGCCAGATCGGTTGAATGTAAAGGAAGTATTGTAAATTTTGCCGTTTCTTGAATTTGCCACCGAACCTGCTACAATATTTACATTTAATTCCTTTGCTAATAATCCAAATACAGATTTAACCTTTTCCCCATCTTTATCACTTAGATTCTCTAAGTTTTCTTTTGGAAAAAAACCTGTATTCCATGTCTCTGGCAATGTAATTACATCAGGCTTGTCTTTTGCTGCTTTTCTGATTAACTCTTCTGCATGCTTAAAATTGTATTCAGGATCAGCAAGTAACATATCCATTTGAACTACGCTAACTTTCATATTTGCCTCCATATTAAATATTGATTGGTATTCTGTATTTGGTATATGGTATACCAAATACAGTACAATTATTTATAGCATATTTATATGAAATTGTCAAGAAATTTGTAACATATTATCTAGTTTAAATTTCAAATCATTGTATTTTAACCGTTTAATCACCATACATTAGAGACTTTTTTACATTACTCCTATCAAAAGTTTAGTGTTTACCAACTATTTTATTATCATTCTTGGAATTATGATTATATATATTTGCACTAGTCTGTTGCATATGATATTCCATATCTTGTTTTGCAGCTTTTATATCTTTTTTAATCATTGAATTTAATACATTTCTATGTTCTTGTAATGTACTCTTATTTCTTTCTGGCTCTCTTAATGCTTTTATTCCAAAAAATCTAATTATATCATTTAGATTACCTAACAAATTAATTAATATTTCATTTTTACTTAATTCGTATATTTTCTCGTGAAATTGCCTGTCAAGTATCATAAAGTCTGACGGATTATAATCTATGAATGATTTCTCCTGTTTGTCTAGAATATTGTTTAAATATTGCAAATCTGCTTCCGTAGCATTGTTAGTGGCATCCTCCACCGCCAAGATTTCCAGTGATTTTCTAACTTTCAGGACTTTTTCCACATAATTCATGTCAAAAGTTCTAACAACTGCTCCTTTATATGTTTCTATTAAAATCCAGCCATCGCGGTTTAAAAGCTGAAGTGCCTCTCTTATAGGTGTTCTGCTAATACCTAACTCTTCTGATAGTTTTCTTTCATTTAATATTTCACCCTGGGGAATTACTCCTGTAATTATATCTTCTTTTATTTTTTCATATACTTTAAATTTATATGACTGCTGTTTTTCTATCAATCCATATCACCCTTTTCATTTTAATTGCATTTAATATACTAGTACATGAAATAAATGTCAATATATATTTGCGCAAAATTAAAATGCTTATTTTCAAGACAATATATTCCATATGTTTTGGATTATAGCATATATTTTATAATTTTGTCTAGCTCTTTAAGTTCTAACTAACTTTAAAATTTAAATCCCTCATATTTTTACACAAATTGTTTTCTTTTTTAATTATTTATCCACAAGGTATAAATGTAAAAAGCTTTACATCATAGTAGACATAAAGCTTTTATTAACTATTATTTCTTTTTTTAATCAAGCTTGATTTTTCAATAAAATTCTTTAATAACTAATGTTAGTATAATTTTACTTTAGATTACAAACTATATTACTCTTGCAGGGCAAAACAACAAAGCATCCTAACTCCTATTATTAAAGCATCTTCATCAAAATCAAATTTTGGATTATGCATCAAATTTACAAATCCCTTTTTTTCATTTTTGGCTCCGATCCATATAAATGCTGATGGAATTTTTTGAGCAAAGTAGGCAAAATCTTCTGCCCCCATGCTAGATTTTTTTGCTTCTATTACATTGTTTTCTCCGACTGTATTTATAGCAGCACCTTTTACAATATCCATTACTGCATCATCATTTACCAATACCGGTAATCCATGCAATATATCTAATTTGTAAGCTGCTCCTGAGTACAAACATATACCTTTTAGAATTTTTTCAACACTTTCCAACACATATTTTCTACTATTTTCAGATTGACATCTAATAGTTCCGCTTAATGTAACTTTTTCTGCTATTATATTTTTAGCAGACCCTCCGTTTATAGTTCCTATTGAAAATATAACAGGATCGAACGGATCTGTTTTTCTTGACACAAAACTTTCCATTTCACTAATGAATTTCGATGAAATTGATATTGCATCAACAGCTTCTTGAGGGATTCCTGCATGTCCCCCCTTTCCTATAATTTCAATGACAAATTCATCTGTTGAAGCTGTCAAGCTTCCATATTTTACAGAAATGCTTCCAAGTTCATATTCGGTAGTGATGTGTTGACCATAAATATATTTAATTTTAGGCAAAAGTCCATTCATTTCTAAATCTTTGAGCATTATTCTTGCTCCGCCTAGATTGGGACCTTCTTCTGCAGGTTGAAATATAAGCAAAATATCATATTTTAATTTATCTCTATTATTACTTAATATTTCTGATGCTCCCATTAGCATTGCAGTGTGTCCGTCATGACCACAAGCATGCATTCTACCAAAATTTTGCGATTTGTATTCAACACTATTTTCTTCTTCTAAAGTAAGTGCATCAATATCCGCCCTAAGTGCAATTATTTTACTTGTATTGTTACCTCTTATAATTCCCATTACTCCAATGCTGGAAGGAATTATTTCTATTTTCTTACTATTTAAAAATTCTGTTATATATCTTTCAGTATTTTTAGTTTCAAAACCTACTTCGGGATTTTTGTGAATATATCTTCTGTATGAAATAAGTTTTTCTTTTATGCTGTCTATTTCTTGAAATATATGATTCAATTATTTCACTCCTAACAATTTCTAAAATGGTCCGTAATTTATTGCAATTGCCCCAAATATAAATACAATTTGTAATACAAAGCAAATTAAAAAATATGGTAAAATCCATTTGTAATATTTATTAATAGGTACTTTTGCCATAGTACATGCTATAAGAACAAATCCTGTAGGCCAAAAAATATTTGAGAATCCATCTCCAAATTGAAATATTAATACTGCTACTTGCCTATTTATTCCTATTAAATCTGCTATTGGTATCATGATTGGCATTGTTGCTGCAGCTTGACCTGATGCAGATGGTATAAGGAAATTTATTAAATTTTGCAATACCAACATACCTGCGGAGCTTGCATATAATGATAAATTTTCTAACGCAATTGCAGCAGAATGTATAATAGTATCTATAATGTTTCCTTTGGTCAAAACAACTAATATACCACGTGCTACTCCAACTACCAGAGCTGATACAACACCTTTTGATAATCCAGCAACAAGTGTATTAGTAATTTTGTTAGCATTCCACTTGTTAGCAATTCCCACCAATATGGAAACTATAATAAATATTGCGGCAATTTCATTTATGTACCATTTAAGTTTTATTAAACCAAATGCCATAATTCCTATGCCTATAAATAATATACATATTGAAATCTTTCGTTCTTTTGTAAATGGTGTATGCATTCTTTCTTCATCTATTTCAACATCCGAGTAATCTAAACCTGCTACTATACTTTTGGAAGGATCCTTTTGAATTTTTTTTGCATATGTTAATACATAAACAACAGTAATTGTAGTCATAACCACCAACACTAATATCCTATATCCTATTCCTGAAAAAAGAGGTAACTCTGCAATTGTTTGTGCTACTCCTATGCTAAAAGGGTTAACAGTAGCTGATGAAAACCCTACTCCTACAGGAAGCAATGAAATCCCAAGAGCAACTAATGCATCATAACCTAATGCTAAACTCAGTGCTAAAAAAACAGGAATAAATGCTATAATTTCTTCATATGACATTGTTCCTGTGGAGGCCCATGCAGATAATACTACCATTACCATAACCAATATAGCTGTTGCATATTTTGGTTTAGCCTGAGTTTTCTTAACCATCAATGCTATACTTGCATCTAATGCACCTGTTTTTTCAATAAGATACAAACAGGAAAAAGCTGAAAAAATTAAAAATGTTATGTTAGAAGCTTGAATTAATCCTTCTATTAAAGCTACAAACATCTTAAAAGGATTTACAGGGGTTTTTTCCATATAAGTAAATGAATCTGGATCAATTACCATTCGATCTGATGCTTCATCTAAAACTCTTTGGTACTGTCCTGCAGGCACTATATATGTAAGTATGCAAACAATTACTATTATAGCCAATAAAATAACAAAAACATGTGGAAATTCCTTTTTTCTCTCTACTACTCTTTTACTCTCCATTTATATCCTCCTACAATTATTTGAAACGTTTTCTCGCGAGTTATAAACGTCTATAACATAACAATAAACTATTGAGTTGCTCCAATGTCAATAGTTTATTTTGTATTTTTTTATTTTATTGGTATGTATACTTCATAATAATCATAATTATTCTTAATGTTATTTTTAAATGAAATAGCTCTAAGAAGTACAGGTCCGTCTATTTCTAGGAAATTTTGTTCAATGTACTCTCTTATTTTAAGTATCGCGCTGTAATCCTTATTTGTATAAAATTTCACTACCGAAGTCAACCATTTTCTTGGCTTAATTATATTAAAATCTTTATGTGGAAAATCTTTTTTTAAAATTAATCCTTCTTCGTCTTTTAAACTTAATGCATACTTATAATATTTTCTGCTTTCTTTAACATTATTATAAAACATGTCTGATAAAAACAAATCTTTATCTATACAGAAAGTAAATAAAGGTACATGCATCATCGTCAGCTTTTGAAAACAAGTCATGTTTTCTATTACTGATCCATTGGGTTCTTCAATTTCTCTATAAATTATATTAGGATTTTCCGATATCTTTATGACATCGATATTTTCAATAGCATTGTTAAAACACTTCTTATAATCATTTATAACACTTTTTAGTTGCTGTAATTTTTTTATTTTATCATCAATTCTTTGCTCGTGATCTTCCATTACACCTGCAGCATAGTCTAATGAACTATCATTTAGCATTGTATTTATTTCCTTTAATGGTAACTCTATGTTTTTCAATTCAAAAACATACGAAAAGCAAATTATATCACCTCTGCTATAATATCTATAATTGTTGTTTCTATCTTTTTCAGGTGATATGATACCAAGTTTATCATAGTATCTTATGGTATCGTTTGTAACTCCAAAATATTTAGCAATTTCATTTACGAGATATTTTTCTTTCATATATACCCCCATAAAATGTAACTTTAATATTCTTTGTTCCTGCTTACTTCTTTTTGTAATTTCTTTTTCTTCTTTTTTGAGCATTTAGGTTTTTCCCATCTATTTGTTGACCTGAATTTTGTTTTAAGGAAACCCACATAGCTGTACCTTCTTTTCCTTTTGTGTGTATGTCAAGAAAATCAAACTTTTTTAAAAATTTAGATAATTTAGTATCTCCATAATTTCTTACATCAAAATCCGGATATCTTCTTGCCAGTCTATTTCCAACTTCACCCATGCTCATACTTTGATCATCAGCATCAATATCATTCATCATCTTAACAATTGCCATTTTGATTGTATTTAAATCGGTCATATTCTTCGCATTATCACTTTTATCTTGTATGTTTGTATTTCTAATTGTTTTGTTATTATTTTCATATCCAGTTTCATTATAATTGTTAGTATTTTCAACTTTTATGTATTCTTTATTTGAGTCTGTTTCTACTTTATCTTTTTCCTGCTCCAGGCTTTTATTTTCTGATTCTGCAAGAACGTCCAGATATCTAAACTGATTACAAGATGCAATAAATGGTTTTGGCGTTTTTCTTTCTCCCATTCCTACTACAAGCATGCCTGATTCTCGCAATCTTGATGATAATTTAGTAAAATCACTGTCACTTGAAACTATGCAAAAGCCTTCTACATTTCCAGAATAAAGTATATCCATAGCATCTATAATCATTGCTGAATCTGTAGCATTTTTGCCTACTGTGTAACCATACTGCTGTATAGGTGTAACAGAATTCTCTAACAACACATCCTTCCAGGATGAAGTATTGGTCTTAGTCCAGTCGCCATATATTCTTTTATATGTAGCTACACCATAATTGCTTATTTCATCTAATATGTATTTTACATATTTTGCTGAAACATTGTCGGCGTCAATTAATACTGCAAATCGTTTTTCATCAATCATTCAAAACTCCTTCTCATTTGTCCATTATTATATGTTTTTATTAAGATTATTTAATTTAAGATTCAACAATGCAATAATATCTGCATTCATATTATAGCATATAGAATTAATAATCTCAATGTTTGTTAATATTACTTATTATCATTTAAATTTATTTCAAAACCTTAATAAATTATTACTGTACTTAACAGTCATATCCATATTTAAAAATAAAGTATAAATAATCATGGAAATTCTGAACAAATATATTTATATGTTTATTAATATGTTTTTAGGGTATAATGTTAAAAATATTTATATTAAAAGAAAGTTGGAGACTCTATGGATGATTATATTGAAAATTCAGATGTAATTGAAAAAAATCTCAAGTATTTTATTGAAAATCACGGTGATATTTATGACTCCTATGAATCCTACGGAAAAATGGTGCATGGACTGCTTATATTTAGAGAGGTTCTTAATCAAAAAAAATGATTATGTCTACATTTTTATTATATAAGAATCATATATCTGTATTTTATACAAAAAACTAAACCCTTCGCTTTTGAGCGTAGGGTTAGTTTTTATTTTAAAGTCAACAATTTACCATCCAAATAAATTAATCATTCCAAAACTTAATGACATAATAATTACAGATGCTATTAAATTTCCTATAAGTATTGTTGGAAATGCATATTTAAATCTCAAGTCCAGAAGTGATGCAATAAGACTACCTGTCCATACTCCGGTACCCGGCAATGGAATTGCCACAAATATAAAAAGACCAAGGTATCCATATTTTTTTACATTTCCACTTTTGCTCATTGATTTATGAATTAATTTGTTTATCATCTTTTTAAACGTTTTTGTCTTTTTTAAATAACTAAATATAGGCCTAATTGTAAATAAAATTAGCGGTACAGGAATCATACTCCCTAAGAATGCAAGAAATGCTGCATGCAAAGGTGCCATTCCTAGTGCAATTCCAACAGGTATAGCTCCTTTAACTTCTATAATCGGCATTGCTGCAGTAAACATCACTTTAAATTCGTTAGAAAGCAGAGCTAAAAAATCTATTAAAAATTCTGGCATATTAATTTCCTCAGTTTGT
>SWCH01001446.1_pt1 | contig 28155 bp, 26 predicted proteins | sample 4690051 | NCBI WGS metagenome assembly SWCH01 (sample SAMN10267282, study PRJNA491770) | bioreactor metagenome | isolation source: DHS bioreactor inoculated with | place: Japan: off Shimokita Peninsula | reverse complement strand
AGTTCTACGGCCTCTTCGAGACTCATTAAGAATCTTGTCATTTTAGGATCAGTTACTGTAAGGGGTTGTCCGTTCTTAATCTGATCAATAAACAATGGAATTACTGAGCCTCTTGAAGCCATTACATTGCCATATCTAGTGCCGCAGACAAGTGTTCTGTCAGGATCAACAGTCTTTGCTTTAGCTACAAACACCTTCTCCATCATTGCCTTTGAAATGCCCATTGCATTAATTGGGTAAGCTGCTTTATCTGTAGAAAGACAAATAACTTTCTTCACTCCCATCTCAATAGCACCTGTAAGTACATTATCTGTACCGAGTACATTAGTCTTAACTGCTTCAAGTGGAAAAAACTCACAAGAAGGTACTTGCTTAAGAGCAGCCGCATGGAAAATGTAATCTACTCCATGCATTGCATTTTTCACACTTGAAAGGTCCCTCACATCTCCTATATAAAACTTCAGTTTGTCATTTTTATATAGTTTTCTCATATCATCTTGTTTCTTCTCGTCACGAGAAAAAATTCGGACTTCTTTGATATCAGTATCAAGGAATCTTTTCATAACTGCATTTCCAAAAGATCCTGTTCCACCTGTAATTAGTAAAGTTTTATTTTTAAACATCTCATTTCACCTTCTTTACTTTTATATAAATTTATTTACGCTTAAACCTATACCGTTTTAGATTACTGAAGATCCTTATATACCAAGTACTCGGCATCCTGTGGCTCAACAAAAATCTAAATATACATAAGTCAATCGGAGTACCATAACATATTGGTTTTTTAAGTTCTGGGTGTTCTTCAATATAATCGATAACTCTTTCCATTCTGTTAATCAATATGTTATGGTACTCCGTTTTTGATATTGCATTGTATTTTTGCATCAACTCGCTTCGTACACGGTAGAAAAATTCTATTCTTAAGGACTCATCTATATTTTTGTATTTTAGTTCATTGGCTTTAGCCATCATTTTGCTATACATTTCCATATTCATCTTCAATAAATCTTTATCCTTCCGTGTTACCATGGAATTTTGTCTAGTAATATGAATATATAAAATATCAGGTATAATTTTTATTCTAGGTAATTGAAGGATCATCATACGATTAAACATGGAGTCTGAACCATTGAGTCCCTTTGGCATACAGAATTTCAGGTTGGAATCAAGTAAAAATGTTCTCCTGTACATCTTGTCCCATGAATCTGAAAGATGATAAATTGACGTTAATTTAATATAGCTTTTGTCAACACATTCTTTAGTAATCATAATAACTTTATTATAATTCTCATCCCATGGCAAAGGAAAAGTAACATTATTTCCATCTACAAACTTGGTTTTGCAAACACAAACGTCGAGCTTATTGTTATCCATTTCCTTGATAAAAGTTGAGAAGTAATTATCACTTATAAGATCATCTGCATCAACAAATGAAATGTATTTACCTGAAGCATTATCAAGCCCAACTTGTCTTGCCACACTCAAACCGCTGTTCTGTGGAAGTTGGAAGAGCTTGATATTGTTTGTTGTGTGTTTTTTACAAATTTCCACGGTATTATCTGTAGATGCATCATCTACCAAAATAATTTCATAATCATTAGTTATTTGACATTTAATGCTATTAATGCAATCCTCAACATACCGTTCATCATTGTACATTGTAACAACGATTGTTGCTTTGTATTCCACAATTACTTCCCTCCCTCAACATTCTGATAAGTCCTTCTGTACGAGGCAACATGAAGGAGAGTAAAGAGTGCCATGACCTCGTTAATTCCAACTATTGAACCTTTTATATTAACGATAATTAAAATTATTAGAATTATTATACCTGCGAATCTAAATCCATTGTTTTTCTTAAACCATCTATTATAGTGTAATGTTTCTTTTATAATTGAAGAGTAAATAAGAATAGAATATAAAAGTCCACCTAGCCAAATATCATTGATGTAACCTATGTCAGATTGGTATGTTGAACTTCCACGAATCACTCTTTGTCCTGTTCCTAAAAACTTGGAGAATACACCATCTGGCAATTGCCATTTTGAATCGCCACGGTAATAATCATAGTATTTACTAGCATTATCTTCATTAAGAATTAGCGCAATTGTATTTTCTAGTCCAGTAATCCAACCTTGAAAAATACGTTCATAACTCTCACTCATATAATTCAAAATCAAAGTACCTATGCCTATAATCAAGCACGTATATACAAAAAATCTAAAAATTTTTTTAATACTTTTATTTCTTCTAATTCTAAGAATTTCATATAACATATACAGGAGAGAAACAATTAAAACAATAAATGATATTCTTGCATTTATTACGGAAGAAAAAATAATTAATATGGAAAAAATTAAATATTTCCAACCATTTGTCAAACTACGATACAATGCAATTACCCCAATGATCGAATTAACTACCGGCATGCCGAAAAGCATACTGTAGCTCACCCCATATAATCTATAGGACGTGAAACTAAGATACACGTCACTGTACCCATTTCTAACCATTGTAGAAATAATAAAACTTTGAATGCTAGGCACAAGAAAAGTAATAACGCTTATTATACCCTGTATTGTCGCTGCGTATATTATCAAATCAATAAGTTCTACACGCTTTTTCGATGCCTTATAAACTACATAGGAAGCTGCAGGAATCATTCCAAATGCTATAGCTCCAAGTCTGCTGTACAATTCCCCTATAATACTCTTCACATCTTGTCCATTAAGAGCCATTACGAGAAACAAATATAGCATTACTAAAGTCAAATAGAAAACTGTATTCCTAATATGCACATTAAAAAAAGCTCTGTATTTACCTATATGAGTCAATATATGAAGCCACGCTATTATAGCTACTATATGAAGAGCCGAGAATGGTAAAAGAGGTGGCATAAACAAAAGAATAAACACATATATTGACAACCACAATGATCTCACATTCTTCCCCTCCTATCTAAATATACTTATGGAAATAAATCTCTACTTCATGGATACCAAAAGCGAAAGTTCATTTTCATACACCCTATAATCAAAGTGCTTCTCTGCTGTTTTTCTAGCATTTTTTTGCATTTTGTCACGGTCTTTTTTGTTAGTATTAGCTGCTCGTGATATAGCTTTTGCAAACGCCATTTTTGAGTAATTTTCAACAATTATAGAATTTTCTCCATCAATTAAATAATCACCTAGGTCTGATGTTAGATTTGTAATCATTGGTGTCCCTGCCGATAAACTTTCAGCTACTTTTGATGGAAATCCAGCTTTAGTGAATCTTTCTGATGGATCTCTCAACAGCATAGCAAAATCAGTCATTATTAATTCTTCTAAAACAATATTTCTTGCTACTCTCCCTATAAAAACCACCTGTTTAGGTATATCGCTAATCTTCTCTAACATTTTGTCCTTGGTTACACCAATAACTTTAAATTCAATCCGATTAAGTATAACGGGATCTAGCAGCTTAAGACTTTCTATCATCATAGCAAGACTATCTTTTTTTGCTGGACTACCCGCATAAAGAAATGTTACTTTGGGATATTCTTGTATTTCTTTAGCTGCAAATTCATTTGTATCCATAATAGCTGGTATACGTACAGTTTTAACACCTTTTTTTGTATAAAAGTCATATAGGTATTTGCTTATAGAAATAACTTTCCATTTGTTATCTATGATTTTTTTTACTATGAGATCATTCTGAATATACTGTAGAGAGAATCGTCCCAGACTAAATTCAGTAGGTGAATACCACTCAGTGCGATCAGTATAAAGCTCATACCCTTTTGACATGGATAGTTTTTCACACAAAATAATAGCGGGAATAGGTATGCTCAGCACCATTAATGCTTTTATATTCTCAATAGAATTTATAACTTTCTTGGCACGTATTCCATAAAATAATACATTACCCATTCTATTCCAGATGTCTTTTTTGACTGACCTGATAGAAATATACTCTATTCCATTGTAGCTATTCCAAACAAATGGTGAAATCTTTGACATAGAAACAATTTTCACTTTAAATCCTAGTTTAATAAAAAGCTGTGCAATTCCATATAAACGTATTGAACTAGCTTCACCGTTTGGAAAATCACCGTATGTTAGTATTACAATTGACTCCATATTTTTTACTCCTTGATTATTGTATTTATAGTATTTTATATTCGTTATTAAGTTTTATAGTCAAATTATCTCTTTAAAGAATATCCTAATTATATGCGGGAATTTAATCTTTTTCTCCTTGTAAAGTTTATATTGTTGCTATAAATTCTTTAACTCTGGATTTTGAAAGTCATTCTGCTTGGTCCCATGTTACATTAGTTCTTCATTAAATATTTCTGGCTTACGAAAGTTGGGATTGTCATTCATAAATTTTAATATTATTTAGAAATAATAAGCTACTCTTATAATTTATTTTAGCAAAATCTAAATATCTAATTCATAATACTCTCATTTCTCTCTTTATCAATGCGTTTAAATACTATTGAATATACTTTTTCCGGCGTATACTTCCATGCTTCATACAAGCAGTTACATCTCATATTATCTACCTCATGGGGATGTTGAATCGCCCATTCAATTTTCTCTTTAAGTTGCTCAGGTTGATCGTATTCAAATATAATTCCTGTTTTTCTATCTTTAATAAATTCTGTATTAAAACGCCAACTCGATGCAATAACAGGAACCCCAGATGCGTAAGCATCAATTACCGTGCCTGGAAACCCTTCCCCTTCGAATGTTGTAGGAAATAATAACATATAATAGTTTCTTAGCGTTTCTACTGACTGGTCATATGGGATTATACCACCATATTTTATATACTCAGGGACTTCCTTCAATAATTTTAGAAAATGTTCTTCATAGTCATCATCAGGCTTTCCATAAATATGAAGTGTAACTAAAGTTTTACCTGCTTCTTTGTTAATCCGCTTAATTGCTTCTATTGCCAGTTCAATCCCTTTAGGTTTTGATATACGACTAAAAGTGCAAAATTTGTAAGGTGAACTTTCAAAACTTCTAATTTCATCCCGATTTAAAATACGAATAGGTTTTGAATTTGGGAGCCACTCAGTATTATTAATACCTTTTAGTGCTAACTCTTTCTGTATAGAAGTAGATTGAACCCAATTAATTTCGAATGTTTTCATGTATTTAAGAAGTTTAGGATATTTATCTACTAAAGTTATAAGGTTTCCACCAACCATATTATTATAGATTTTCTTACTAAAAAATTTTGACAACAAACTCAAAACCGGCCATATTATCCTCATACCATTTTGAGATAGAATAACAATGATATGCGTAGAATACAAACATGCTTTCAGAAAGTTAAAAACAAACTTAACTGGATTTTCTAAAACCAGTGATGTATTAGAAATAACAATATTATTTTCTCCGTAGTGTTTTTTTAGCTCATTATTTAATATTTTTGTTCGAATAATCTGCCCACTACTAGTACCTACTCCATTTCCTAAAGCTCCAATAAGTGCAATTTTTTTCTTATTCATTATCTCCCCATCTCTCATTTATAGCTTCTAAAAACGCTATATCAATTATTACCTAACATTCCTCACCCTATTGTTAATCAGTGGTCACTTTTAAGTGTAAATCTATATGAATCAAATTAAGAGCCTATACTATTATCAAGGTTAATATAGCTACCCCATTTCTCAAGATACTCTGGCGGATGAATTGTCATAAATCCCCCTCCAGGAGTAAATGTCATCTCTGAAAATATGACCCTTCCATCAATTTCAAAAAAATCTACCCTAACAAAAGGGAAATTAGAAGATAATTTTTTGCTAGCTTCAATCATCTCATGTAAATTTTTTGGCGACTTAATTTCACCATCAAATTCCTTATACTCTTTCCTAGAAAATGGTGCTACAGTTCCATCAATATTGAAGAAAGCCATACGTTCATTAATACCGTGTCCAAATCCTTGAGCAATATAAAAAAACTCGGGTTTACCATTGAAGCAGAAGAATTTATAATCAACTATATCTTCGCCAAGATATTCCTCACATATAATCCTAGGCTTTATTGAAGTATAGTGTTTCTCAGCATTAAACAGACTAAAATCTTCAGATAGCCACCTATTTATTCTCTTTCCGGTTTCAATTTCAGATAATTGGCTTTTATTATCGCAGATGATATTATAACCGCATCCATGATTGCACTTCAATGCAAATTTCTGTGGTAACTCATTCCAATCTACATCTTCCCATTCATCCCAAACGCCTATTAAGTTATTTAAGTATTCTCCTAGTCCCTTTTCTTTAAGAAACTCTCTAACAAGATATTTATCAGTACAACGTACTACATCTTGATCATACGGAAAGTTATTCAACTTCAACCACTGAATCTTTTCATTAAAATCAACAGGGTTCTCTAAATTGAGTTTCTTTTTAAACTTAATAAAGTAATATACTCGGGACATGAATTTATAGGATGTTGCTTTTGTTAAAATTACCTGAATTTTTCTTCTAAAACTATATAACTTTCCTCTTTGTGCCATAATTAAGGCCTCCCTATTTTGTTATCTTGTACTCTCAGCTTTTTCCCAAAAAGGTTTAGCTTTACCAGTTATTATTCGATAAATTCCAACCCATTGAGCGATTATGGTAACTGTATAATAGTAAATCAAAGTTAGATATTTATTTTGTGATTTTGTAACTGCACGTAATAATGCTAATAAATAAAACAGAGCTTGTCCTAAAAATGCTATTAAATATATCCACGATTCCTTAATCAGTAGAGCACTTGATACTAGAATCAAAAGATGTGATATCCAAAGTAAATATCTACAAGTCCTGTGTCCAAAATAAAAGTAAGAAAACCAACCATACTTGAACACATTCAGTATCCTGATGTCAGGTAAAATGTGCTTAAGAATAATCCGGTTCATTCTTGCTTTTCGACCGAATTCATCTTCTATGACTTCCCCAGCTTTCTCATAAGCAATTGCATCATGGTTAGCTATTGCTCTTTTACCTTCAAGTGCATACAGTGGAGGCATTGCACTATCGTGGCATTGAATAGGATTGAAATCATAATAGTCTTTTGTTCTACATGCATATAAAGCCCCATTACCAGCGGTAATAGTTTGTATTCTTCCTTCAATCTCTCTTGCTGCTAAGTCACTATCCCAGTAACTTGCTTCAGCGTTACTAACGTCACTTGCTTCCTGATTCACAATAGAAAGTCGTCCTGAAACATATGCAATATCATCCGATGTAAATGCAGCCATCAACTCTTTAACTGCATTCGTATCCATCATTGAATTTGCATCTGTCATCACAAGATACTCTGTCTCTACTGTTTTTTGTGCTTCATTCTGCGCATTAGTTTTTCCCATACGAGCTTTAACTTCATAAAGTCTTATATTATATTCAGAATGAATGGCAATAAAATTCTTAACAATTTCATTAGTTCTATCGGTGCTATTATCTGATGATATTAAAAACTCAATCTTGTCTTTGGGATAGTCAAGTTCAATGATATTATGAAGTTTTTCTAGAATCACTTTTTCTTCATTATGAGCTACCACCATAACTGTAACTGTCGGTTGATGGTTATAATCCTTCTGTAGCTTTCTAGATTTATAAATCTTACCAATAATCTTTAATGATATTGGATAACCTACCATAGCCCAAACTATAATAAATGCACTTATGTAAAATAATATCTTAAAGAGTAATTCCATTTTCTCTTCTCCTCATAACAATTAGTCTACTCTCCTCACCGGAACCCCAACATAAGTTCCAGGTTCAGTAATATCCTTAACCACCACAGCTCCTGAACCAACTATACAACCACTGCAGATGTTTACGTTATTGCTTACAACACTCCCGATTCCAATCCAGCTTCCCTTTCCAACTTTCACTGTTCCAGCCATATTAACCCCAGGAGAAATATGGACATAATCATCCATAACATTGTCATGATCCAAACCAGAACTCGTGTTAATAATGCATCCATGACCGATTTTGCTAGAGCTGTTTATCACAACTCCGCCCATTATAGCCGTTCCAATTCCGATTTCAACATCAGTACCAATAGCAGCACTTGGGTGAACCAAACTAACTACATTTAACCCTTCCTTAATTAATTTCTCTTGGACTTTTTCTCGAACAGCATTATTTCCAATAGCAATAAAGAAATCAGCTTCATCTTTATATGTAAAAGCATCAGCAGTCTTACCGATGACTTCTAACCCCATAGATGTCTTAATAGTCTGGTCATCATCGAGGAATTCGATGCTTTGCCACTTATTCATTTTTATTGCGATGTCAGCGACGACCTTTCCGTGTCCACTGGCACCAATAATAATCAATTTATTTTTCATGAACAGTACATTCCTCTCTGAAATAGTGATTCATATTTACACTTTCATTAGTTACTCTGAAGTAATAAAAGTATGATTACAGAAATCTCCAATGGCTTAATTCTCTACTTTACTTCCTCTAAACGGCTCCATCGTAACCGATGTGTCTGAACTGATACCTTCCTTGACAAAAACCTTCTTAATGGTTAGGAAAATAATCTTCCAGTCTCCAACAAAACTCATATTATCTACATACTCAACATCTAGGTTGAACTTGTCTTCCCAGCTGATGGCATTACGACCATTGACTTGAGCATGTCCTGAAAGACCGGGCCTTACTTCATGTCTTCTCTTTTGATGGTCATTGTAAAGTTCTAAGTATTGAATAAGTAATGGCCTTGGACCAACAATACTCATATCACCTTTCAGGATATTGAACAGCTCTGGCAGTTCATCTAGACTTGTAGACCTTAGCATCCTACCAAACTTTGTTAATCTAACACTGTCTGGAAGTAGCTCTCCATTCTCGTCCTTGCCATCAGTCATTGTCCTGAACTTATACATAGTGAAGATCTTCTCATTGAGCCCTGGTCTTTTCTGCTTAAACAAAACCGGACTACCGAGCTTGACTCTCACTAACACACCAACGATTATAAGCACCGGACTTAAAAAGATAATTGCAATCAAAGACAAAATGAAGTCCATTGGTCGTTTGAGAAATCTTCGATATATGCCTTTATTCTGTTTTACTTCCTCTTTAACTCCACTCTGCATCTATCAGCACCTACTTCTTATTTAGACCACAGTCTCTTTATAATTGAACATATTCTCTCAAGATCCTCATCTATCATCTTGGTATCAGAAGGCAAGCATACACCATTCTCAAACAACTTCTCACTCACATCTCCACCGATATAGTCATACTCAGCGAAGAATGGCTGCATGTGCATCGGCTTCCACACAGGTCTTGACTCAATGTTCTCTTTCTCCAGTGCTTCCATTACATCTAGAGGTCTTACTGGTCCATTCAAAGTCATAACACTTAACCAGTAATTAGGCTCATTCCAGTCATTGATAGGCATAAAATCAACGCCTTCTAACTGACCAAGTTCTCTTTTATAAAACTCAAAAATATACTTCTTCTTGGCAACTCTCTGGTCTAATACTTTAAGTTGCCCTCTACCAATCCCAGCAACGACATTGCTCATACGATAATTGAATCCTAATTCGCTATGCTGGTAGTGCCTTGCTGCATCTCTCGATTGAGTAGACCAGAACCTAACCTTCTTAATCTTCTGTTCATCATCAGAAACAAGCATGCCTCCACCTGAAGTAGTGATGATCTTATTTCCATTAAAGCTAAATACTCCAAACTCACCAAATGTTCCAGTATGTTTTCCTTTATAATAAGCGCCTAAAGACTCTGCAGCATCTTCTATAACCACTACATCATGCTTATTGCAAATCTCCATGATCTTGTCCATATCAGCTGACAGGCCATATAAATGTACAACTAAAACAGCTTTCACCTTATCTCCATACTTATCGAAGGCTGCCTCTAATGCTTTAGGATCCATATTCCAAGTTTCATAATCACTGTCGATAAAGACAGGAGTAGCGTTCTGATAAATGATCGGATTGGCTGTAGCAGAAAAAGTAAGGGTTGGGCAGAACACGATATCCCCTTTACCAACACCAGCAGCTTTAAGCGCTAAGTGAATGGCTCCTGTTCCAGAAGTCATAGCCGCAGCATGTTTTGAACCTACTCTTGCAGCAAGCTCCTTCTCAAACTCGTTTACATTCGGCCCAAGTGGTGCTACCCAGTTTGTGTCGAATGCTTCTTTGACATATTCCATTTCATAACCTTCATCACTCATATGTGGTGAAGCGAGCCAGATTTTTTTATTCTCAGCCATTTCCTGTCATCCTTCCTTATCTAAAGTCTATGTATTGTATAGAGGTGCTTTTATGTATTCAGCACCTTAATTTTCTTCTCTATATGTAGTATGTTTTGTCGATTTTATGTACTATATATTGCATAAATGTATGTTTTGATTGGATGCTTAAACGTGTAATGCTTCTGTAACATTAACCCCTATACACCAACCTCTGAACCCCTTGATATCACTGCCTTACAGCCTCTTTATCCTTTCACCATACTCACGTCGTCACTACCATTCAATCATAGTGCTACAAATACGAAACAGTTTCATCATCGCCATCAACTTCATTATGCAACTTACACTTAACCTTTCCATCAATATAAACTACCTCTCCACCACCAGGGCATGCATCATCTATCTGTTCATTCAAAAACGTAGAGAATATAATTTCTGAATGCTCTCTATCTTTCAAAATCAAATCTTTGTGATACAGCCTCTCAAGCTGTAAACAGTTAGCATAACAAACTTGTTTTTCAACATGATTTATAACCCAAGTGAATTTAGGAACTGCCACTGACATTAAGGTTCCTAAAATAGCAACTACTACAATAATCTCAATCAAAGTGAATCCATTATTTTTAGCTTTAATTTTGCTTATTGTACGCAAATCATAGTCTCCAATAAAGTTTTGATATGTTTTCATAAACAATCCCAACCCCATCTCCACCACTAAGTAAAGCATAAAAGAACCGAACTTACTTTCAAATTAATATTATAAGTTATAGTCAAGCTATACATTCTGAACATTTCTCATTTATGGTCCGTTTATAAGTTGGAACTAATTTTTCTATTAATAATATTATCCCATCAATGTCAACGTGGTATGCTGCTTGTTCTAATTCCTTTATCAATTCAAAAAGTTCATGCTCATCAAATTCTGTTGGTCTTTCTATAAATATTTTATCCATGTTAGTTTTTATTTGATTTTTATCTTTACTTATCAATAATTCTTCATATAATTTTTCTCCAGGACGCAGACCTGTGTATTCAATATCTATATCTACCTCAGGCTCAAACCCTGACAGTCTAATTAAATTATACGCCAAATCTTTAATTTTAACAGGTTCGCCCATATCCAGTACAAATATTTCTCCGCCTTTCGCAATTGATGATGCTCTCATAACTAGTTGAACTGCTTCTGGTATTGTCATAAAATACCTAGTTATGTTTTCGTGAGTTACTGTAACAGGACCGCCTTCTTTAATTTGCTCTTTGAACAATGGAATTACCGACCCGTTACTTCCTAACACATTCCCAAAACGAACTGCTACATATTCTGTTTTGCTGTGTCTATTATATGACTGTATAATCATTTCTGCTATGCGTTTTGTAGCACCCATAACACTAGTGGGATTTACTGCTTTGTCTGTGGATATAAGAACAAATTTTTCTACATTGTATTCATGAGCTGATTGAACTACATTGTATGTGCCTATGACATTATTTTTTATTGCTTCCTCTGGATTTTTCTCCATGAGAGGAACATGCTTATGTGCAGCAGCATGAAATACCAAATCAATATCTTTATGAGCAAATAGTTTGTCTATTTTATTTTTATCTCTTACAGAAGCTATTTCAACTTCCATATCTAAGCTACTGCCATATGTTCTTATTAGCTCCTGTTGTATATTATAAGCATTGTTTTCATAAATGTCTAGGATTATTATTTTTTTAGGTTCATATGAAGAAATCTGTCTACAAAGCTCTGAACCTATGGAACCTCCTCCACCTGTAACTAATACTGTTTTACCTTGTATATATTCTTTAGTCAGTGTGCAATCTAATGAAACAGGATCTCTTCCAAGCAAATCTTCAACTTGCACATCTCTTAATTTACCTAAAATATTGTTATTATTTGTCAAAAGACTGTATACTTCAGGTAAAATTTTGAGCTTGCATTTAGTATTCGCACATATATCTAATATTCGTTTCTTATTTTCTTTATCCAATGATGGAATAGAAAGAATTATTTCTTCCACTTCATATTTTTTTACCATAGTCGGTATCATATCAGTTAATGAAACCACAGGTACAGAATTAATATTTCTGCCTATTTTTATTTTATCATCATCCACTATACATTTGACAAGATAATTATTAGGGTTATTTCTATTTATTTCATTTAACATTGCTACGGTAGCCTGTCCTGCTCCAACTATCATTATATTAGTATAATGACTTAACTTTTTAGTATTTTTATCCCCTATAATGAGTATAGCTCTATACACTACCCTAATAGCCATAGTACAAAAACTTGTTACTAAAAACGCAACTATATATACATAATATCTAACAAATATATTAAAAGACTTAGTAATTATTAAGAATAATAAATTCGCCATAGCAGAAGCCTGTAAACACTTAAAAATATCTTGGATACCTGCATATCTCCATATATTTTTATATACACCCATTACTACAAATGTTGCCATATATATAATGGTATAGATTGGCCAAGTACTTTCAAACCATTGTATTTTTTCTGGATGTATCCCGCTTATTATATGTGGTGATAGGTATGAAACTACTGCAATAAATGTATCTATAAGGATTAGTATATACTTACGATATTTATTTAATAATTTAAATATACTGTTATATATATTTGACATTTTTGCCCCCTATTACATTTAGACTATACTTCTGTTTTTAATTCTAAGGTTAATGCTAATACCTAACCCTAATACAATCCAGAAAATAGGTGCTACACTAACTACGCTGTCATTGAATATACCAGCTGACAAATATCCTATAACACCCACTAAACAAGATGATCCAATATATTTATCCATAGAATCATAAGTTATTTTACTATATAGTTTTAAACTTCTAATAAAGTATATGAAAACTACTGCTAACAATGATAATAGAGATAGTACTCCAGTATTTGTAGCTATTTGCAAATATAGATTATGTGGCTTATCTACTACCGTATTCAAATCATAAAATACATTTGCCTTTGTTAAAAAATCATCTTGTGGAAAAACTATTGGATAATTATCAGGTCCAGAACCAGCGATAATATATTTTTTTAGTAATGGTATTGTTCTCCCCCAAATGTAACCTCTGTTTGATGCAATTTTTTCTAATCCATCAAGCGCCTCAAATTTCTCAGCTATTATTGGTTCTGTTATTCTACCGCCAGAGCCTAATAATTTAACATCACTTTCTGTAAAATAAAAATTAAAAACTCTACTCGCCCTTTTTACACTCACACCCGGATAATCTCTCGCTATCGTAATTTTATATCCAGCATATTTTTTATCATTTATAGTTATTTCATTGCGTTTTGCTGTTATTGGCAACTCATTGTTATTTTCATCTAAAAAAAACAATTTGTCTTCGTCTATCCTGAAATTCAATGTTTCTCTATTTGTTTTTATAGTAAAATTATCTTTACCTAAAATTATATCATCAAATTTAAACGCTTTTTCATCGTTAGCTTTAATTGTCTCTATTTGCTCTTTTATATTAAATACTTTCAATCTATTAAATATTCTATTTTCTGTGGCATGATTAAGACCTACCAAAATCAATGCAAATACTAGTACTAATCCTGCAAAGCCTATCCAGTACCTTTTTATAACCTTTCTAAACAGCCAAATTCCAAACACAGCTGACACCGCAACACCCAAATACCCAGCTCTAGAGTTACACCCAATCCAAACAAATATCATAAGCAAAACAGCTATGCCTGAAATTATCCTTTGTTTTATAGTCTTTGAACCCAACAAAATCCCAATTGACAATGGCAACATCAAGGTAGCAAAACTACCTACAAAGTTAGTATTAAAAAGTGTCCCATATATAGTTTTAGGTCCAAACGAAAACTCAAGATTTTCAACTTTTATATTACCAGGAACTATTAAACTTTTGCCAAAATCCGTCTGAAAGAAGTCATGTCCAAAATATTGTCCTAATCCTAATACTCCTTCTACAATCATCAAAAACAAAAATGCATTTACAAACAACTTCACATCTCTTTCATTATTTACAAAGTTAATTGTTAAAAATGTGATAGCCACATAGCTAAGTAATACAAACATCCCTTGATACATATCTACAAAACCCCAGAGGGCTGTAGGTACATCTATGGCAAATATAGTTGATACTATTACAAATAATGCATAAATACCAAGTGGTATGTAGTATTGTTTTAAATCTTTAAGTGGTAATTTTTTCTGAAAGTATAGTGCTACATACAATATAATAGATATCAAAGTCAGAATCATAACCCATCTTGATTTCCAATAACTGAAAAAGTCCAAATATTGTTGTTGTCCTGTCCAATATAGGGATTGAGTTGTACCTGTTAGATCTACATATTTGGCGTATGTAATAAGTGGCACCAATCCTGCAATTAACAGCAATGGTAAAAAGTATGATACTGATAGTTTTTTATTTTCATAATTTATAGTTATAGGTTGCTTAGATTTTTTTTCCTTCACTTGAATCCTCCAAGGACTTACTTATATCATTTTGTATATTACCCTATAGTATTTTAACACCAAATGTTGTATCATGCAATGTAATTTTTACAAATATAAGTGATTTTTATTTGTAAATTGCTTATATTTTATAAGAATTAGTCATATCTAGTAATAATTTTATTGCTTTATTTCATGCTAAAAATGTAAAACGCAGCAATTAAATGCTATAACAGTTAATTACAGTCTATTATTGGGATTATAAAAGAATATTTAAATCATTCTGCTTTTCTCTTATATATCCCTGAATATTTTCCAAAATATATTATAATTGTCATAAAATCATTCGCAAAAATATAATAAAAAAGAGACATTTTGACATATCTCTAATTCCATATTAATTCATAAAAGCTTTAATAATAACTATAATACCCTTTATTATGTTTTGCCATAGGTGATTTGTTTAGTATTGTACCTATAATATTTGCATTTATATGATTTAAGCTATTTATTGATTTTTTTGCAGTTTCCTTTTCAGTTTGAGAATAAGCTACAATTAGAATTACAGCGTCAACATATGTTGCTATAGTCACTGGATCACTTACAAGAGCAATTGGTGGCGTATCAACAAATATATAGTCATATTGAGTTGATAATTCTTTTAATAAAGTTCTAATAGCTTTGGAATTAATTATTTCTGCTGGATTTGACGTAATACTACCAGATGTAATTACGTCTAGACCTTGAAGAACATTCGTGGTGTACTTTTTATAATCATCTTTATTTAAAAGTAAATCCGTTAAGCCATATTTATTGGATAACATGAATTGCTTATGTACTGTTGGTTTGCGAAGGTCCAGGTCAAGCAGCAATACCTTTTTGCTTGAATCAGTCATTAAGCTGGCTAAATTAGATACTGTTGTAGTTTTTCCTTCGCCTGCCAAAGAGCTTGTAACCATAATAGATTTTATATTATTGTCAATATTTGCAAACTCTATATTTGCCAAAATTTTTCTATAGGATTCTGTTACTATCCCATGATGATCTTTTACTATATAATCTTCCATAAAAATATCCCCCAATAAAATTATTTCAAATGTATACATTGTAATATCGTTCTAACAGCTTGTCTTATTATAGCACTCTATAATAAAGCATAGCAATGAACAAGCATAAATTATCCATAATTTTTGGGGTAACAGGCTCATAAAATGTCGAACTTTATATCTTGTGTCATAAGCAAAAAAAGAAGCGCATATACTGCGCTCAAACTAATCTTTTTTATTGTATAAACTTAAATAATATGCTTTTTTCAATTCTTTTTCATTTTCGTATGCTTCTTCAAGTATACTGACTATTTCAGTATCGCCATTTAATTCTTTTAATTGTTTTTTCAATGTTGAAAGAGCAGTTTTAACTTCACTGTCACATTTTTGTTCCATCTCTGCAATATAGTTAATATTCTTTGTTACTATTTCTTTTTTACTTTTAGCATTTTGTTTTTCTTTAGGCAAACTAGAATATTCATTAATTACTTCTCTTTCTAATTCTCCTAGTTTAGAAACATACTTTGCTTTTAATGCGTACATCTTACTTACTCCAGCACTTATAGCATCATCAATTGCTTTAGAGTTATCCTCTCCTGCAACAGAAGTGTTATCAGCATTCTTGCTTTGGTCAGGATTTTCTTTCATTACATCAATTGGCAGTTTGTATTTATCAGAGATTTCTTCTATGGTCATTCCTCCATTAAAAAGTTTCTCTTCATCCTCGGCAGATATATCATTAATTGCAGCAGATGTATATTTTTCTACTTTAGTTTTCAATTCTTCTCTTTTAGTATCTAGCTGCAAAGCTAAATCATCAGATGAATACTTCATACCATTAATAAGCGCAGAAATGTTATCACGCTGCCAAAATGCCAATGCGCCTACAATTATAAGTATTATTAAAAAAAGTGTGAGCAATATTTTTACTAATTTTTTCATATTACATCCTTTAGATAGTTTCATTCCTTTGTTAATTCATTCAATACACAGCATATTAACTAGTTTGATAATTATTAATCAATGTCAACATCTGGGAAAAAGAAGTCTTTTAACTCTAGTAAATCTTTAGTAGAATTTTGAAGTTGAATTTGATATTTTAATTCATCTTTTTCATCAGAAGACAATTTTTTATATTTTTCGTATGCATCATCTGCTGCTGATTTATAATCGTAAGTATTATCATTTTGGTATGCTTCCATATTGCTTATGATATCATTTACTATTTCTTTTTGAGCTTCTGATGTAAGATTAGGAATTACACCTTTTTCCAGCCTTCTAGTAACTGTGTCCATAGTTGTATTTAATTCTTCATCAGTTAAACTTTCATCACCGGTACCGGTTGAACCTCCGCCTGATGGTGTTTCTACTTCAGGTTCTTCTTCAATTATTAAAAATTTTGCCAATGCATCACATACTTCAGCTCTTGTTGCTTTTTCTGTAGCTCTAAAATTGTTGTTTTCATCTAATGTCATGATTCTGTTAGATATAACTCTATTAACGAACTCTACTGCCCACGGTGATACTTCATCAGCTACAGCATTATCATATGGTAGTTCTACAAAAGTATTTATAGAATCTAAAATTTTACAAAGCTCTTGTCTTGTTATATCATTATTTGGTTTAAACGTTCCATCTTCGTATCCATCTATGTATCCTGAGTTTTGAGCTATCAACACATTGTCATAAAACCAGTCATCAGCCTTAATATCAGTAAAATTTGTTGTTTCTTGTTTTTCTACATAAGAAAAAACTAAATTTGCAATCTTAACTAATTCAGCTCTTGTTATATTTCCATCTGGTTGAAATGTTCCGTCCGGATATCCAACTATAACCTCTGCATCTACTAGTTTTTGTATGCTTTCATATGCCCAATACGTTTCATCTAAATCAGTAAATTTAACATTGTTTTGTGTTTCCTCAGCTATAGCAATTTGAGTAAACATTGCTGTAATTATAAGTATTGAAGTTATTATATGTATTAATCTTTTCATCTATGCCTCCTGTTGTCTCATTAATGTGTAAAGTGTTTGGGACGCATATTATGCGCCCCATATATTGAACAATTTAATATAATTGTGTGTTCAGTGAGGTCTGCCCTCATTGTTTTTATTGTAATGGTGTAAGACTTATAGATACTGTTATTTCATATTCTTTCTCAACGTCATCTTTTGTAAATCCTTGAGATAAACTGTAGCTTGCACCATCAATATCTACTAGCTTATCATTAGAAAATAAATCTTCTAATATCCAGTCTATCATAACTATATAAGAATCAGAATTTATATGATTAATATCTATATTGTCAACTTCAGAATCTGTTATAGTTACAAAAGTCTTATCTTCAGGTAAATTACCTCTGATAGTTGCTAAATCAGATTCAATTGTATCTGAATCATATAAATTTAATACATCAATAACTAAATCTGTAACATCTTCTATTGTGAAATCTCCACTATTTAGAGCAGATTGAAGTTTATCTTCAAAATTATCCATTTGTGCCTGTGTTAATTCAATACTTGTACCTGATAAATAACTATTTAGCTTATCCCAATTAATATAGACATTCATACCATTATAATTATATAGTACAGTATCTGTATCTTCGCCCCCATTGTAAACCTTTATATATTCTAACTTTGCTAAAATATTTTTTAAAGTTTCTAAATGAGGATTAATTCTATTAATTATTTCAGTTTCATTGTTTTCCAGTGCAGCAATTAAATTTTCAATTTCTTTTCCTATAACAACTGACACTTTGTCTGAACCTTTGTATTCTTCAAAAGAAGGAAGTTCAACTGTTTTTGATTTAGTTCCATCTGAAACTGTAGTGGTAATTGTAATTTTATAATTTGCATCAATATCTGGATCCGGATCAGATCCACCACCGCCAGTGCTGCCGCCTCCGCCGCCGCCTGAAGGTATAGTTGAAGGTTTTTTAGTTACTCCTTCTCCAACTACAGTTTTAGTAATCTTCAAAGTAGAATCAAATTGTACACCATCAGCATTTGCTGTCAATGTTGCAATAGTTCCAGTACCTAATATATTTATAGCTTTTTCAGCTACTAAATTTTGAATTTTAGCGTCTTTTAAAACTATATTAGATTTTCCTTTTACTGTTACTGTATCAAAACTACCTGATAAAGTAACTTTTTTATCAGAAGTAATTGTAATTTTAGATACTGTTCCATCATCATTTTGCAAAATAGTTTCTGACCCAACAGCTATCTCTTCAACTACTGAACCTTCGCCTAATACTAATCTTACCTTATCTTTATCAACTATTATTTTATTAACTTTCAAATTGTTGAAGTATAAGGAATTAGCTCCACCGCCATATATGTAAAGACTGCCTGTAACTTCTACATTATCTAAGTGAACATCACCTTCACCAACAGTTTTAGCAATAATAAGGTCTCCTTCAACAACGAAATTGCTCAACTCAGTACCAGCTTTAGTTATTACCTTATTCTTAGCATTCATCAAAACATTATCAAGCATTGTTACCGCTTCAGCTCTTGTTAAATTATTTAACGGCTTAAAGCTTCCATTTTCATATCCATTGATAAAACCAGCCTCAGATGCTGCCCCTACTGTACCTAGAGCCCATGAAGAGATTTTCTCATTATCACTGAAATTCTTAGCCACATCAGTATTTTCACCAAGATATTGTACTCTTGATAATATAGCTGCTGCTTGCTCTCTGGTGATATTATCATTTGGTCTAAAACTCTTATCTGGATATCCTGATATATATCCTATTTCATTAGCTATGCTTACAGCTTCATAAAACCAATCTCCAGTTTTTACATCAACGAAAGAAATGTTTTCCTTTGTATCATAGTCAATTAATCCATTAACAAGTTTTACAAATTCAGCCCTTGTTATATTTGCATTAGGTTTAAATGAACCGTCAGTATATCCTGATATTCTGCCTTCATCAACCCATTTCTGAATTGTTGCTTGTGCCCAATGCCCTTCAAAATCATTTGCTGCCGTAGTACTTGCAAAAGCAGTACTAAAACTTCCTACTGCCATAACTAAACACAATATTATAGCTATTACTTTTTTAGTTTTCATTTACTTTCTCCTTTTTTTAGTTTTTTAATATTTAGTAATCCATATTTCTAAATAGTTTTGACAATATACCCCCTCTACCCAAATTTATTTTAGGTGTATCAAGATATTCATTCGATAAAATCTTTTGTTGATTTATATTAAATATTTTATCTGCATAACTATCTCCACATAGTTTCTTTACCCTTTTATACGCTATATCAAGATGTAGACCTCTTGCGTCTAAATTGTGGACATCTGATGCTACAAAACTTATCAATTCATTTTTTAATAAATATATTGCAAATTTGTAGCTTTCTTTACTTTCCATGTTAATTATAGTTGAAGCATTTACTTGTAAATGTGCGCCTTCATTTAATATTTCATTTAATAATATCTTATTTCTATATAAATTATCGTATCTTTCAACATGAGCAATTACAGGAATATACCCCTTAATCCTTGATTCATAACACATCTCAGGTATGTTTTTAGGTGTATCTATAACGCTAAATTCTATTAAAATATATTTAGAACCTGCTAGAGAATTAAACTCACCACTTTCAAGCAGCTCATAAAAGTTTGACCTAAAATATATTTCATTACCTAAATATAATTTTACATTTAGATTTTCATCTTCTACTGTATGTTTCAAAATATTGAAATTTTGCGATATTTTTTTCATATCTAAATTTATACTTTTATCTTTTAATTTATAATGGGGTGTGAAAATAATGTGACTTACGCCTTTATTTATTGCATCCTTAATGAGAGCTATTGAATCTTCAATAGTTTCAGCTCCATCATCAACTCCAAATAACATATGGTTATGAATATCAATAATATCAGTCATAAGTCCTTCCTCCAGAACTATTAACTTTTAGTAGTAGTCATAATAATATTTATTATGATTTGTAATAGGTACTTTGTTTAAAACAGTACCTATTATGTTTGCATTAACACGCCTTAAACTATCAATAGTTTTTCTTGCTACATCCTTTTCCGTTTCTGAATAAGCAATTGTTATAATAACAGCATCAGAAAACGTAGCTATGGTTAATGGATCACTAACCAAAACAATAGGAGGTGTATCCAAAAATATGTAGTCATAATCTGATGATATTTCTTCTATAATATCCCTAATAGCTTTTGAGTTAACAATTTCAGAAGGATTAGATGGTACTTTTCCAGATGTAATTATATCTAAACCTGGATAAACGTTATTTATATAGTTCTTGTAATCATCTTTATTAATAAGTAAATCCGTTATTCCTAATTTATTAGATATTTTAAACTGTTTATGTAAAGCAGGTTTACGAAGATCTAAATCTATAATTAATATCTTTTTCTTTGTATCAGTCATAACACAAGCAATATTTGATATAGTAGTAGTTTTTCCTTCGCTTGCTAGAGAACTTGTCCCCATAATAGTCTTTATGTTGTTGTCAATATTAGCAAATTCTATATTTGCTGCAATTTTCCTATATGATTCAGCTATAGGCGATCTATGATCCTGTTTTACTATGTACCTTTCCATTTGATTGCTTGCTCCCTTGATTAAAGTTAGGTATTGTCCCTATTACAGAAATCCCCAGATATCTTTCAATATCTTTTTCTGTTTTTAAAGTATTGTCTAAATATTCCATAAGAAAAACAATTAATAAAATTAACATCCCTCCCAATAGACCAGCAATAATAATATTCATAATCTTATTTGGCTTGATTGGTTTTACCGGCAACCTTGCATAATCTACAACAGCCACATTTTCTATTTTAGTAATTCTAGTAATTTCAAGTGTGAACTCTTCTACTAAAGTATTAGCTATATCCATAGCTAATTGTGGATTTGTATTTCGAACTGCAATTTTCAATATTTGAGTATCTTTAACCGGCGACACAGATATTGTTTTATCATTTAATTCAGCAAGGTTAAGTGTTTTCATAGTATTCTCAAGAACCGTGTTTGATTTTGCCATTTCAGCATATGTATAAATTAAGCTTTTTCCCAAATCAACATCACTCTTATTTATTGCTTCACTTGAATCCTTGTTTTGATTTACTATGAGCGTTGTTGATGATTCATATACAGGATTTATAAAATATATGCTTACAATTGCACCTATTGCAGCAAATATAACCGGAACAACTAATATGAGCACAATATATTTTTTAATTATCCTAATAATATCCCTTAGTTCAATAACCTCATATTCTTCATTTTCGTACATGCCCAGAAACTCCTTTTAATGATGAAATATAAATGAATTTAATTTATATTCCAAATGTTTATTAGCTACTATTTCATAGGTATTATGTCAATAAATACTAAACCTAAATATTTTTGACATATTATTCTACAATATAGGAAATCTATTATTAAATATTAACCCTTTTACTAGTATTTGTCAATGAACAAATATTGTAATTTCACTGTCTATGCCTTGTTTTAACATTATCTTCACACTAATTTCAAAATTTCTTATTCAACACTCTTGCTATTGTAAGTATTTTCCTTTATTTCTAAACAAGAAAGCAATCTCATACATTGCTATTCCAACCATTGCACCAAAGCTGTCAATTATTACATCTTTAACCTGACAACCTCTACCAGGCACAAACAATTGATGAATTTCATCACTAGAAGCATAAAGTACACAAAATATAAGAGAATAGCCCCATATCTTATTATTTGTATATCCACATTTTTTAAATGCATTCATTACTAAAATACCTAAAATCATATATTCAATGAAATGACCAAGTTTTCTCACAATATGATTTAATTGTGTTCCTAAATCATTTACCGTACTGACTTCAATATCAATAGGAACTATTCTTCCTATTGTATCTACAATTATTTTTGTTATCTCTTTGCTTAGTCCGTTAGATTGTGAAGAAGGTTGTGCTGATAAACTATATATCAATAGCATCCAAATTAAAACTGGTATCCAATAAATTATTGCATTATGTAGCTTTCTATTTGACATATATAGCTTATCTCCCATTAAATCTTTTTCTAATCTTTTATTATATTCTCTCGCTTATAAAGTGTTTATGTTGCTACATATTGTAGTTACTGGTTAATATTGTTAAAATAAAAACACTTGTAATATTCAATATCAAATTTTGCAATATATTTATTCAACTTCACTTTAATCACAGACAACCTATTTTTTGCATATAAAGTAAATTGTATAACCATATCTTACATTATATCCAATATTTACACTTAAAGCAACAAAAAAATATATAATAAAACATAATATAAACGTTACGTTTATATTATGTTTACTGTCTAATTTTATAAGCTACAGCATCTCTATAAATGCAGCAATTCTTGTTTCTATTTGACCGCTGTCAGCTGTTGAATAATCTGTTTCTAATTTTAAGAATGGAACCTTCATTTCATTTAACATTTTTTCCATTTTAACAGACTCTATATTAAATGTATGGCACGCCTGGAGAACTATATCTATTACCCCGTCAACTTTATATTTTTTTACCATTTCCTTTGTATTTTCCATTCTTCCATGATTAGGCGTCATAACAGAACAATTAATAGACAAATATCTGTCAGAAATTGCTCTTAAAATATCATCTGCATTTTCATCAACAAGTATTTCATTTGTTCTTTCACCACTGCAGTCGTCAAGACAAACTATTACTCCGCCGTTGTTTTCGATTACAGTTCCTACTTTTTGTATAACTCCTCCCGTTGGACATCCTGTAAGCAAAATTCTTTTAGCATTTTTATCAACCGGAGAATTTCCTTCAGCATATTCTTTCCTTTTTTGAGCAACAATATTATTTATTTTATCAATATATAAATTTTTATCAAAACTAAAAGAACCTTGAAGAAGAGTATACATCATATCAGAGCCTGTCATTGCAGGAGGACAAGTTTCTTGCAATTGATACATGTCGCAAAGGGCCTTTCTTAATCTGTTTCTCATTTTAACTGCTTTTCTCAAATTTTCATCAGTTATTTCAACATTAAATTTTTCTTCCAACTTCTCTTTTAGAAGTTTTAACTCCTCAAGCCATATTTCTTTGGCATATGAACGGGTCTGGCTTTGAGGAAGCTGCAATATATAAGTTTCCTTTATTTCATCTAATAGTTCATACATTTTCTTTTTTCCGTCACAAGTTGTTTCCCCTATAATGATATCTGAAAAATATGTATACGGACATTTCTCAGAATAAGCAAAACCATATGTAGATTTAATCAATGGACAAAGATTTTTAGGCAATACTTTTTCTGCATCAGGTATTGTTTCATTGCTTGTACCGCACAAACCTATTGCAGCTATTCCTGCTGCATCTAGCAATTCTACAGGAGTATAAGAACATAAACATCCTGCTATTTTGCCTCCATTTTCTTTAAATTCCTTAACTTTTATAAATCCCTCTTTTCTGGCATCCAAGTATTCTTCAAATTTGTTTGGTAATGTTGTTTCTGACATATTTATTTCTCCCTTAATTCAGTTATTTTTTTAATTGTTTGTACACAATGCCTCACCTAAGTTTTTAATTATCTGTTGAACGGCTATATCAACGGATTCTTTTGATGTTGCAAGATTCATGCGTATACAAGAACCATAATCACCATTTCCTCCGAACCAATCACCGTAATCGAATGCTAATTTGCATTCATGCTGCATAAACTGTTTTATTTCAGAAGAATCCAAATAATATTTAAAATTCAACCACAATAAATATGTTCCCTCTAGCGGTGACACCACAACATGTGGCAGACATTCTGCAAAACTGTTTTTAACATATTGATAATTCTCATAAATTAATTGCTTAACTTCTTCAAGCCATGCTCTTCCATTTGTATATGCGGATTCCACGGCAACATACCCCAGTAAATTTCCGGAAGAAATACGTATTCTGGAAGTAAATTCATCATATTTTTTTCTTATAGCTTCATTTTGAATAATTACAAATGAATTTTGACAGCCGGCCAAATTAAATGTTTTAGTTGCAGCAGTTAACGTGATTAGCAGGTCACTAAAATCACCTGTATTTGCTGATGGAATATGAACGTTGTCTGAAAATGTGAAATCCTGATGTATTTCATCTGATATGACAAAAACATTATGTTTCTTACATATTGACAATAAAGTATTTAGTTCATTATGGTTCCAAACCCGTCCTACAGGATTGTGAGGCGAACATAAAATAAATAGTTTAACATCATGTTCGACGATTTATTCTCAAAATCATTGAAATCTATTGTATAATATCCGTTTGAATCAATTAAATCACAAGTAATCAATGTTCTTTCATTGTTTTTTACCGCTTCCAAAAATGGATAATACACCGGAGTCAATACAATAACAGATTCAAGACGTTTAGTCATAAATTGTACAATCCAATTTATGGCAGGAACAACACCTGGAGAAAATCTAATCCATTCTTTTTGAATATTGGTTGAATGATAAGATTTTTGCCAGTTAATGAGTGAATCATAATATGATTCTGGAATACCGTAATATCCAAGTACGCCATTTCTCACATAATCTTCTATTGCATTTGAAACGCAGATCGGAGGTTGAAAATCCATATCTGCAATCCACATAGCATGCAGGTTTTCTTCACCAAACATTTGAGTTTGGTAATCCCATTTTTTACTGTTTGTATTTTTTCTATTTTTGTATACAACATGTTCCATAGTTTTCTCCTTAAATTATAGCGATATAATAATCAAGGACAGCAATACACAAATTTCTGCGTATTGCTATCCAATCAATCATTACGAAATAAATTTATTATTTTATTATATTGCATCATCACAGCAATTTTGAAATTTACTTAAAAACTGTTTGGTTCTTTCATTTCGTGGATTGTCAATTACCTCTTTTGCCGGTCCCTGCTCAAGTATAACACCTTGATCCATAAAGCATACTCTGTCAGAAACAGTTCTTGCAAAATCAATTTCATGGGTAACAATCAACATGGTCTTTCGTTGCTTGGCTAATTCCTTCATTAAACTCAGAACTTCATTTACCAGTTCCGGATCTAATGCTGATGTAGGTTCATCAAACAAAAGTATTTTAGGCTCCAATGCCAATGCTCGTCCTATTGCAACACGCTGCTGCTGACCTCCTGACAGGGTCGAAGGGTAATTATCTTTCTTATCCAGCAAGCCAACCTGATCTAAAATTTCCAGACCTCTTTTTTCAGCATCTGATTTTTTCATTTTTTTGACTACAATTAAACCTTCTGTAATGTTTTTTAACACAGTTTTGTTGTTGAACAAATAAAATCCTTGAAATACCATTGCAGTATTTCGTCTCAGCCACAGCATGTCAGGCTTTCGAATTTTCTTAACATCAACAGAAAAATCCTCTATATGAACTTCTCCTGTATCGGCTTTTTCCAAGCAGTTAATACAACGAAGCAGCGTAGATTTCCCGGTACCAGAAGGTCCTATGATTGATACTACCTCACCTTGCTCGATTTTCAGGTCAATACCTTTAATCACTTCTAAATCGTCATATTTTTTATGAATATTTTTTAAATGAATCATGCTTTTTCACCTACCGATTTGCTAAGGTTTGCTTCTATTCTCTTTTGAACGAAACCCAAAACAGATGTTATAATCCAATACATAAACAACACGCATACATACGCTTCTAAGTATCTGTACCCGGATGCTCCTTCCAGCTGTGCAGTTGCCATCATTTCTTTTACTCCAATAGCAAATACCAGTGATGTATCTTTTACAATATTTATAAAGCTGCTAAAAAGCGTCGGAATTGCTACTCTAATCGCTTGAGGCAATATTATGCGAAACATGGACTGCAAATAAGTCATACCTATTGATTGCGCGGCTTCCATTTGACCTTTGTGCACAGAAATAACTGCCGCACGCAAAGATTCTGCCATATATGCCGAACTGGCCAAACTTAAAATTGCCAATGCTGCATGAAATGACGATACTTTCAAAACTAAATCCGGAAATAATGGAATGATTCCAAAATAAAAGCAAAACAACTGAGCCATCAATGGTGTCCCTCTAAAAAAGGATATGTACAATTTAAAAAATTGGCTTAAAACAGGCAGCTTTGCATAAGTGATAACTGCTATAAAAAATGCTAATGTAAATCCGCACAGTATCGCCAATGCTGATAGTTTCAATGTAACACCACTGTATTTAAACATAATTGGTACTAATCTTATAACAAAATTAAAATCAAAATTCACATATTTCACCTAATCTTCTGGTTTAGTTGTATCTATTTTGAACCATTTATTTGATAATTCTGATAAAGTTCCGTCTTCTCTCATGGCTTTAATTGTTGCTGTAACTTCTTCAGAAAGTTTTTTGCCTGCATCATCTTTTCTAAATGGATAAGCATTTACTTCATACACAAGCTTTTCATTCAATTGATGAAGCGCCAATTTATTATTTTCAATGGTTGTCTTTGTTTTAATTTCACCTTGCCATAAAGCTTCAAGACGACCTATAACTACTTCATTTTCTATTGATGCTCCGTCAAAAGTAACAATGTCAAAGTCCAATCCATATTCTTCATTAATTTCTCTTAAAGTAGCTTCTCCATTTCCGCCCAGCCAACATCCGACTTTTAATCCTTTTAAATCTTCTTTTGTTTTATAAGTGCTGTCATCTTTTACGAACAAATCATAATAGCTGTACGCATATGGCTCAGAAAATAAATATTTTTCCTCTCTTTCCGGAGTAATTGACATTTGGTGTGCAACAGTATCAATTTCACCGGCATCAAGCATACCAACAAGACCGCTGAATTTTCCTAATTTAAATTCCAATTCATAATTATTTCTTTTTGCTATTTCATTCCATACATCAATTTCAAACCCTTTTACCTCATCATTTTCTTGGTAAGCCCACGGATTATATGAAGCTGATGTACCAACAACTACTTTTGTTTTTTCTGTTTCAGTTTCTTTTGCATCGGCAGGTTTCTCTGTATTTCCACAAGCTGATAAAGCAAATGCCATAATACAAGCTAACAAAACTATACTTATTTTTTTGCAGTTCATGACTTATACCTCTCTTTAGTTTTATATAATATACATAATTAGAGGTTATCCTGATATACAATATTTGTCCAATTCATATTTTCTATGTGTTTTATACAAAATATAACATTATTTCATACAGCCAGTTAACTTTAATTTTTTCACTAATCATATCCATTAAAAACATAAATTAAATCTAACAGGTATTAAATGTAAAAAATACACTGCTCATGTAATGCAGTGTATTCTGATATTAATTACTCCAATATTTTTTTGTTTACCATACACTTTTATGGTCTTTTGAATGAACAAGGAACTCCACTCATACATTTCCCGCAGGCATCTCCT
>SWCH01002708.1_pt1 | contig 28371 bp, 27 predicted proteins | sample 4690051 | NCBI WGS metagenome assembly SWCH01 (sample SAMN10267282, study PRJNA491770) | bioreactor metagenome | isolation source: DHS bioreactor inoculated with | place: Japan: off Shimokita Peninsula | reverse complement strand
GAGATTACAGGGTTAAACAATGAAATATTCATAATTAATTCAAACCTGATTGAAAAGATAGAATTCATACCGGAAACAAAAATTACATTGACAACAGGGAAGTATTATTTAATTAAAGAAAACAAACAAGAGATTATTGATAGGATAATAAATTACAATAGAAAGATATTTATAGGATTAACCACTGAATAATATCACAAGGGGTGTAAAATGAATTTTTCGTTTATTATTGGGCTAATTTCAGGCATTGGATTAGTTATATATGGTATGTGGAGCAGTGCATCAAGTACTTCTCAGGCTATAGCAAGCTTTGTTAATTTACCTAGTGTTTTTATAACCTTTGGAGGGGCTATTTCTGCAACTGTAATGTCGGTTCCGCTGAAATATTTAAAAGATGTTCCAATTTTTTTTTTTTTTTTTTTTTTTTTTTTTTTTTTTTTTTTTTTAGAATATATAGATGCTATTGTAGAACTTGCAAAAGAAGCACGTTTAAAAGGACTTTTAGTGTTGGAAGAGAAAGTAAATACTATAGAATTGCAGGATGATTTTCTAAAGTTGTGCACTATGCTTATTGTTGATGCTATAGAGCCTTCAAAAGTTAGAACGCAAATAGATAATGAAATTAGTTGTATAGAAGCAAGACATTCTTCAACTTGGAATGTATTTGATAAGTGTGCAGCATTTGGACCGGCTTTCGGTATGTTAGGAACCCTTGTTGGACTAATAAATATGCTTGCTAACATGGACCCGTCAGGAGGTGCAGATGCACTTGGAAATGGTATGTCTGTAGCTTTGGTTACTACATTTTATGGTTCAGTTTTAGCTAATTTGATTTGTACACCAATATCAAACAGACTAAAAGCTATGCATGAGGAAGAAATGATAGTTAAAGAACTGATAATGGAAGGCGTTTTGTCTATCCAATCAGGTGAAAATCCAAAGTATATAGAAGGTAAATTAAAAACATATATTAGCTATAAAGACAGAGAATCAGATAATGGTGAAGAGTCAGGAAAAGGAAAGAAAAAATCAAAAAGAAAAAAAGATAAAAAAAGCGAAGAAGGTAACGCATAATTCATGAAGAAGCATAGTTTATGTTTAAAGGAGCTGATATAAAAAATGGCTAGAAGAAGAAAAAATATTGGATCTGGTGGTTCCAATTGGATTGATACATATGCAGATATGGTTACACTGCTCTTGACATTTTTTATTTTGCTTTATTCCATGTCTACCATTGATTCCAAGAAGTACTACGCAATAGTAGAGGCTTTTTCAAAGGGAAATGTAGCTGTTACACAAGAAGATTTGCCTCCCGGAGATGAAATGTTGGAAGATGGTTCTATTGAAGAAACAGTTACAGATATTGAAGAAACAGAAGAAGATAAAGATAGGATAGATGAACTTTATCAGATGCTTATGGATTATGTTAATAAGAATGATTTAACAGAAAGTGTTGAAGTTACCAAAACAGAAGAGTATGTTTTTATCAGATTTTATGATAATATTACATTCAATGGCTACAGCAATGAACTAAAATCCAGTGGGAAAGCAATATTAGATGTTCTTGCAAAAGGCCTTGGATTAGTAAAAGAATATATAGAAGAAGTTATTATTGCAGGGCATACAGCAGAAGTAGAAAACGACAACAGTACAATAGACAGGAATTTGTCAACAGAAAGAGCAAATGCAGTTTTACAATATTTAGATGCAAAACGTGTAATTGATCCGGCTATGTATTTGGCAATAGGATATGGATTATACAGTCCGATTGCAGACAATAGTACGGCCGAAGGGCGTGCAAAAAATAGAAGGGTAGAAATTTACATAAGCAGAAAAGGGTATCCCGTTAGTTACACACATATAATTGATGAAACGATAAACGAAGAAACGAAAAAGGCTGATACCAGCAATGATAAGATGTTTGAAAATTTGGACAACATAGAACGTCAAAGAAACAAAATAATCGAATAAATAGTAAAAATTGGAGTGAGGGCCGAACATGGCAGAAGTATTATCACAAAGTCAAATAGATGAGTTATTGAATAATCTTAGCAGTGGTGAAATAGACTTACAGGAAATGGAATCACATAGCAAAGAAAAAAAAGTTAAAGAATATGATTTCAGAAGTCCTAAAAAAATTACAAAAGAAACAGTAAATTTGTTAAATGGAATTTACGAATCCTATTGCAGGAGTATTTCTTCTATTTTAACCTCTATGCTTAGATTTATGTGCGATGTGACTGTAGAACAAATAGAAGAGAGTGTATTTCATGAGTATAACAACGCTCTTAGTGATTATGTTTTAATGGGTCTCATTAATGTAAAATATCCGGATGAAACGGTTTCAGATAATCAAATTTTAATGGAAATTTCAAGGCCTTTATCATTTGTAATCATAGATAGATTATTGGGAGGCAGCGGTGAAGAAAGCAGTTATACAAGAGACTATACAGATATAGAATTAACATTGTTAGGTAATTTATTAAAACAAGCTGTACCACTTATGGGAGTAGCATGGGAAGGAACTATAGGTATTAAAACAGAGTTGAATAAAATAGAAACAAATTCTAGATTCATACAATCTATTAACTATAATGATAATGTGTTGATAATAGTTCTAACAGCATCATTAAATCAGACAACCGGTAAAATAACTATATGTATGCCGACAAATATATTAGATGAAATATTTAAAAAAGCTGAGGTATTTTCCAAAACTAATATAAAAAAGAAACATGCAGATCAAAATTTTGAAAATCAAAAAGAAGTTATTATGACAACTTTAAAGTCTTCAAAATTGACTATATCCGGCATATTAGGCAAAACTGAAGCAACCTTGGGCGATATATTGAATATGCAGGTTGATGATGTAATAATACTTGATAAAAATTGTAATGCAGATGTAGATGTTAATGTTGACGGCGAAAAATGGTTTGAAGGAAAATGGGGTACTAAGAAAAATAAAGGAGTTATAAAAATAAATAAAATTATACATTAATAAAAGAGGAGCTATGTATGACAAATGAAGTTGTTTTTTCAGATATGGAAAAGGATGTAATAGGGGAAGTAATGAATATAAGTTTAGGCTCTTCAGCTACGTCCCTATCTACATTACTAGGAAAACGGGTTGAGATAACAGTACCGAAAGTAAATGTTATTAAAGCCGGAAAATTTAGTTTTGAAGGATTAGAGCCTGCCATTGGTGCTGAAATAAGGTATATAGAGGGGCTGGATGGTGTTAATTTAATGATTTTAAAAAGAATGGATGCCAAGGCTATAATAGAAATTTTAATGGGACAAACAATTCCAGATGATGAGTTTCAAATGGATGAAATAAGCATAAGTGCAATCAGTGAAGTTATGAATCAGATGATGGGTTCTGCTGCTACAGCACTTGCGGATTTTCTGGGTAAACCAATAAATATTTCTACACCTATTACATATGAGATAGAAGACAGAGCAAATTTTAAAAACAGATATTTTAATGAAGAGGACATTATAGTTGCAGTCAGCTTTAATTTATTTATAGAAGATATTATAAACAGCGAATTTATAAATGTTATGTCACTGGAACTTTCCAGAGAAATAGTTTCAATGTTTTTAAAAGGTACAGGGTATAACATGGAAGAAAATGATTCAGGAGACAATAATTCAGATGATAATGACTTGAATCAAGATAAAGATTATTCAGGTATTAATATAGAAGATGAACCGGAAAAAGATACAAATCAACCAAATCGTTACAATGAATATGAAGAGGAGGAAGATACATACGAAGAGGAAGAATATATTGAGGAAAAACAAACTGTAAAGAAACAAAGCAGCAATAAGGTAAAACCAAAGAAGAAGGAGCAAGCTCCGGTTAATGTAAGACCTGTAAAATATGAAAGTTTTGATGAATATGAAGAGGATTTATCAGCAGATCAGCTTTCCAATCTGGAGCTAATAATGTCTGTACCCTTAGAGATTAGTGTTGAAATAGGAAAAGCAAAAAAGCAAATAAAAGATATATTAGAATTCTCGCAAGGTACAATAGTTGAACTTGACAAGCAGGCAGGGGCTCTGGTAGATATTATTGTCAATGGACAAATGATAGCAAAAGGAGAAGTTGTGGTTGTAAATGACAACTTTGGAGTAAGAATTTCAGAAATAGTAAGAAAAGATGAAATTATAAAAATTTCTTTATAAAAAAAATACATATAAAGCTCTTGGAGGTAAAAATGAAAGGTAAAATATTAATTGTAGACGATGCAGCATTCATGAGGATGATGCTTAAAGATACACTGAAAAAAATGGATATGAGGATATAATAGAGGCAGCTGACGGAGAAATTGCTGTTCAAACATTTAAGCAAGAAAACCCGGATCTAGTTATTATGGATATTACAATGCCAAACAAAAATGGACTTGATGCACTGAAGGAAATAAAAAGTTTAGATCCAAATGCAAAGATAGTAATGTGTTCAGCAATGGGACAAGAATCCATGGTTGTAGAAGCAATTAGAAGCGGAGCAAAAGATTTTATAGTTAAGCCATTTAAGGCTGAAAGAGTATTAAAAACAGTAGAAGGTATAATTGGATAATAGGAGTTGGTTGTCATTAAAGATATAATATCATTAATAATATCTGTACTAGGTATAATATTTGTTCTTTTTTTGACCTACTTTTCAACTAAGTGGCTTTCCACAAAAGCCAGCAGTATAACAAAATCTAAGTATATGAATATAGTTGATAGAATTATGCTAGGACAAAACAAGTATTTAGCAATAGTAGAGATTTCAAATAAATATTATTTAATGAGTGTGACAGATAACAATATAAATATAATAAAAGACTTAGAAGAATTTAAGCTGAATCCTTTAGAAAATACAGGTGAAACAAAAGAGTTTAATAAAATATTTACTAATTTTTTAAAGAACAAACAATTATACGAGAGAGGCAAAAATGAAGAAAAAAAATAATATATCTAAAATTTTGCTCTCCATATTATTTTTTATTTCCATTCATAAAATTAATGCTTTTGGTGGAGTAATTAATATGGATATTAATGGCAATTCAGTAGAAACATTAGAAATAATAATGTTGCTTACAGTTATGTCATTGCTTCCGTCAATATTAATAATGATGACTTCATTTACTAGAATAATAATAGTGCTGTCATTTGTAAAAAATGCATTAGGGCTTCAGCAAACACCGCCAAACCAAGTAATGATTGGAATTGCATTATTCCTGACATTATTTATAATGTCGCCGGTTATAGAAGAAATAAACGTAGATGCATATCAACCATATAAAAATGAAGAAATTACACAACAGGAATTTTTTACAAAAGCTTCAGAACCAATTAAAGTATTTATGCTTAAACAAACAGGTAACAGTGAGTTAAAAATGTTTATGGACATGTCCAGAGATGAAGAGTTAAAATCAACTGAAAATTTACAAGAGCTGCCTTTAACTATAATAATACCATCATTTGTAACAAGTGAGTTAAGAAGAGCATTTGTAATAGGGTTTTTGTTATTTATTCCATTTTTAATAATAGATATGATAGTGTCAAGTATTCTCATGTCCATGGGGATGATAATGTTGCCTCCTGTTATGATATCTTTGCCCTTTAAACTGTTGCTGTTTGTTTTGGTTGACGGATGGGCACTTTTATTTAAAACATTAATAACAACATTTAACTTTTAATATAAGGGGGAATCATGAGCGCATCAATTATTATGGATATAATGCAGTCAGCAATGGTTGCAGGGCTTAAAATAGCAACCCCTATATTGATTACAAGCATAATTATAGGTCTTGTGATAGCTATTTTTCAGGCAGCTACACAAATACATGAGCAGACACTTACATTTGTACCAAAATTATTTGCAACTGCAGTAATTTTAATAATTTTAGGCCCATGGATGACAGAAGTTATGTCTGATTTTGTTTATTATATATTTAATATTATGACAACAATCTATTAAAGAGGTAAAACCATGGCATACACAGGAGAATTTACATATTTTTTATTAGTTTTCGCACGTATGAGTGGATGTGTCTTTTTTAATCAGATTTTTGGAAGAGGAAGCATACCGGCAATTGTAAAAATATCATTTAGCTTAATGCTTGCAATTACGGTATATGGAATTATACCTCCTACAGATGATATCATAATATCTTCTGTGCTTGAGTATAGCCTGATTATATTGAGAGAAGTATTTATAGGATATATTATAGGATATGTAATAAGTATGTTTTTTTCCATAGTTGTTATAGGAGGAGAAATAATAGATTTGCAAATTGGTATGTCCATGTCGAAAATTTATGATCCAAGCAGCAACGTTTCAATGGGTATATCAGGAAGTTTATTAAATGCATTCATAATATTATTATTCTTTAGTGCAAGAGGACATTTATCGCTGATTCAAATATTTATAACTTCATGTAAACTTATAGGAATTGGTTCATTTAATATACCGCAAAATTTGTTTTATAATATGGTTGAAATGTTTTCTCAGATTTTGATATTTTCAATAAAATTAGCACTTCCTATTTTAGCAGTGGAAATAATAACTGAAGCCGGAGTAGGAATATTGATGAAGGCTATACCACAAATACAGGTATTTTCCGTAAATATTCAACTTAAGCTTTTTGTAGGATTATTTCTTATGATGATTTTAATACCATCATTTTCAACATTTTTAGAAAATATATTAACTATAATGTTTGAAACAATTCAAAAGGATTTAAGTTTGCTCATGAGCTGAAAGTAGGATAAGATGGCTGGAGAAAAAACAGAAAAGGCCTCCCCCAAAAAGAGGAAGGACGAGAGAAAAAAAGGTAATGTTTTTCAAAGTAAAGATGTTGTAACAGTTGGTGTAATAGCTATATCGTTTTATATATTGAAATTTTGGATGCCATATATATATATGGTAACAAAGAGTTCCATGATTAAATATATTTCCATGATTGAAACAAAATTGGTATTTGATGATACTTTTATTTCACAGACATTTAAGGATATAGCATTGGTAGTATTTGGTTCTGCGGGGATTTTAATGATAGCTGTTATAACTACAACGATAATTTTAACCGGTTCACAAACAAAATTTCTTGTATCAAAAGACAGCATCAAATTTAAACTTTCTAAATTAAATCCACTATCTGGAATAAAAAAGATGTTTTCTCTTCGTTCAGTAGTAGAATTAATTAAGAACTTGATTAAAATAAGTATTTTGGGATATGTAGTTTATTCATCTATATGGAAGAACATGTATCAGGTTCCTAGGTTAATGTCTATGGACCTAATGTCTGGACTTAGTTTTATACTTAAAACTATAATGTCGTTGGTAAACAGTGTAATAATAGCATTTGTTGCAATATCTGCATTAGATTTTGTGTACCAGTGGTGGGAATATGAAAAAAATATAAAAATGTCTAAACAAGATGTAAAAGAAGAGTATAAACAACAAGAAGGGGACCCGCAATTAAAAGGAAAAATAAAAGAAAAGCAAAGAGCTATTTCAATGTTAAGGATGATGCAGCAGGTTCCTCAGGCAGATGTAATAATAAGAAATCCTACACATTTTGCAATAGCAATAAAATATGATATCAATAGCGATAGAGCTCCCGTTGTTTTAGCAAAGGGACAAGATAATATAGCTATGAAAATAATAGAGAAAGCAATGAAACACAATATAAATTTAGTAGAAAACAAACCGCTGGCAAGAGCATTGTATAAAGCAACAGAAATAAATATGGAAATACCATTAGAGTTTTATGAATCAGTTGCTGAGGTTTTAGCTTGGGTTTATAAACTCAAAGAAAAGGGAAATCAATAAAATATGAAAAAGTTTCTTAATAATTCTATATCATTATTTATAATAGCCATAGTATTAATGCTTATAATTCCGTTACCGGCATTCTTTTTAGATTTAATGTTTATTATTAACATTTCTTTGTCATTAATAATTTTACTCACAACAATGTATATAAAAGAAGCTTTAGAATTTTCAGTATTTCCTTCTATGCTGCTCATAACAACACTTTTTAGATTATCATTAAATGTATCATCAACAAGGCTTATTCTTACAAATAGTGGTTCTGCCGGGCAAGTAATTGCAACATTTGGTAATTTCGTATTGCAGGGCAATGCAGTAGTTGGATTTATAGTATTTTTAATAATAGTTCTAGTGCAATTTATAGTTATTACAAAGGGAGCAGAAAGAATAGCAGAGGTTTCAGCAAGATTTACATTAGATGCAATGCCTGGAAAGCAAATGGCAATAGATGCTGATTTAAGTTCAGGACTTATAACAGAAGACCAAGCAAGACTAAGAAGGTCAAACATTCAAAGAGAAGCAGATTTTTACGGAGCCATGGACGGTGCTACAAAATTTGTAAAAGGCGATTCTATCATGTCTATAATTGTTACCGTTATAAACTTTATCGGTGGTGTAATTATAGGAATGGTACAAGGCGGTTCAACATTTACACAGGTTTTACAGACTTTTTCCATAGCTACAGTAGGTGATGGTTTAGTTTCACAAATACCTGCACTTTTAATATCTACGGCTACAAGTATGATAGTGACAAGAGCAGCTTCAGAAGCCAGCTTAAACGTTGAGCTGTCAAATCAATTGAGGTCACAACCTGCAGTACTTATAATTGCAGGCATAGTGTTAATAGCTATGGGGTTAATACCTGGATTTCCTCTGATTCAAATATTTACACTTGCAGCCATTTTAATTTTTTTAGGTACAAGGTTAATAAAAGTTAATATGGATAAAACCTCTGCAGATGCACTAAAGGATGAGGACTTACAAGAAAAACCGGCTGAATCAGAAGAAGAATACTTTAGAAATATAGATAATATTTACGAATTAATACAAATTGACCCTATTGAAATGGAAGTTGGATACAGTTTGATACCACTAGTTGACGAATCAAGTGGAGGAAGCTTTATAGATAGAGTAGTAATGTTTAGAAGACAATTTGCATCTGAAATGGGTATGGTAGTACCTTCAGTACGGCTACGTGACAATGGGTATTTAAATCCAAACGAGTATGTAATTAAATTAAAAGGTGAAGAAGTAGCCAGAGGTGAAATACTGGTTGATTATTATTTAGCTCTTAACCCGGGAAACCTAACAGGAGAAGTAGATGGGATAGATACTATAGAACCTGCATATGGCATACCCAGCAAGTGGATAACAAAGGATAAAAAAGAATTGGCAGAAATATATGGATATACAGTGATAGATCCCTTATCAGTGTTAGTTACTCATTTGTCTGAAATAGTTAAATCTCATGCACATGAATTGTTATCAAGGCAGGATGTATCACAGTTGTTAGATAATTTAAAGAAAACAAATGAATCATTAGTATCAGAAGTTATTCCTAACATGGTATCATACGGAAATATACAAAAAATCCTTGGTAACCTGTTGAGTGAAGGCATACCCATTAAGGACATGGAAACAATAATTGAAACAATAAGTGATTATGGCTCATCAATTAAAGATACAGAGATGTTGACAGAATACATCAGGCAATCTTTGAAACGTACTATAACAAGAAAGTGGTCTGAAGGCGGACAAATAAAAGTTATTACTTTAAGCACTGATGTAGAAAAATTAATAATTAATGCAATAAACAAAAATGATAAAGGATCCTACTTGTCTATAGACCCGGATATTATGCAAAAAATAGTAGGAGAGTTGTTGGAACAAATAAAAAAATTAAAAGATGATATAAATGTTCCTATAATCTTGACATCACCATTTGTAAGAGGTTATTTTAGAAAATTGGTAGACCAGTTTTATCCAAAGGCCGTAGTATTATCATTCAATGAAATTGACAATGCTGTTCAAATACAAGCAATAGGAAACATTTCAATTTAAATAAAATGAGAGAGTGATACAAATGATTTGTATGAAAGAATTAGAACAAAATGAAGAAAAATTGTGGGAGTATTACGCTGCTACAAAGGATATAAACATTAGGAACAAAATAATTGAAAAATACAGCTATTTAGTGAAAATAATTGCTTTGAAAATAAGAGGAATATATCAGCAGTACGGAGATGTTGATGATGTAGTCAATGAAGGAATAATTGCATTAATAGATGTTATAGATAAATTTGATGCAACTAAAAATATAAAGTTTGAAACATATGCTACTATTAGAATTAAAGGCGCTATAATAGACTATGTTAGGAGACAGGACTGGACTCCAAGAAAGGTAAAATCTGATGCTAAAGTTTTGAACCAAGCAGAAAAAGAATTAAGCATGAAGCTTGGGAGAACACCAAGTGACAATGAAATTGCAGATTTTCTGAATATTGATATGGATGAATATAATCAGATTGTCAGAAACACATTAGGTACAAATATAATGTCATTTGAAGAACTAATTGGAGAGGCAAATTTAAGCAATAGAGAAATTAAATATGATTATGAACTTCCAGAAGATATATACGAAACAAAAGAATTAAATAAAGTGTTGAAAGACAGCATTAATAAATTAAACGAAAAAGAAAAGATTGTAATATCATTATATTATAAAGAAGAAATAAAACTCAAAGATATTTCTAAAATTTTAAATATAAGCAACTCCAGAGCATCTCAAATACATTCTACGGCTTTGGAAAAATTACAAAAAAGTATTCAAGAATATATGCAAGATAAAATATAAAATGAGGTGAAAATATGTCAAGAGGATTTTATGCACTTACATCCGGTATGCTGACTCAACAGAGAAAAATAGATATCTCAAGTAATAACATAGCTAATATGAATACTGCAGGGTATAAAAAGGAACAGGCAGTAACTACAAATTTTGGTAATTTATTTTTAAACAAGTATAGGCAAAATGGTATAAACGACGAATCTACACCTATAAACAATGTTTCAATTATAAGAGCAATGGAAGAAAATAATACAATTCATTCACAAGGTACTTTGGAAGAAACAGGAGTTATAACAGACTTTGCCATAGTGGGTTCAGGATTTTTCAGTGTAGATAATAATGGAGATACTGTTTATACGAGAGATGGAAGTTTTAATATTGATAATGAAGGATATTTAATTTTAGAGGGTATAGGTAGAGTTCAAGGTGAATATGGAGATATTTACATAGAAACAGATAAGTTCGACACTAGTGAAGATGGAAGCATTATAGTTGATGGAGAAGAAGTAGATAAAATTGCTTTATATGATTTTACGGATTATACTAATTTAAATAAGGCAGAAAACGGAATGTTCACTTCGCAAGATATTCCTGATTTAGTAGAATATCCTAGAATTTTAAACAAAGTAATCGAAAGGTCAAATGTAAATGTGACAGAGGAAATGACAGGATTAATTTCATCTCAAAGGGCTTTACAAACAGCATCACAAGCTTTGAAAATATATGATTTAGTACAAGAAAAAGCAGTTAGCGAAATTGGTAGAATAAATTAAGTAAAAGGAGATTACGATGATTAGAGCATATTATACAGCTACTAACGGTGCAGTTAGCAATCAAAATTATTTAGATATCATGTCAAATAATATAGCAAATGTTCAAACAGATGGATATAAAAAATCAAAGGCAGAATTCTCAGATTTGTTATACTCAAATATAAACAATACACAAGTGAAAGTTGGAAGCGGGTCAAAGATAAACAAGGTAGATGTAGTATTTGATCAGGGATCATTGTATTACACCGGAGAAGATACGGACTTTGCCATAGAAGGTGATGGTTTTTTTGCCGTGCAGTTTGAAGACAATATTTATTTCACCAGAGGAGGGAATTTTGAAGAAAAAAGTGTTGACGGAGAAAATTATCTAATGTACCAAGGTGGTTACGTCCTTGATGAAAATGAGGAACCTATTATTATTCTTCATGAAGATGGTGAAGATAATCAAGTTGATTTAGAAGACATACAAAAAGTGGGGGTGTTTGTATTTTCAAATAATTCTGATTTGAAAAGTTTAGGAAACAATTTATTTGATGTAACCAATGAGGAATCAGAGTATAACTTATCCGAAAATTCTAAAACGATGAAGGGTTATTTAGAAGCCTCAGGAGTAGAAATATCAGAAGAAATGGTAAAAATGATACAGATACAAAGAGCATTTCAGCTAAATTCAAAAGTTATACAAACATCAGATGAAATAGAACAAACTATAAACTCTTTAAAAGGTTAACTATAAAATATGAATGAGGGTGGCATTATGCATATGAAAGGCGATTCAATTGATAATCGAAAAGATGGATCAAAACATATTCAAAATCAAGATAATCAGTCAGGAATATTAAATAGTGATGAGAAGTTGTTAAAGTACAAAATAAGTCATCTTGTATCAGCAGATAGATTAAGTTTATATATTAGAGTTGATTTAATAAATAAAGATTTACAGGTAGATTATAAAGATATATTGGATTATATAAGAGAACAAGGTGTAGTCTATGGCATTAAAGAAAACGATATAATTATTTATTGTCAAAAGGGCGAATTTTCAAAGGAATTAATAGCTGCCAGAGGACTTGAACCCATAAATGGTACAGATGCAAAACTAATATATGATTTTGATACATCTAAGGAAAATAAGCTAAAAGAAAAAGAAGACGGAACAATAGATTTTTTAAACTTAAACAATATTGCAAACGTTAAAAAAGATGATCTTTTATGCCATATAATACCTGATAAAGAAGGTTTGGATGGTATTGATATATATGCAAACAAAATAAGCTATAAAAGAGGTAAAAAAACATACTTTAGCAGTGGTAAAAATACATATATAACAGAAGATGGGCTACAACTTCGTTCTGCCGTCGATGGATATGTAAAGATAGTAGGTACGAAGGTTTTAGTAGAAGATGTTTATACAGTAGACAATGTGGACAATGGAACTGGCAATATAGATTTTGCAGGAAGCGTAATTGTAAAAGGAGATGTAAAATCCGGGTTTACAATTAAAGCTAAACAAAATATTACAATTAAAGGAATGGTTCAAGGTGCATATCTTGAAGCAGGCGGAGAGGTTGTAATAAATAAAGGTATGAACGGTATGGGCAAAGGTACAATTCATGCAAAAGGAAATATAACAAGTAAATATATAGAAAATGCAACAGTTGAATCTGAAAAAAGCATCTATGCTGAAATGTTAATAAACAGTAATGTTTCAGCTGACGAATCTATAATATTAAAGGGTCCCAATGCATCAATTATAGGAGGTACAAGCAAGGCGTGTGATATGATTTATGCACCTACAGTTGGATCTAAAGCAAATTATGAAACAAATTTAATTATAGATTTATGCAAATATCAAGAAAAAGAATCGTTAATGGATGAATTAAATGCTAAAAAATTAAAATTAAAAAAAAGTTGTTGTGATAAAATTAATGAACTTAAAGAATTAGAAGATAAAATGTTCATACTCTTAAAATCCAATATAGAAAATAAGAACATACTGCGTAAAAGTCTTATATTTAAGATGTCTAAAATTAAAAGTGAAATTTGTGAAATAAAAAAAGTTCTGGAAGAAAATGTTCAAAAAGAAAGCATAGCTGACCACAAAATAGTATGTAAGGGAATTATGTATGTAAATACAAGAATATGTGTAGGATGGATGAAGTATAGAGTCAGACAAGATATTAGTTACAGTAAAATTTATAATGATGGAAGTGATATTACTATAGTGCCGTTAAATCCGTCAGACATAATATAGGAGGAAAAAAATTGTTTAATTATAATGAGTTAAATGAAATGCACATAGATGTGTTGAAGGAAATTGGCAATATAGGAGCAGGAAATGCAGCAACTTCTTTGTCACAAATGCTCTCCAAAAGAATAGATATGAATGTTCCTGAGGTAAGCATACTTAAATATGATGATGCTATAGAATCCATCGGTGGAGCTGAGCATGTTGTAGTGGGCATACTTGTAAGCTTTAACGGAGATATAGAAGGAGTGATACTGTTCTTATTGAAAAAAGAATTTGTTCATTTGATATTAAATTCATTGATGGGAACAGAACTTAAGAATTTTGAAGAAATATCAGAAATTGAATTATCAGCATTATCAGAAATAGGGAATATCATGGTATCATCGTATGTTAATTCAATTGCAACTCTTACAAATATGAAAATAGATATCACTGTTCCCGGCTTAAACATTGACATGGCGGGGGCGTTACTTGATGCAGTAGCTGTTGAATTTGCAGAGGCTGCAGATAAGGTTATATTTATAAAAGAAAAATACTACTGTGGGGAAGAAAAGGTGTACAGTAATATGCTGTTGCTGCCAAGTATGTCATCCCTAAATATTCTACTTAAAGGATTTGGAATTGAAATATGAGCGATGAACTAAATGTTGGAATAGCAGATATGAAAATATCATATTCACCTAAGGGATTAATATCTTATGCACTAGGATCATGTGTAGGTATCTGCATAATAGACAAAGTTAAAAAAGTTGCAGGTATGGTCCATATAATGCTTCCAACAAACAATAATGCGGAAGATAAAAAAAATATATTTAAGTATGCAGATACCGGAATACCTGAGATGGTAAAACAAATGGAATCCCTGGGTTGTATGAGAGGAAGAATGATTGCAAAAATAGCAGGGGGAGCTAAGATGTTTGAAATAAAAGGAAATTCAAGCATAGGGAATATCGGAGAACGAAATGTAGTTGCTACAAAAGAAGTTCTAAATAAGCTGAATATAAAAATTATAGCTCAAGATGTGGGAGAAAATTATGGAAGAACTATAATTTTTGACAGTGAAACAGGTAATTTAACAATTAAATCATTTGCAAGAAACATAAAAGTAATCTAGTATAAATAAAGCGTAATTTTCAAATACAGTATTCGACAAGTCGAAATGTCGAATACTGTTTGTTTTATACTGGTAATCAAGGTTCTTTTACCTTTAATTATAGGTGGAGCATTTTTCATGTACCATCTATAATTAAAATTAACTATGTCTTTTATTTTTAGATACGAATTCTATAGCACTTATCACTTCTTTAATAACTTCAGCACTATTTTGAATTTCAAGAGAATTGTATTCTGCATATACCTCGCCGGTTTTTGATGTTATGTAAAAAGGTTTGATATTATTTAAAGCTTTTGCTAAAATATCATCAATACATTGTTCGCATTTGCAGATGTCAGAATAATTTGGGTCAGTTTTTAAAGTGTTTTCCAAAAATCTTTTAACACATAATTCAACATAATTAATTACCATTTTAATTATCTCCTTTAAAATTAATTTAATTTTTCCCTATACATACCCACTATAGAGATAATAATATCATTATAATACTTGTTATTTGAAATATCTTTAAAATTGTAGTATTTTTTGTATACTGAATTCATATAAGACATCTCGTTGTCAGTTGGATTCAAATTATAAAGTTTATTGATAGCATATACAACCTCCCCTCTCGTTATAGGCTTGTCCGGATAAAAATGACTATTTTTTCCTACAACTATATCCCTGCTTGCAATTTTTATTATTTCTTTTCTTGCCCAGTGACTATTTATGTCCAGATAATCATAGTTGCTCGTAGCAGGTAGTGAAGAAACTTTAGATTTAAAAGCACTTATGTTAGAAATCATTTGACAAAATTCAGCTCTTGTTACATCATTGTCCGGACGGAATGTTTTATCCTTATATCCCGAAATATACCTTTTGCTGCTGCCCATTGAAATATAATCCCTTGCCCAGTGATATTCTATATCGATAAATTTAGTTTTCAAAAATGCACTTGTATCATAAGGCATATCAGTTATCCTGCAAAATAAAGTAACTATTTCAGCACGAGATATGTTTGAGTCAGGGTAAAAGTAAGAAGAATTAACTCCATTCATATATGATGGCAGAATGACTTCATATTCAGTTGAATTTTCGTCATCATTGTCATATAATATACCTATATTTTCAAATAAATCTTTTGTGTATTTATAATTATGAACATCATAATCAATTGAATGCTTACGGGATTTGATTCTTGAGTCTATATTAGTAATATAAGATGTTCTGTTTCCTAATTTATCAACAACTGTAAAAACATAATCACCGTTGTATGTTACCTTTGTTTTATGATTATACTCAAACTCCGTTACATTCTTACTGCTTCCTCCGATTGAAATATATTTACCATCAAATGTAATCATATAATCAAGTCCGAAATCATCCTTGATATCCAATTCAAATGTATAATCAGAAAGGAACGAAGATTTAACAGATGGTCTTCTGAAATCAATTCCGGTGATATTGAAATTGAAAATTTCCTTTGTTTTAGAATTTGATTGAATCATAACCTCATAATTCCCATTGTCATAAAAAATGTCTTTGCTGGGAATAGCCTTGAAAACTTCATTAGTTGTAAAATTATAACCTGAATAATGTACAATCGTGCTGTAATCATTATAATCAACAGGGAACAAAGCAATTAAAAGATAAAATTCACCCTGCTTAATTACTTTATAACTGTAAGTTACATCATCAATTGTAAATGAAAAATCAACAGGAATATTATTTTTTATATTAGATATATAATAATTTACACTGCTTGATATTGTAGTTTTTTTATTAGGTGCAGTTATTGATCTGATTTTATCTAGTTCTATATTAAATAAAATTTGCTTTTTTTCATAATCATACATTAGTTTATAATCAAAATTAATATCATCAACATCATCACCTGTATTGTTATCGCCATTGATATTGATATCCTTTACAGTATAGTAAAGAGTTCTTCTGGTATTGCCATAATAAATTGTAAAAGGATATACACCATTTCTATCAGCAACGTAACTTGCACTTTTTCCATTAACAAGATACCCAGAAGGAAGATATATGTAATATTCATCATCAGCATCATCTTCAATAAGCTCTCCATCATCATATCTGTGAGGAGTTATTGTAATTTCTTTAAAATCCCTTCCAGAAACAGACTTAATAGAAAAATCAGCACTTATAGATTTATTTATTGCCGATACTCTAACAGTGATACTGGATTTCTTACCGTTTAATTCAGCTGTAATAGTGGTGCTTCCAACTCTTTTAGCAGTAACGTTACCCTTGTAGTCAACATCAGCAATATTTGGCTTAGATGAAGAAAAGTTAATATCATCATAACTTGCATTGCTGGGATTAACTTTAACATCTAATGTTACAAAATCATCAACAGCCAAATTTAACGTTTTACCGCCATTTATAGATATAGAAGTTACACGAGTTTCCGCTCCATAGATTAAATTTGTAAAACTAAAAGATATAATAAAAATTAATAATATAATAATTGCTTTCTTAAACAAAAAATTCACCTCTTATAAAAATTTATTTGTTCCTATATAATTGAAGTTGTCTGTCAAATAAGTACTGCAATATTATCGCCTCGTCTTTGCTTGACATACTTAAAAAATAGCAGCCATAATTTTTAGCGTTACTGGTGCTTTTATTTTCAACTTCATTTTCATTTTCGCTTTCCAACTTATCTATTCTAATTATTTTTGCCTCTAAAGAAATAGATTTATATTTAAAATATTTAAAATAATATGTAATTACATCGCCTATCATTAGTTCAATATTAGATGAAATAAGCATACCTCCTATACTTAGATTAAGTACATTTATTTTGATATCAGGCAGCTCATCAGTTATATCATCACCATTTCTATGAATTTTGCTAACGTAAAAAGATAAGTCAGTCCTGACCTTTAGAGCATTTCTTCTTTCAATAACAGGATACTTTCTAAGTATTTCGGCATTTAACTGATGTCTGGATCCAACGCTAACCTTGCATAAATATGGTGAAATCCCAACAAGTTCATCATAAATTTCAATAAAAATTTCTAAACCAGAATCTAGAACTGGCAAATTGTTACCTTTTACGATTATGGTATTATTATTTATACTTAAGAGGCTGCCCCTTCCAATATTTTCTTTGTTTAAATCAAATAATTTAACTAATAAAATTCTATCTCCCATATAAAACCTCCATCAATACAAAATATATACCTAAAATTATACTAAATCACAGTCCCATTTTATAACAATAATATCATTTTCACACACTAAATTTGTATATGATGCTTCTTTTCCGTTTTGCAGCAATACAATATTTCCCTTTGGATCAGAGGGGTCAATATCAGTATAAATTAACATATCAGCAAAAATATAGGGCTCATTATCAATCCTTTTAACAAGCTTTATTTTTTTATCATTAATGGTTACATCAATATAAGAATTAATTTCACCAACTGAATTTTCATCTTCAGGTGTATTTACTTCATTAATATTTATTGAATCTTCATCATAATTAATTTCATTATCTTTAGAAAGCACATCTTTTTTTGACATATCTATGGTGCATCCATTTAATAACTTAAAATCAATTTCTACATTTTTTCCATTTGCATAATAATTGTATGTACTTTCATCTATTTCATAAACTTTCAGCAAATCCTTAATAGTTTTTATTTGAACTATTTCAATAGAATCAGAGTTTCCAATTATATAATCTTTAGTAACCTCTGTTTTATTTACAAAATATTTAGTTCCAAAATCTACTTTAATTCCATTAAAATAAACAAATCCACATTCAGTGTTAACAGCTATATCAGAAATACTTACACAAGGTGATTTGCCGTTTACTGCGGGGATAACATCTATTTTGTCACCAGGATGAATTATAGTTTCAATATTTGCTACACGAGAATTAACAAGAATTTGTGCAGGAGTAGAAAACTCGCCTGCATAATATCTTTCTTCACCATTTAGCGTAAATCTTAAACTTTTTCCAGAAAAACCAATAAGGTTTTTAGAATCAAAACCGGACATCAAAATAGCATCCATAACCTTCATTTGACGTATGCTATAAAGTCTGACTTTTGTTTCATTTACAATTACACTGAAAAAATCATAATTTTTATTCAATATTACCGAATATGCAATACCAATAGGTGTAATAAGCTCTGGACCAAAACTATCCAATTGAGATAAATCAATATTTCTAATACTGCCTTTTTCAGAAATAGCAATTCTTTCCTCTGGTATATTAAGCATTTCAGATAAAAATTCCCTGATAAATGGAATTTTACTCCCACCTCCGGCTAAGAAAACAGCAGCAGGAGGCTCTTTGTTTAGCTTCGTAATTTTAGAGGCAATATCTTCACACAAATCATAGACAGAACTTCTTACAGAGTCCAATATTTTATTTTTATTTACATCTTGTGTAATACCCAGTATATTTGTAACTCTGATAATTTCGTTTTCGCTGCTTAAAAGAGCTTTAATATTTTCTGCAGAATCAAAATCAACCAAATAATTTTTCATTATGCTTTCTGTTATTTCGTCACCGGCAATTGTAGCCATATCATAGCCTACAACACTTCCTCCCTTTGATATTGCAATATCTGATGTACCTGCACCAATATCTATTAAAACTAAATTCAAAAGCCTTAATTCAGATGGTATGATTAAATCCATTGCAGCAATCGGCTCTAGAGTTAAATTAATAACTTCAAGATTATTTTTATCCATACATGCATATAGTCCTTCAATAACTGTGTGGGGTAAAAAAGCAGCAATAATTTCTATGGAAACTTTATTTCCTCGATGACCAACTATGTTTGAAATATTTTTGCCATCCAAAGCATAGCTTAATACACTGTAACCTACACAATAAAACAAATCGTCATTATCAGATGCTTTAGAAAAAATATCTTGAGCCAGTTGTAATGCTTCAACTTCAATAGCATTTTTAAAATCAGAACTGATAGGTCTTCTTATATCAGAATCCTTCTCAAGTATTATCCTTTCTGTTTTTAAAGATCTTCCGGCAGCAGCTATGCAAACTTTGTTCAGAGAGATGTTTAAACTGCTCTCAAGTTTGTTTTTTACAATTGAAATAACTCTGCTTACTTCATCTATATTTTCAATTTGGCCGTCAACCATTGCCCTTTGACTATGAAATACACTTTCAACTCTAGATACCTTGAGGCAATTGTCAACATTTTCTGCAACAACACCAACAACAGAGCGAGTACCTATATCAAGAGCAAAAATTATATCATCCATACAACTATTCCTTTCATAAATCATTATAATATTTCTTATAGATTGTCCTTATTAACATCAGGCTTAAAGTTTAAAAAATATAAGTATATTTCTACAATTGCACCAAAAAGCTCTTCAGGAATTTCGCTTCCCACATCAAGTTGGGATAATAAAATTGAAAGAGAGTCATCCTTATATATAGGCACTCCACTTTCTTCTGCAATTTCAATTACTTTATTTGCCATATATCCAGAACCTGAGGCTACAACAACAGGTGCATTATTTTTATTTGTATCATATTTAAGTGCAACAGCACGTTTGTTGTTTTTATACAATGACATCTACACCATTTTTCCTCTCTGATAAATTGTGAAATACTTCATTAAATCTTCTCTTCTTTATACATTCATTTACATAAATATCAGAAATAGAAATATTTTTTTTACTCAATATTAATTCTATATCCTTTTTTATTAAATTTGAATGATTTTTAAAAGAAGCCGGAACATATATTTCAAGAGCTATTTTAGAATCCCTCAACAATAAAACAGTTTCAAAATAACCAATATTTTGTATTTCAAAAGTTACAAAAACTTTATATACTTCTTGAAGGTCCTTTTGATTTTTCCTGTCTTTATGACTTTCATAATTTTTTCCAATCCATAATTCTGAAAACATAAACATCCCATTATAATTTAAAGGAAGAAACATATGAGTTAACGGTATATGAGCATTTTGACTAAATAGCAAAGATTCAGTTATATCTTCCATAACCCCTTTGTTAACTATATTTTCACTATCCTTTATACCGGATTCAATTAATTTAATAAAAGATTCAATGGAGCTATTTTTAATATTTTTAGTTGTCTCATAATTGCTAATTAAGGACAACTTAATATTTTGAAGTTTTTCATCTCCCAAATTTAAGTTGAATTTCAAAAAATCAAATAAATTATCCAAGTCTGTTGAAAAATTTTCCTTTGAGCTTGATTCAAGCCTAACTATGTTGTGAACCAAAACAGAAACATAATCCCTTACAGCACCAAAATCGTTCATTTTAGATATATACCTTCCCACAAATGGCAGGATTTCATTTTTTAATAAACCCAGATTCAAATCAGAACTGTTTGAATAGTTATCTAAAATCATTTTTTCCACTAAATTATTATAAGGTTCTTTTAGTACAGGCGGCAAACTATTATATATATTTTTAAGAGAAGCTTGTATTGATGTGTATGTTTCATCAACTGAGATAAAACAATCATAGCTTTTTAAAAAATTTCTCAGTACACTTTTGAAATCTGAATTATCTGAATTTGTTTTCAACAGGTTTCTTAAAGCATCAAAAAAGTCTCCATGAAATTTTGTATATGAATTTTGTTGAAATTTTAGAAAATTTAAAATTTCTTTATCATCCATTTCTATGTTTTTTAAGAAACTTTCAAATAGTGCATTTAAAATAGGATCATTTTTTATATTGTGATTTATGAACTGATTATTTAATAAAAGTTTTTTGATATTTTCAGACAATACAGGAGAATTATTTAAAGCTTGTATAAATTTTTCAAAAACAGAATCCGAACTGTAGCTTAAATTATTTTGCTTGGTATTGTTGTTTGCTTCCTGTTTTGAAGGTCTTGTGACCTTGGTCGGGTCAATTACATCAAAAGGAACAGCTTCCTCTGTTTTAACCCTAAGCTTATTCATACCATTATCTGTTATGGGACTATTAGTTTTTATACGAATATCATTATCTAACATAGATGCTATCTCCCGTAAATATTTCTATTACTATTCTATTATATTATATTTGTTACAAAAATAAAAGATTAATATAATTCTTATATATATTTATCGGCAGGATTACAATTAAAATAAGGTTAAATACAGTTAAAATAATAAAATAATAAAAATCTTTTGTAAAAGCTTAATAAATTGAAAAATATGTCGATATAAATAATATGAATAACTATAGAAACGAGGAGAGCTGAAAATGGATAATAATTTTGATTCTGTACTAGATATGTATCTCTTTGAAGAAAACACTTTATTGGAACAGTTAGATGAAATATTGCTCAAAGCAGAGAATGAACAAGCATTTGATAAGGATTGTATAGATGAAATATTCAGAATAATGCATACTATAAAGGGTTCATCAGCTATGATGCAGTTTAATAGTATAATGACTATATCACATAAAGTAGAAGACTTATTTTATTATGCTAGAGAAAACGGAATTAAACACCAGTTTAACGAAGGGCTAATAAATCTGGTATTTAAGTGTACAGATTTTATAAAAGGTGAAATATTTAAAATTGAGCAAGGTGAAGCACTGGAAGAAAATTTAGAAAGCTTAGAAAAAGAAATACAAGATTTTTTGCTGGTTATATCAGGGCAAGAAGCTTCAGAGACAGATTCACCCGCAGGTGAAGTTGCGTTGACAGAAGAATTAGTTGAAGAAGAAATAAGTACCAAAAAAATGTATGGTATAAAGGTATTTTTTGATGATGATTGCGGAATGGAAAATTTAAGAGCTTTTTTTATAGTAAATCAATTGTCTGAAATGGGCATTGAATTTACAAATAAGCCTGAAAATGTAGAAAATGATACAGAAGCTGCATCAGAAATAGTTAAAAATGGATTTTTTGTATACTTTGAAGATAAAGATTCTTTAGATGCAGGAATACGCGTTGTAAAAGAAGCATTAAATGTAAAAAATTATACCGTTATGGAATTTGAAGATGAAAAAAATGATGACTTAATTTCTGATAAAGTTGAATCAGAAATTAAAAAAGAAGAAACAAGTATAGATTTGAAGAATTCCAGTCAGATAAAAAAAGATGAAAATACTAAAACTGCTGAAATTATAAATAAACATACTAAGCAAAGTTTAATAACTGTTAATTTGTCAAAGCTTGATAACCTAGTTGATATAGTGGGTGAAATAGTTATAGCAGAATCTATGGTATCATCAAACAATGAAATTAAAAATTTAAATTTAGAAAGCTTTACAAAAGCTACCAGACAACTTAGAAAATTAACCGATGAGCTGCAGGATATTGTTATGTCACTTAGAATGGTACCTGTATCGGGAATATTTCAAAAAATGAAAAGAATAGTTCGTGATATGGGAAAAGAATTAAATAAAGATGTTGAATTAATTTTAATCGGTGAAGAAACAGAAGTAGACAAAACCATAGTAGATGGTATATCCGACCCAATTATGCATCTTGTGAGAAATGCTATGGACCATGGAATGGAATCAACTGATGAAAGAATCCAAAAAGGTAAAAATCCTAAAGGTACAATAGAACTTTCTGCTTCTAACACAGGAGGAGAAATCCATATAACAGTTGAAGATGATGGAAGAGGTTTTGACTCTGAAAAAATATTATCTAAAGCTAAAGCAAAAGGATTGCTTCAAAAACCTGAAACAGAATATAGCTCCAAAGAAATATATCAGCTTTTAATGCTACCTGGATTTTCAACTAATGAAACTGTAACAGAGTATTCAGGCAGAGGAGTTGGAATGGACGTAGTTAAATCAAATGTTGAAAAGGTTGGCGGAACAGTAGTTCTTGACAGTAAGCAGGATAAAGGAACAGCCATTACATTTAAAATACCATTAACATTAGCCATAGTATCAGGTATGCAGGTAGTAGTTGGAGATTCAGAATTAATAATTCCTATAAAAAATATTCAGCAATCATTTAAAGTTCAATCTAAAGACATTATACACAATACAGATGAGCAGGAAATGATAATATTGAGAGACAAATGCTATCCTGTTGTCAGGCTGCACAATTACTTTAACATGGAGACAGAAGTTGTAAACATTGATGATGGTATACTCATATTAGTAGAAGCTGGAGAAAATAAAGCATGTTTATTTGTTGATAAAATAATAGGAGAACAGCAAGTTGTTGTTAAGCCTTTGCCGATTATATTCAACAAATATAAAATCAAAGAATCAGGAGTATCAGGTTGTTCCATACTGGGAGACGGCAGCATTAATTTAATATTAGATGTAAGCAGCCTGATAGAAAGTTTATAATATGATAAAATTAACCGACATAGAATTTCAACAATTTGTCAAGTATATGCACAGCAATTACGGCATAGACTTATCAAAAAAAAGACAGCTGATAGAAGGCAGACTTTCAAATATGGTAGAGCGCAAAGGTATGAAAAGCTTCAGCGAATATATGAATAGCATAAAAAAAAATAATAAAGATGAAATATCATTATTAATAAATAAACTAACTACTAATTATACATATTTTTACAGAGAAGAAAATCATTTTAAATATCTTAGAGAAGTAATACTGCCATATGAAGAGAAAACAAACAAATTAAAAACAATTAATATTTGGAGTGCAGGTTGTTCCTCAGGAGAAGAGCCATATACGCTGGCAATGATAATGAGTGATTATTTTCAGCTAAAGAAAATGAGTTGGAAAATTCAAATACTTGCAACAGACATTTCCCAAAATGTGTTAGATAAAGCAAAAGAAGGGATTTATTCAGAGGACAGCATAAAAAATTTACCTCCGTCATACAAAACAAGATTTTTAAAAAAAACTTCAGATAACAAATATGAAATTTCACAAGAAATAAAGAATCAAATTATGTTTAAAACATTTAATTTAATGGACCCGATTACTGCTAGGAATAAATACAATGTTATATTTTGCAGAAATGTAATGATATATTTTAATTCTGCTACAAAAATTAATCTTGTAAATAAGTTTTATGAGGCAACACAGCCAGGTGGACATCTCATGATAGGTCATGCTGAAACAATACAAAGAGGTCAGTCAAAATACAAATGTATTTGCCCTGCAGTATATAAAAAGGAATGATAATATGAAAAAAGACAAAATAAAAGTATTGATAATAGATGACTCCTTATTGTTTAGAGGAATACTTAGAAAAAAACTAGGTGAGGATGAAAATATTGAAATCATTGGTTCTGCTACTGATCCAGTAGATGCACTAGATAAAATTGATAAACTAAATCCCGATATATTGACGCTGGATGTTGAAATGCCAAAAATGAGCGGATTAGTTTTTTTGAAAAAAATCATGGAAGAAAAACCTATGAAGGTTGTTTTGGTTAGCTCCATGAACATAAGTGTATTTGATGCATTGCATGCAGGAGCTGTAGATTTTGTAAAAAAACCAGATATGTCATCTGAAAATGATTTAGCTAATTTTTTTAAAGAATTAAAATCAAAGATAAAAGTAGCATCAGTTGCTAACTTAAAAACAAATAATACAGCTAAAAAAGTTGATTTATCATCATTAGCTAATCCAAAAATAAACATAAGTTCAACAAAGCAAATTATTGCCATAGGAGCATCCACCGGAGGCACCGAGGCAACACTTGAAGTTTTGAAACAATTACCAAAAGAAACTCCCGGAATATTAGTTACACAGCATATGCCGGCAGGCTTTACAAAGATGTATGCTGACAGATTAAATAAAATTTGCAATATGGAAGTCAGAGAAGCAAAAAACGGAGATAGAGTAGAATCAGGATTAGTTCTTATAGCACCCGGTGATAATCAAATGAAAGTTTTAAAAGATGAAAAAGGGTACTTTGTCACATGCAGACCGGGAGAAAAGGTAAGCGGTCACTGTCCGTCAGTAGATGTGTTGTTTAACTCAGCTGCGGAAGCAGCCGGTAAAAATGCTGTAGGAATTATACTTACAGGTATGGGCAAAGATGGAGCAGCAGGTCTTTTAAATATGAAAAAATCAGGTGCATATACAATAGGACAAAACAAAGAATCATGTGTAGTTTATGGAATGCCCATGGTAGCCTACAACATAGGAGCGGTACAAGTCCAAGCATCAATAGAGAATATATCAGGAATCCTAATAAAGCACTTAAATAAGCAACATTAAATGCAGAGCAAAATTCTTGCGTATGGCACAAAATATAAAAATTCCATAAAGTGAACATATAACAACAGGAAAGGAGAATAATATGTCATCATTATCAACAAGCTTATACGGATCATCAACCAGCAAAGGCTACACAGGATTAGCCTCCGGACTGGATGTAGATGAACTGGTAAAACAAATGAGTATGTCTTCTAGGAATAAAATAAACAGACAATATCAGGCTAAACAAAAATTGCTTTACAAACAAGCCGCTTACAGAGAAATAAGCACAAAGCTTTTATCGTTTAGCCAAAAATATTTTTCATATTCCTCAGGCTCAACAACAAATATATTAAGCCCAAACTTTTTTAAATCAAATACGATAAAATCATCATCAGATTATGTTAGTGTATCAGGGGATGCAGACAATATAAAAAACTTCACTATAGATAGTGTGACAAATGTTGCAACAGTAGCCAGCTTTGCTTCAAACAAGACAGTTTCAGACCATACATTTAGTTCAAGTGAAATTACAGATAAAACATCATCCCTTGCAGGTGAAACTATGAGTATTGAGTATGATGGGAAAACTTATAATTTAACTATAGACAAGGACTTTGGAAAAATATTACTGGACAGTGAAGGTGCTGTAAGAACAGGAGATGCTGCAAATGTTAATCTTCAAGATGTGGCAGATCAACTTAATAAACAACTTGCTGATATTACAGATGACGAAGGGGTTAAATTTAACGAAAATAATGAAGTGCTGAAATATGTAGTTGATGGAAATAAACTAAAATTTGATACTAGTACTACAGGTGAAACTGCTAAACTTACAGCAGGCAGCACTAAAATATTAGATGTGTTAAATTTAAAAACAGGAGAAACTGCAGAATCAGAATCTGATGTAACAAAAAACTTAACTGTTACAAAAGAAGAAATATTTATGAACAAAGATGCATATATGACCTTTGATTACAATGGTGTAACTAAAACAATAAATTTTTCAAAAATGGTAGATAAAAACACTGCTGACCCAGGCACATATACATATGATGCAGAGGGTGTATCAAAATTCTTGCAAGACGAGCTTACTAGTGCATATGGAGATGGTAAAGTAACAGTTGGATTTAATGCAACAGACAATGAATTTAATTTTACGGCTTCAGGTGAAACAAATCTTTTTGGAGTAAGCAGTATAAGCAAAGAGCTTAGAAATTTTGTAGGTATCGAACCTACAACATACAACAGAATAAATAAAAATATTGCAGTAAAAGATTCTAATTTTTCAACTGCTCTGATATCAGAAGATATTGAAGTCGAAGGAGAAACGAAAACAGGTTACGAAATTTCTGTAAATGGAGTTTCCTTTGAGTTTGAAGAAACGGCAACTCTAACAGAAATTATGAACAAAATAAATGGTGATACGGAAGCAGGAGTAAAGCTTTACTATTCATCTACTACCGATACATTTACGGTGAAATCAAAAGAAACAGGAGAAAATCAAACAGTTAATATAGTCGATGTAAAAGGAAATTTGGGTGAAGCATTGTTTGGTGAAAACAAAACAGGTGAATCAGGTGAAATTACAGATGGTTATAAAATAGTAGATGGTACAGATACAGAGATGACATATACTTTAAATGGTGTTACTAAAAGTGTAATCCGCAGCACAAAAGATTTTTCTATAGATGGAATTAACATAAATTTAAATGAAAAAGCTGCAGGGTCAATTACATCTGAAAATCCGGCTACATTTACTGTAACAAGCAATACTGATGAAGTTGTAGATAAGGTAAAAAAATTTGTAGAAGAATACAATGAAATAATTTCACTAATAGATACAAAAACAAGTGAAAAACCATCTAGTAGCTATCAGCCTCTGACTCCAGAACAAAAAGATGAAATGAGCGAAGATGAAATCAAGAATTGGGAAGAAGAAGCAAAAAAGGGAATGCTTTATGGTGACAGTAAATTAAACAATGTATTAAATAAATTAAGAAATATTATGGCAAGTAAAACATCTGTCAGCAGACTTTCTCTAGCGGATATAGGAATAAGTTCATCTAGTTATGAAACAAAAGGTAAATTAACTTTTAATGAAGAGAAATTCAGGTCAAATCTGGCAGAAAACTCTGATGAAATATCTGCATTATTTACAGGGAATTCATTGGATACAGATGCTATACCGGGCATAGCTTTGCAAATCCAAAATATACTGAAAGAAAATATTGGAACAGCAGGAACAGCAGGTATACTCATCGATGAAGCAGGCATGGACAGCAGTATAACATCAGACAATAATTATTTGTCAGAAAGAATGAAAGAATACGATGAAAAGCTAGAAGCTTTAAAAGAAGATTTAGAGGCTGAAAAAGAAAGGTACTACAAAAAATTTACAGCACTTGAAAAAGCTCTAAACAGTTTAAACACTCA
>SWCH01001164.1_pt1 | contig 29346 bp, 23 predicted proteins | sample 4690051 | NCBI WGS metagenome assembly SWCH01 (sample SAMN10267282, study PRJNA491770) | bioreactor metagenome | isolation source: DHS bioreactor inoculated with | place: Japan: off Shimokita Peninsula | reverse complement strand
TTATTCTCTCTAAAATACTCCATAATCATTTTCATTTTATTTTGACCTGATATGCCATTAAAATTTAATGAAAGTGTTTCTTCTTTAAAGTAACCATATTCTTCATATATTGAATCAAGTATTTCTAATAAATTTTTATCTTTAGTTTTATAATATGCAGCCATTTCACATATGAGCATTGATGCAATAACTGCATCTTTATCTCGTACAAATGTACCTGATAAATACCCATAGCTTTCTTCATATCCAAACAAAAATTTATATTTATTACTTTCTTCAAATGATTGCATTAATTCTGCAATATATTTAAAACCTGTTAATGTATCTATTGTAGTCACACCAAAGTTAGAAGCTATTAATCTACCTATTTCACTTGTAACAATTGTCTTAATTATTGCACCATTATCAGGAATTTTATCTTGTTCTTTAAGTGCAGATAAAATATAATTTAATAACAAAGACCCTGTTTGGTTACCATTTAACGCTATGTACTCACCTTTACTTTTTATAACTAACCCAACTCTATCACAATCAGGATCAGTTCCAATAATTATTTCGCCATTTACTTTTTTAGCTAATTCTATGGCCATTTCAAATGAACTCATCTCTTCAGGATTTGGGGATTTTACAGTTGAGAAATCAGGATCTGGACTTTCTTGCTCTTTTACTATTGTAACATCACTATATCCCATTTCTTCAAGAACTTTCCTAACTAATTTGTTACCTGTACCATGTAGTGGAGTGTAAACGATTTTTAAACTCTTATCTACATTTGACCTTAAACTTAACTTTTTAATTTCCTCAATATATGAATTATCAATTTCACTTCCTATTAATTTTATACTTTTATTGTGTTTATATTGTGAACTTTTTATATCTTCTAATTTTACACTATTTATTTTATTTATAATATCTTCTGCATCTTTTGTTACTTGCCCACCATATTCATCATAAACCTTATAACCATTATATTCTGGGGGGTTATGGCTTGCAGTAATAACAACACCAGCTTTGCATTTAAAATATCTAACTGCATAAGAAAGTTCTGGTGTTGGCCTTAAACTTTCAAACAAGTAAACTTCTATCCCATTTGCAGCAAATACACATGCTGATGCTTGTGCAAATTCAGCCGACATATGCCTTGAATCATATGCTATAGCTACCTTTTTAGTTTCATTAAGGTATTTTTCATTTATATAGTTAGAAATACCTTGAGTTGCTTTAGATACGGTTTGTATATTAATACGATTAGTACCTGCTCCTATTTTACCCCGCATACCTCCTGTACCAAATTCTAAATCTTTGTAAAATCTATCCTCTACCTCACTATCAATCTTTTCTATAGTTCTTAACTCTTCTTTAATCTTTTCATCAACGTATGGGCTTTCTAACCACATTTCAAACTTTTCCCTGAACATAATCATCACCTTTTAATTTAATTTTAATTTATTTAAATAAGATTTAAAACTATCTTTCAAGTCGTCCCTTTTAAGTGCAAAGTCAACCGTAGCCTCAAGAAAGCCTATTTTGCTTCCAACATCATATCTTTTTCCATCAAAAATATAAGCATACATTTTTTGAATTTTAGCAAGTTCTTTTAATCCATCAGTAAGCTGTATTTCTCCACCAACGCCTTTTTTAGTATTTTCAAGTATTTTAAAAATCTCAGGGGTAATAATATACCTCCCTAATATAGCAATATTTGTTGGTGCTTTATGTATATCAGGCTTTTCAACTAAATCATTTACTGTGTAAATCCTTTCATTTACTTTATCTCCTGATACTATTCCATATTTGTTAACATTTTCCCGTGCTACTTCCTGCACACCTAAGATTGAAGCGTTATATTCTTCATACACATCTATCATTTGTTTTAAACACGGAACCCTTGAATCTACAATATCATCCCCTAACAGTACTGCAAAAGGCTCATTATTAACAAATGATTTTGCACAATATACTGCATGGCCTAACCCTTTTGGATCTTTCTGTCTTACTGTATGTATATTAACCATTTTTGATATTTTTCTAACTTCATCTAAAAGATCTTCTTTTTTGTTTTTTTCTAAGTTGCATTCTAACTCTATAGCTCTATCAAAATGCTCTTCTATTGAGCCTTTATTTCTACCTGTTATAATTAATAAATCTTCTATCCCAGAAGATATTACTTCTTCGACTATATATTGTATCGTTGGTTTATCTACTATTGGCAACATTTCTTTTGGTATCGACTTTGTTGCCGGTAAAAATCTAGTTCCAAGCCCCGCTGCAGGAATAATTGCTTTTTTTATTTTCATATTTCCAACCCCTATTTTAATAATAAATTTATATGAGGAGGGTACGGAATAACCGAAACTCTCCCCCCTTAATTTATATTCTACTATAATTAGTTTTTATATCTTCTGTAAGCAATGAATCTTTTAATGAATCCATGTGTTCTAATGACTGACCAGTTCCTTTCGCTACACATGAAACCGCATCTTCTGCTATTACTACGTCTAAACCCGTTCTCTTTGATATTAACTTATCTAAACCATGCACTAGGCATCCTCCGCCTGTCATAACAATTCCTTTTTCACTAATATCCGCAGCTAATTCAGGTGGAGTTTTTTCAAGTACAGAATGAACTGCATCTGCGATAGAAGTTATAGTTTCTTCCATGGCTTCTAATAAATCAGATGAAGAAATTGTTAAATTTACAGGAAGACCTGTAACTAAATTTCTCCCCCTTACTTCCATATGTTTTTCTTCCTCTACTGGAAAAGCTGTACCAATACTTATTTTTAAATCTTCCGCACTTCTAAGTCCTATCATAACATTATATTTTTTTCTTACATATCTAACTATTGCTTCATCACACTTATCTCCTGCAACTTTTATAGAACGGCTTACAACTATTCCCCCTAAAGAAATTACAGCTATGTCAGTGGTTCCTCCACCCATATCAATAATCATATGACCAGATGGTTTAGTTATATCAAGTCCTGCACCAACAGCGGCTGCTACTGGTTCTTCTATAAGATATGTCTTTTTTGCTCCTGCATTATTACTGGCCTCAAGAACTGCCCTTTTCTCTACCTCTGTAACTCCACTGGGAACACAAATAATTACTCTTGGTTTTACCATTGAATTTCCAACAGCTTTTTTTATAAAATATTTTAACATTTTTTCTGTTATATCGAAATCAGATATTACACCATCTCTTAAAGGTCTAATCGCTACAATGTTGCCAGGAGTACGACCCAGCATTTTTCTAGCTTCCTCGCCTACCTCAAGTATTTTGTTGGTATTTGTATCTATTGCAACCACTGATGGTTCCTTTATTACTATTCCTTTTCCTTTTATGTAAACTAACACACTTGCCGTACCAAGGTCGATTCCAATATCCATTCTGAAACCCATTTATTCTCTCCTCCTGAATTTATCTTTATGTGTTTTTATTTATTTAATAAATCATAGTAAAATTATACTCTTACTAATAATAAGTTTGTCTTAATCAATAATATTCATAAAATTATATCACAGTTCATCTACGATTTCAATTTTTTTATTTTTCATTTCATACTTTTTGTTTCATAAAAAATACAAAATCCCGCAAAATTTTAATTTTTGCGGGATTCTTGTATTTTTATCTTATTGCTTATTTTCTAATATTTTCTTTATTTTTTGAACTGGGTCTAAAAGTTCACTCAATGATCCATCATAGTTTAAAGTATCAATTATATTTGCAATATATTTAGACATATCAACTTCTGTATACCATTTTTTAGATAACAATTCTGGTCTTCGATATATTAAATTCGTAGTAAAGATTCTAGTAATAATACCATCTTCATGCGCTTTGTCAAATTTATCAAATCCCTCTGTAAACAGACCAAAAGCAGAAAATATATAAACATTCTTTGCTTTTCTTTCTTTTAACTTTCTAGCAACATCAATCATAGAGTCACCTGAAGCTATCATATCATCAACAACAATTACATCTTTGCCTTCAACATTATCGCCTAAAAATTCATGGCTAACTACAGGGTTTTTGCCATTTACTATAACTGTATAGTCTCTTCTTTTGTAGAACATCCCAAGCTCAAGCTCCATAACAGAAGCATAATACATACATCTTGACATACCACCCTCATCTGGTGAAATAATCATCATGCGATTTCTGTCAATAATCGCATCCGGTACTGTTCTGACAAATGACTTTATCATTTGGTAATGAGGATGAAAATCTTCAAATCCATGTAAAGGTATTGCATTTTGAACTCTAGGATCGTGTATGTCAAAGGAAATAATATTTTCTACTCCCATATTTGTAAGTTCCTGCAATGCTAATGCGCAATCTAAAGATTCTCTCATAGCTCTTTTATGTTGTCTTCCTTCATACAACATAGGCATTATAACCGTAATACGTCTTGCTTTACCATTTATTGCAGCAATAATTCTTTTTAAATCCTGATAATGATCATCCGGACTCATTGGAACATCCATTCCATACATATTAAATGTTACTCCATAGTTAAATACATCAGAAATAATGTATATATCATGTCCCCTGACAGTTTCATTAAGTACTCCTTTTGCTTCTCCTGAACCAAATCTAGGGCATTTAGCATCTAGCAAAAATGTTCTTACAGGACCAGAACCCTCTGAATAAATGACGCCATCTTCACTTTGTCTCCACTCTTTTAGGTAATAGTCTATTTTTGATGCAATTTCTTCGCAACCCTTCATCCCTATAATAGATAAATCTCCTATTGGTTTAAATTCAGAGTTACAGTATAATTCATTTGTATCCATTTTTTCCTCCCGTTAATGGTAAAGCAAATATTTTAGATTTTAACTATCACCATTTTTCCCTTACATTCTATCAAATATTTATAATTTGTCAAAACAACTGTGAAAAAAAAATATTAAATTATCTTAACAAAAAATTCATCAATGAAATTTAATAAAATAATATCACTGATGAATCCTTAGTTTATTTGTATATTTTAGCTATTTGAGTAGATAATTCATCGAATGTAAATGGCTTCTCAATAATAGTATAGCCATCATTAATTATCTCTTCACACTCTGCTTGTCCACTGTATCCCGTAATAAAAATGGAAATAATATCGTTGTTTATTTTTTTCAATTTTTCATGTAACTCTTTTCCACCCATATTAGGCATTATTAAATCAAGCACAACAAAATTTATTTTTTTATACTCCTTCTCATAAAATTCTAAAGCTTTTACAGGATTATCAAATTTTCTAACTTCATACCCTAAATCCTCTAACAGCTCAGCTTCTATGTCAAGAACATTATAATCATCGTCAACTAACATTATTAAATTACCTTTTATCTGCATTTGATTTGCACATGCTTTCTTCAAATCGCTTTTAGGTTTATAAACAGGTAAGTAAATTTCAATTATAGTACCACTATGTAATTTACTTATCACGTTAATAAATCCAGAATGAGATTTAACTGTACCAAATACAACTGAAAGTCCCAAGCCTGTCCCTTTTGACTTATTTTTAGTTGAAAAATATGGTTCAAACATTTTATCAAATGTTTCTTCTTTCATTCCTGAACCATTATCTTGAACATAAATTTTAATGTATTCGCCTTTTCTTATAATTTCACCATGGCTTAACACCTCTTCATCTTCTACTACAACATCTTCCGTACCAATTGTAATTGTGCCACCGGAGCCTACTGCATCTCGTGAATTTATCAATAAATTAATCAAAAGATTATCAATTTGAGTTTCATTTCCAATAATCATTTTATTGGAAGCACTATAATTATACTTAACATCTATAGTTTTATCAAATATTGAATTTACCATTGTATAAGTATTATCCAAAACACCCTTTAAATTTATTGGTTCATTTACAGTACTCTCATTTTTAGAAAATAAAAGTATCTTTTTAGTCAAATTAGCTGTACTCTGAGAAATATGTATTATACGGTCTGCATATTCCTTAATTTTATTGATGTCATCTGTTTTTTGTATCAACGTAGCATTACCTATTATGCTCATTAATTGATTGTTAAAGTCATGAGCTATTCCTCCTGCAAGTTGTCCTAAGGCTGCCATCTTCTCTCTTTGTTTCTCTGCATTAATTATTTGTTTACTTATCACCGTATTATCAATTTCACCTTTTTTTTCTGAATTCGATATACTGCTGACATCAACAAATTTTTTACCTTTCGTAACCATTTTCCCTCCCAAATTATTCTTTTTTAATCACCGTACTACAGTATAACCTTAAATTTTTAAAAAAAATGTAGAATTTTGTATATTTTTATAAAATTATTTATAATAAAAAAAAGCAACACTCAACGTCTATTAAGATCATCAAATGTTGTTTTGTTGGTGGTGATCCATCGGCGATTCGAACGCCGGACACCTTGATTAAAAGTCAAGTGCTCTGCCTGCTGAGCTAATGGATCTTATTTTTACGACTTTACAATAATAACTCATATGTCGATTATTGTCAATAACTTTTTTTATTTTTTTAATATCTATTTATTCATTATTTACATATTTAGAAAAATTATTAATAAATTTATTTTATTTTCCCAATATTTTTATGAACTTTTTTAAAATCTATATATTACATAAACATTGACTTAATAACACTTGCATGATAGAATGACATAAAAAACTCGAGGTGATTTCATGGCAATAAATATGGTAGCTGATCATGCAAAGTGGCCAGAAGCAAATGATCCTATTTTTGGACTTGCGGCAAAAGCAAAAGAAGCTATAAGTAAACTTGGAAAAGAAAATGTAATAGATTCAACATTAGGAGCACTAGTGGATGATGATGGAAATCTGATTTGTATGGAAACTGTTTATTCAGAATTAAAGTCTCTTCCTAATGCAGAAATAGCCGGATATGCTCAAGTTGCAGGTCAACCTGACTATTTGGAAGCTGTTCAAGAAGAATGTTTCAGCGGTTACCGACCAGATGCTTACATAAAGGCAGTTGCAACTCCCGGTGGAACCGGTTCTGTAAAACATGCCGTATTTAATTATACAAACCCTGGTGATTCTATTTTAGTTGCTGATTGGTTTTGGTCTCCATATGTAACAATATCTGAAGAGGTAGGAAGAAAAGTAGCTAATTTTACTTTGTTTAATGAAAAAAGTGAATTTAATATTGAATCATTCAAAGAAAATTTTGAAACTTTACTTAATAAGCAAAAAAGATTGGTTACAATATTAAACACTCCAGCAAACAATCCAACAGGATATAGTTTGTCTGATGAAGAATGGACTAAGGTACTTGATATTGCAAAGGAGAACGCTAAAAACCCCGAAAACAGAATAATTATATTTGTTGATGCAGCTTATATGGATTTTGCAGGTGTAGGTTTAGAAAGAAAAAAATTCTTTACTCAATTCACTAATTTACCGGATAATATTTTTATAATAATTGGTTATAGTATGTCAAAGGCATACACAATGTATGGATTACGTTCAGGTGCTGCAATAGGTATTTCTTCTAATGAAAATATAGTAAATGAATTTTATTACTCATGTATGCATTCAGGCAGAGCAAATTGGTCTAATGGCACTAGAGGAGCTATGTCGGTTATGACTCATATAGCTAATGATCCTGTTAAGAAAAAGGCATATGAAGCTGAAAAAGAAAAATATAAAACGATGCTTAGAAATCGTGCGAATGCTTTTGTTGAAGCTTCAAAAGAATCTGGATTAGAGATACTGCCATATAGAGATGGATTTTTTGTAAGTATTCCCTGCAAAGATGCAAAAAAGGCATCCGAAGAGTTAATTAAAGAAAACATGTTTGTTGTCTCTTTAAAAAAGGGGCTAAGATTTGCAGTTTGTGCTGTTTCAGAAGATAAATGTAAAAAAGCGCCTGCAATAATAAAAAAGGTATTAGACAAATTGGAATAAAAAATATAATTTAAACCCCCTTGATTAATCAAGGGGGTTTAATAATCTATTTTCGACTTTATAAATATTGCTTATTCGCTCATAAGCCTATTAGATTTTATTTTCCATTTTCCTGATATATAATATGGTACTATTATAATAAACCAAAAAAACCATCCAATTAAGTAACTATAAAAAATATATTCTTTACCAAAATAATGTGCAATTAAATAAGCAGCCGGAATTCTGCCAATCCAAAGGGACACAATTGTAGCAACCATTGGAACTACGGTTTCGCCTGCACCTCTAACTACTGAACTCAATGTAAAATTTAGTGCAAGAAAAGCAAAAAATGGCACTACTGATTTCAAATAATACATTCCGTATTCCACAACCACTGGGTCTGGATTAAACATCTTCAACATTGCAGGTCCAAAATAAATAGTTAAAGCTCCTATTACAATACACGATATCATAGATACTATAACAGTTGAAACCATACCCTTGTGAACACGATCCATTCTTCCTGCCCCAATATTTTGTCCTACATATGTAGTTACCGCATTTGCAAAACTTTGCATAGGCATAAATGCAAATGTATCTATTTTATTAGCAGCATTAAATCCTGCCATATAATCAGAGCCATAACTATTTACTAATGATTGAAGGCTCATTATACCTATAGAAAACAGAGCTTGTTGAAATCCAGATGGTACTCCTAATTTTAATATTTTTTTGAAAATTGATTTATCAAAATTAAATTTTAATATTGAAATATCCAGAAAATCATATTTTTTTCGCATATATATAATTCCAAAAATCCATGAAAACATTTGAGAAACAATAGTTGCACAAGCTACGCCTGCTACACCCATATGAAAAATAAGAACAAAAACTAAATCTAACCCTATATTTATTATACATGCTATTGCTAAAAACAATAAAGATGATTTGCTATCTCCCAACCCTTGAAGTATTCCAGTGTTAACATTGAATCCAAGCGAACCTATTAATCCGGCAAAAACTATGACCATATAAAGTTTAGCCATTGGAAATGCATCATTCGGCACATTAGTAAGATGTAAAATCGTACCACTCAGTAATATTCCAATTATAGATAGTGGGATAGAACCAATAATCATTGCAGTATAAATTGTTTGTGCTGTTTTTTTTACATTTTTTATATCCTCAGCACCATAAAACTGCGATATTAATATAGTTGCACCAAGGGCAATACCAATAAACATTGAACTCATCATAAAAATAATTGGAAAACCTGTGCCAACTGCAGCCAGAGCAATTTTCCCCACATAATTACCTACAACAATACTATCTACCATATTATATAGCTGCTGAAAAACATTTCCTATTAACATTGGAACAGCAAAGACAAAAATTATTTTTATTGGACTTCCATCTGTCATATTCTTAGCAGAATTTTTTGTTTTTTTACCCTTTAATTCCAAAACCCCTCACCTCCTAAAATCACAGCTAATTATAACATAGTTCTATATAGATATGAAACATATTTTTCTTGAGAAACTGTATATTTTAACAGGAAGATTAGAATCAAAAGGAGAGGTTTCTCCTCTCCTTTTTAGTGTATTTACTCTTTAAAGCTATAATTAATTTCTACTTTTTTTCCTTCTGTATTGTTCATCTTATTTAGTGCTTGAATTTTATATGGTAAACTATATAAGTGAATGAATCCTGAAGCATCCTTTTGGTCATAAAGGTCTCCTGTGCAAAATGATGATATCTCTTCATTATATAGAGCATTTTGAGATACCATACCAGCAAATTTCACATTGCCCTTATATAATTTTAATTTTACAGTACCTGTAACATTTTTTTGTGTCGAATCTACAAATGCATCAAATGCATCTTTTAATCCGCTAAACCACATAGCATTATAAACTAACTCAGCATATTTTTGACTAATAATATCTTTAAAATGTGCGGTTTCTTTTTCTAAAACAAAGCTTTCCAAATATTTGTGTGCTTCAACTAAAATTGTCCCTCCAGGTGTCTCATATATTCCTCTTGATTTCATACCTACCAGTCTGTTTTCCAAAAGGTCTATTACGCCAATACCATGAACTCCACCTATTTTGTTTAAAGCCATAAGCATTTTTTCACCATTTAATTTTTTGCCGTTTAATTTAACCGGGATTCCCTCTTTAAATTCTATTTCTATATATTCTGCTATATCAGGTGCTTTCTCAACTGTATTTGACATAACTAGTATTTCATCAAAATCAGCTTCATTTGCAGGATTTTCAAGCATTCCCCCCTCATGACTTATATGAAGAATATTTTGGTCACGAGAATATATTTTTTCTTTTGATATTCCATTAAGATTTATATTTTTAGACATAGCATAATCTATAGCTTCTTCTCTAGATGATATGTCCCAAATTCTCCATGGTGCAATTATTTCAACAGTAGGGTCAATTGCAGCTATTGCTGTTTCTAATCGAACCTGATCATTGCCTTTACCAGTGCAGCCATGTGCGATGTATTTCGCTCCCTCTTTGTGTGCAACTTCAACTAATTTCTTGGCTATCAACGGTCTTGCATATGCTGTTCCTAAGAGGTATTTACATTCATATGAAGCATTTGCTTTTAATCCTTTGTAAACATAATCTTCAACAAATTCATTTACCACATTCTCCACATATACTTTACTTGCTCCTGATGATATAGCTTTTTCCTTAACTTGATCCATGTCATCTTCTTGCCCTACATTTACACAGCATGCAATAATATCTAAGTCCCCATAGTTATCCTTCAACCATGGTATAATTATAGATGTATCTAATCCCCCTGAATATGCTAATACTACTTTTTCTTTTTTTACCATTTTAATCTTCCTCCAATGAAATATAATTTAATTTTCTATATTACTAAATTCTAGCTTATTGATATTTTCATCTACCCTTATAGCTATAAATACAAGTTATATCATAATGCATTATTATACAATTGATGAATTTAGTTCAATTGTTTTTTTGCACAAAAAAACCACTTTATAAAGAGGCAGTTTTTACACCGCGGTACCACTCTTTTTTAAAGCAGTTGCTTATACTTTGTCATTATAACGGTATCTAACCGTATTCTCATACTACTACTTCCGAGAATCTTTTCATGGATTCTTTTCAATTAAGTTCACTGCCAAACTCACACTCTATTTTGACTCGCTGAAAGCTAAATTTAATTTACTGTTCCAATCATAAAATTATTCAATACTTATTATTTTTATACGATTATAATCTTTAATTCAGACTTTGTCAATAGGTTTTTAAAAAATAATTGCATTTTTTTTAATAATATTTTCAAAGCGTCATTGCTTTTTCATTACATCTCACGTTTATTTATGTTTAATAATAAAAAAAGCAAGCTCATGCTTACTCAAAATTGAAAACAAATTATTTAATTAAGTACTATGTTACCAATGTATATTTACATTCATGACATTTAATTTAGATATAATGGTGGGAACAATAGGGCTCGAACCTATGACCCCCTGCTTGTAAGGCAGATGCTCTCCCAACTGAGCTATGCTCCCATATATCACACCTAAAATACATGTGTAACTGACATAAATCACTTTAGCACAAACATAATTAAAAGTCAATATCTTTTTCGTGAAATATATTAATGCTTTATATCATCTATATCAATCAGATGCTTTGAATCATATATATGATATATGAAAAATAAATCGAAAGCATAAATAATCCTTGAATTTTCAAAATGCGTTTCGTTATTAATGATGGAATTATAAGAATTAATGAAAGTAATAGTGCTATTGGCATATCCAACATTAAATTTTGTGGTATTATCTTTAATTCGGAAACTAATCCAGATGATCCTATGACAAGTGAAACATTAAATATATTTGCCCCAATAATGTTTCCTACGCTAATATCCTCATTCTCTTTTGCAATGGATGAAATAGCTATAACAAGTTCAGGTAGTGAAGTTCCTAAAGCTATAATAGTCAAACTTATAACAGCAGTAGGTACTTTAATGAATTTTGCTATAATAATGCCATTTTTAACAATTATATTAGAACCTATAAATATAAGACACAACCCAAAAATAAATTTTAATATTACTTTTTTAATGTTGATATCCATATTCAAATCTAATGTTGAACTTTTTATTATTTTTTTATCTTTATTTAGCATTCTAACATTTGTATATAGGTAAACAAATAATAATATAATTAAAAATACTGCCTCATAAGTGACTATTATTCCATCTAAAGAACATGCTATTAAAACAAAAGTATACAGTACTAGTGTAATAGATTTTGTTTTAAAGTGCTTATCTTTTATATTTATATTTCCAAATATTGCAGATATAGATAAAACAAACCCTATATTACAAATCATTGATCCTACACCATTACCTACTGACATAGTAGTTTCTCCATGAAATGCTGCTGTAGAAGAAACTATTAACTCTGGAAGTGTAGTAGCTACACTTACAATAGTGGCACCTATTAAAACCTTAGGCAGACCTGATATTTTAGCTATTTCTATAGATGCATCTACAAACCAGTCCCCCCCTTTTATTAAACATAACAAACCAAATACAAATAGTATTGAAACTGTTAACATATATACCTCCCGCGTGGCAATGCCATATTATAGAGATATGTTAAAACAGTAAAATAATGACTTAAAATTATATTAGTTTTTATTATATATAACAGCTTTAATTATTCCTACATGCTTAAAATATTATCTTAATAATATTTTAAAAAATACTTTTAATTCCATTTTATAATAGTATAATAATAATATCGTCACTTTAAATGACTTAAATATAAATATTGAAAATTCATTATATGAAATTATAAAATTTCGAGGAGGGAATTATGGTTAAAATAGTAGCAAAAGGATTTTTTTATGAAGAAAAAGTTAATGAAGCAATAAAATTATATGATGAGCTTGTTCAAAAATCAAGGAATGAAAAAGGCTGTATATCATATGGTTTATTTCAAGACAAAGAAGAAGAATCAATTCTTACAGTAATAGAAGAATGGGAAGGAGAAAAAGCACTTGAACTTCATAAAAACACCGAGCATTTCAAAAGAATAGTACCATTATTAGCAGAGTTCCGCAAAAAATCTGAACTTAATATTTACAAGCAAGTGTTATAATAATTCAACAATATTCTTACAAATTTAAACTAAGCACTTGTGCTATAAAGGAGGGACAAATACCCTCCTTTAGTAAAATTTAGTATTATGCATAACATGCATTTTTTACATTTCTTTGTACATATAATCCAAATCAATTTCTCCATATATTATTGTTTCATTATTATTGAATATTTTATACCTAATCCTAAAAACTATCTAATAAGTTCACTATAAAAACTTCTTTAATCTGTCAATATTGTTCTGTTCAAGCTTTATAAACCTATCAGCTAAGCTTTTTATATCTTTATCTGCATCTGAGTGAGAATTTAAGCTTTTTGAAATTCCAGTTACACCCATAGTGTTACCTTTTATTAACATGTCGGCTACATGAGATGGGTTGTTATTAATAAATGTATTTATGCCAATACTCATCTTAGCACTCATTTTATCAAACATAGAAATATCTTTTGGTTTGCTGTTTCTTTTCATCATTTCAACATAAGCTTCATTTGCAATCTCTTCATAACTTCTAAGCTGATATTTAAGCTCATTATAAATTGTATTATCTGTAACTTTCATTAATAGATTATTAATTGTCTGTATTCCCATATTAGCTCCACGGTATATTTCAGCTAAAAAATCATTCGTATTATGACTATTATTCATAGCTACCTCCTGTTTAAATTTTAATGTCAGTATTATTATTTGTAATAATATATTATTTAGTCAAATTTATGAAATTGCAAATTATTTCCAAACTATTACTTCACATATTTAATTATACATATTACTATTTAGTCTGAATATTGGAAATAAGATAATACATGTTTTACAGTTTTCTACAAAATCAAAATTTAAGTAACCTATTTTTTTTTAAAGAATAATATATATAAACATTATATATTAAATAGATGATTAAAAAATTAATTTGTACCATTGTCTAATATAGATAAAAATTAAATGTACAAATTTACAATTTAGTTAACTAGTTTGTTTAGCAAAAATATTATTTTAGAAAGGACTGAATTTATTAATGAACCAAGATGATTACTACAACAATTATATACCATTAGTTCCATATATGCCTGAAGACCCTAGAGCTGGATACGGATATGTTCCATATCAAATAAATCCTAGATACTTTGACAATATTAACGAAGCATTTATCAGCGGAACATTATTTCCAGACTTAGTAACTCCATATTTAGAATATATAAACAGTGAGGTGTAATAGATTATGGGAATGAATAACCAAAACAATAGGCAGAAAATGATGCTGCATAATATCATGCAATTTCAAGTTGCTACTTTAGATGCTGCTCTTTATTTAGACACACATCCAAATGACCCAGTAGCTCTCTATCGACACAATGCATATAGTACTCAACTAAGACAGCTTCGTGATGAGTACGAGATGATGTATGGATTGTTAAATAGTTACAATCCAGAATCGGGAGATACTTGGCGCTACATTAATAGCCCATGGCCATGGCAGTCTATGTAATAGCCTATAATATAAATATACAATTTTATAATGAAAGGAATGATTAATGAATTATGTTTATGTATGAAAAAACCTTACAGTATCCCGTTAGGGTTTCAAATAAAGATGTTAGAATGGCCATGGCTATATTAAATCAATATGGGGGCCCAGATGGCGAAATGAGCGCAAGCATGAATTATCTAACTCAAAGATTCAGTATGCCCCTTAATGAAACAAAAGGTCTTTTAACAGATATAGGAACAGAAGAACTTGGGCATATGGAAATGGTTGCAACATTATTTAAAAAACTCTTAGAAGGAGCTACTCGAGATGAACTTGTGGAAGCAGGTTTTGGAGGCTATTATGCTAACCATGAAACTTGCCCTTTTTATCTTGATGGAAGCGGCTCGCCATGGACAGCAACATACACTCAAGCGAAAGGAGAACCTATAGCAGATTTATACAATGATTTAGCAGCAGAACAAAAAGCTAGAGCAACATATGAAAATCTTATTAAATTAACTGATGATCCTCTTGTAAAAGATACGCTAAGATGGCTTAGAGAAAGAGAAATTGTCCATTTCCAAAGATTTGGAGAGGCTTTAAGATTAGTTGAAGAATATACAGCAAATAAAAAGTTTTATTAAATCATAAAATATAACTCAGTACAAATTATTACTACTATGCCTATATGATACATCTTTATTGTCTATCTTATAGGCATTTTTATAAATATATGTATTTTTTTGGGTAATTGTGTTAATATACTTTAAGAGAATATCTATAATATACTTGGAGGCTTGTATGAATTTTAGTGAATACAAATATGTTAGACCTGATATTGATGATATAAGGACGCAATATCAATTGTTAATTGAGAAGTTTAATAATTCTAAAACAGCAGATGAACAACTGAATATTATAAATGAAATAAATAATTTGTCAAAAAATATAGATACAATGATAAATCTAGTTGCCATACGTCATTCAATAGATACGTCTGATGAATTTTATGATGCGGAAAATGAATACATGGATAATTCATCTCCCATATTTCAAGGTTTAACCGTAAACTATTACAAATCTTTAATCAATTCAAAATTTAAAGATGAACTTAAGAAAAAAATCTATCCACAATACTTTACTATGGCAGAGATGCAAATTAAGTCATTTTCTAATGACGTTATTTCTGACCTTCAAGAAGAAAATATGCTACAAAGTGAATATGATAAGTTAATTTCATCCGCAAAAATAAATTTTGATAATAAGACATTAAATTTATCTCAGATGCAACCTTACATGCAGTCACCTTCGAGAAAAATAAGGAAAGAAGCTCATGAAAAATACAGTAAATTTTTTGAAGAAAACATACATAAATTTGATGAAATATTTGATAAAATGGTTAAAACAAGGCACAAAATCGCAACTAAGTTAGGATATAAAAATTTTGTAGAATTAGCTTATATAAGAATGCTTCGTTCTGAATATAATGCAAATGATGTGGAAAAGTATAGAAATAAGGTTTTAAAGTACATAGTTCCATTATCTATTGAATTACGTGAAAGACAAGCGAAACGGCTGGGTCTAAATGATTTTAAGTACTATGACAAAAATTTAAATTTTACTACAGGTAATGCAAATCCAAAGGGTGATAAAAATTGGATGCTGCTAAATGCTGAAAAAATGTATAGAGAGCTATCTAAAGAAACAAGAGAATTTTTTAACTATATGATTGAAAAAAACTTGTTTGACCTAGAAACAAAACCAAATAAGCAATCCGGAGGGTACTGTACTTATATACAAAACTATAAATCTCCATTTATATTTGCTAATTTCAATGGAACTTCAGGAGATGTAGATGTATTGACACATGAAGCAGGCCACGCCTTTCAAGTTTATGAAAGCAGGCACATTAAGTATCCAGAGTTAATATTTCCAACTTATGAAGCTTGCGAAATTCATTCAATGAGCATGGAATTTATAACTTGGCCTTGGATGAATTTATTTTTTGAAGAAAATGAACTAAAATATAAATTCTCACATTTATCAGATGCTATTTTATTTATTCCTTACGGAGTTACTGTTGATGAATTTCAGCATAAAGTTTATGAAAACCCTAATCTAACTCCAAAAGAAAGAAGAACTTTATGGAGAGAAATTGAAAAAAAATATATGCCATCAATAGACTATGGTGATAATGAATTTTATGAAAATGGAGGATACTGGTTTAAGCAAGGACATATATTTGGTAACCCTTTCTACTATATAGATTATACTTTAGCTCAAGTATGTGCTTTTCAATACTGGGTAAAATTTAACTTTGGCGACCGAAAAAAAGCTTGGGATGAATATTTGAATTTATGCAGGGTTGGAGGAAGTAAACCATTTTTAGAACTATTAGAGGAAGGAAATCTTCAAAGCCCTTTTCAAGATTCTACAATTAAATCAATTATAACTCCCTTAAAAAAATGGCTCGATTCAATTGATGACTTTAAATTATAATATTACAAAGTAATATACATCTGTAAGGTGATTCTTCTTTTCTACAATAAAACAAAACAACATAAAAAAAGTGTATAAATATTTACTTTATACACCCTTTTTATAATTATTTAAAAATCTCATCTTTCAGCCTCAACGCTGTTGGAGTAATTGCTATCCCTCCCATAGCTGTTTCTCTTAATTCAGGAGGTAATTGCCTGCCTACTTTATACATGGCCCAAACTACTTCATCAAATGGAATTTTACTTTTTACTCCACTCATAGCTATATCAGCAGTTGTAAGTGCACTTACAGTTCCAGCAATGTTTCTTTTTGCACAAGGAACTTCTACTAACCCAGCTACAGGGTCACAAACAAGACCAAGAACATTTTTTATTACAATTGCTGCTGCGTCAAATGCTTGTTCAGGGGAGCCACCCATCATTTCTACGACAGCTGCAGATGCCATTGCAGCCGCAGAACCACATTCAGCTTGGCATCCTCCTTCTGCCCCGGCAATTGTTGCATTCTTAGCTATAATTATTCCAACACCGGATGCAGTGAATAGTGCGTGAACCAAATCTTCTTCAGATTTTTTCAATTTTTCTCCTGCTGAAATAACTACAGCCGGTAAAATTCCGCAAGACCCTGCTGTTGGACACGCAACAATTCTTCCCATAGCTGCATTTACTTCTGAAGAGGATATGGCTCTAGCCATAGCTTTTACCATAAAATCTCCTGTTAAAGTTTCTCCTAAATCAGCATATTGCTTTATTTTTAAAGCATCTCCACCAATTAACCCACTTACGGATGTCACATTATTTTCTTGAGCATATAAAGAGGAGCTCATCATGACATCTAAATTATGCTTCATTTTATCTACGACTTGTTTCCTTTTAAGGCCACTTTTTTCTATTTCTTCTCTTATAGTATATTCCCATATGGTTATGTTTTCTTTACTGCATATTTCTACTAATTCCTTACCACTTGACACAAACATATCAGAGAACTCCTTCCACAATCGGGTTTATAAATTTTACGCTAACTATTTCTTTTATTTCTCCTACCAAACTCATTACCTTTTCAGATAAAATACTATCTGTCTCCAATGCCATGGTAGCCACTTTCCCTTTACCGTTTCTGTAAACCTTCATACTTGCAATATTTATGTTCTCTTCATATAAAATAGATGATATTTTAGATATAACACCTGGCAAATCTTTATGTTGAGTCAACAATGTTGGATGTTCCCCGGTAAATTCAACTTTTTGTCCATCTATATCAGAAATTATAATATTCCCTCCTCCTATTGATGACCCTGTTACTTGTGATACGCTTCCATCTTCTTTTGTAATAATAAACTTTACTGTATTTGGGTGAACATCACCTAAATCAGTTTCTAAAAAATTATAGTTAATATTCTTTTTATTTGCAATTTCAAAAGAATTTCTTAATGATTCATCCCATGGGTCCATATTTTGTATCCCTGCAACTAATGCTTTATCTGTACCATGTCCTTTATAAGTTTTAGCAAAAGAACCATGAAGTAAAAATTCTACCTTTGTAACCTTTCCTCCTGCTATCATTCTTGCAACTTTAGCTAATCTAGCAGCACCTGCCGTGTGAGAACTTGATGGTCCAATCATAACAGGTCCAATTATATCAAAAACTCCATAATCTCTCATTTTACTCTCCTCTTGAAACACATAATACAATTTATTTAACATTCTTTAAAGGTCTCTACGGCATGCTTAAGCTTCTTAATTATTGGAAGGTTGTACGGACATTTTGACTCGCACTTACCGCAGCGTACGCATGAATCTGCTTTAATAATCATTGAATTGTACCTTTCCTTTCCAAATTCAACTAGATTATATCTCGTTGCATACCCTTCAAAAATAAAAACATTTGGAATATCTATTCCTTCCGGACACGGCTTACAATATCCACATCTTCTACAAAAATCATTTCCAAGATCTTTAACTTCCTGGTTTAATTCTTCAACTTCTTCTTCAGTCAATTCTGACTTACTAACACCAGTTGAAGAATTTTTTATTACTTGCTCAACCGAATCCATACCTGGTATAGCAACTGTAATTAAATCACTATTCAATATGTATCTCAATGATAGCTCCGGTTTACTTAATGCTCCACCTGCTATAGGTTTCATAGCAATTGTTCCAAGTCCACGATCTAAGGCCTTTTTGAACAATTCTATACCTTGTGATTCAACTGGATTAAATGGAAATTGAATTGTTTCAAATTCTTCGCAATTTAGTGCTTTAGTTAATATTTCACATATATGACCTGTAATACCTATATGTTTTATTAGTCCTTCTTCTTTAGCTTCAACTAATGCTTTTAACGCACCATTGCTAGATAACACCATCTCTAGCTGCTCCATCTTGCTTATATTATGAATTTGATATAAATCTATATAATCTATATCCATAGTTTCTAAACTAAGTTTAATTGATTTTTTCATTTCATCATAGGTATATCCCATAGCTTTAGTTGCCACATAAAAGTTTTCTCTGCCTGCCTCCTTAAGAGCATTTCCTATATATTCTTCGCTTACTGTGTATGCTCTTGCCGTATCTATAAAATTAATTCCTCTATTTTTACATTCTAAAATAATTTTTGTTGCTTCTTCCTGTGTGACTCTCTGGATAGGTATTCCGCCAAAACCAACCACAGAAACTTCCATACCAGTATTACCTAACAACTTTGTTCTCATTTTTCTCATCCTTTCATAACAATATACTCAATCCATATGTTATTTTTATACAATTATATAACATATGCATATTAACGTCAATTAATATTGAATTTTGAATTGACCACACTTTTTATAACTGGCATGTTCACATTAGTATACGAATTATTAAATACAACATCCCATAAAATAAAATTTTATGGGATGTTTATATGTTTGGAAGAAGATTGAAAAAGTATTATATAATATAGTTATTACCTAATTATTTTGTTTTATTCATAATATTTAAATATTTTAATATTAATAAGTATACAGATGCTTTTTTGGTTAATAATATTTTATTTTTAATTTGTATCACCTTTAGAAATTATTTAATTTTAAGGAGATAGCTATGAAAAATAAAAACTTTTTTATGCTAATACCTATATTTATAGTATATGTACTTATTTTTAGATTTTTATATTTAGAAAATGGTTTATCTACAATAATAAAAATATGCCTTCCTGTTTTCTTAGGTTTATTTATTGCTGTTTTATTAAATCCTTTATTGATATTTTTCCAACATAAAGTTAAAATAAAAAGCAGAAGTGTTTCACTATTAATAACATACATAATGTTTTTTGGAATAATAAGTATTATTATTACAGTTATTGCTCCTAGTATTATTCATAATTTATCTTTGCTTTTAAAAGATTTACCTAAGCTTTTTTTTTCTGCAAATCGTTATGTTTCAAATCTTATTGAAAATTATAGCATATTTGGAGGAACAGAATCTTTTTATTTTACATTGCAGGAATACTTATTTAATTTTGCTCAAAAATTCACTTCATTATTAACTGTATTTATAAATATTGCTATAGGACATGTGATAGATATTTTTGCTGCAGTATGGGATTTTATTCTTGCTGTTATTATATCGGTGTATATTTTAATGGATAAAGAAAATTTTGAAAATTGGTTTTATAAATTGTGCCATAGTTTATTTGAAAAAAAATATGCTGATGATATAGTTTATATAGGTTATTCTCTTAATAAAAATGTAACAAACTTTATTGTGGGAAAATTGTTAGATTCGCTTTTAATTGGTTTTATAGCATTTTTAGGTTCAAAATATATAATAAGTTCTCCCTATCCTCTAATTGACGGATTAATTATTGGCGTCATGAATATGATACCTTACTTTGGTGCTTTTATAGGTGGAGTACCTGTAATATTAGTTGCTTTATTGCACGATCCAACAAAAGGAATTTTTATGGCCATTTTCATTTTGCTATTACAACAATTTGATGGAATGATTCTTGGTCCAAAAATTATTGGAATTAGGCTTTCTATTAAACCTATAATAATTATAATATCTATAATTATAGGTGGTGGATTATTTGGAATTGTGGGAATGTTCCTGGCAACTCCTATCGTGGCACTAATTAAAACTTCTGCAGACGCATATATAAATATTAAACTAAAGGACAAAAATATTCATTTACCTCATGAAAATATCTAATTTTTCAACAGTTGTGGATAAATCTGTTGACAACTATCGAAAAAGCTATCAAATCTGTGCATAACTTAATAAATAAATCTATAGAAGCTGTGGATAAATCTTTAAAATTTAATTATATAAAAGGAATTGGTGAAAAAAATGTGGAATGATAAACGATATCATACTCTTGACTATGAATTAAAAAAAATATTTGGAGAAAAAGCTATAAAGCTGTCTATAGATGGTAACTTTACTTGTCCAAACAGAGATGGAACAATTAGTAATAAAGGCTGTATCTTTTGCAGTGAAAGAGGTTCAGGCGATTTTACTTCTGATAGAACTAAAACAATTTTAACACAAATTAGTGAGCAAAAAGAATTTATGTCTAAGAAGTGGAAGAGCAATACTTATATTGCTTATTTTCAAAACTATACAAATACTTATGATTCTGTTGAAAACTTGAGGATAAAATTTTATGAAGCTTTAAGTTGTCCAAATATAAAAGGATTGGCTATAGCTACAAGGCCTGATTGTATAAATAAGGAAGTTGTTAATCTTTTGCGTGAAATAAATTCTAAAACTTTCTTGTGGATTGAACTTGGTTTACAAACTACAAATGAAGAAACCGCCATGTTTATACGAAGGGGCTATAAATTAGCTGAATTTAATAAAGCTGTTAATCTTCTCACAGAAAGCAACATAAAAATTGTAACACATTTAATCATAGGGCTTCCTAATGAAACTAAGGAACAAATGTTAAAATCAGCAAAATATATAGATAACTTAAACCTATGGGGAATTAAACTTCATATGCTGCATATACTAAAAAATACTGATTTAGAAAATTACTTTAATGAAAATTGCTTTCATATATTATCACAAGATGAATACATTGAGATTATATGTGATATACTAGAATTATTAAATCCTAGCATAACAATACACAGATTGACTGGTGATGGAAAAAAATCAGATTTAATTGCACCGCTTTGGAGTTTAAATAAACTTAGGGTATTATCTGAAATAGATAGAGAATTAAAATATAGACAAAGTTTTCAAGGTATAAAAAGTGCATTGTAATTTTAATGTAACACAGTCTCAAAGTTTTTATATTATAATTAAACTAATAAAGGAATACTATAATGTTATAGTATTTTTTTTATTATATAAATAAATTAATGGTAAAAGGTGATAATATTGTATATAACATTTATAAATTTTTAATGTTTTATATTAAAATATGGGTGAAGATAAATGAAGAAATTATTAATTATGATTATTTTAATCTTTATGTTCTCTTTAAATACAACATATGCTTACCCTAATACATATTCTGATATAGGCGGTGATCCTAGTGAGCAAGCTGTAAGCTTGTTATCAAGCTATGGGATTATAAGCGGCTATCCTGACAATACTTTTAAGCCTAATAAGCCCGTTACGCGTGCTGAAATGGCTAAAATAGTTACAATTGCCGCAGGCTTCTATCAATACTCCAAAAACATGACCAGCATATATGATGATATGGAAGGTCATTGGGCTGAAAGCTTTGTTGAACTTGCGAATGTTCTGAATCTCGTTAAGGGAACATCTAATAATACATATGATCCAGACAATTATATTAGATTTGAAGAAGCAACTACCATGATAGTACGTCTTTTAGGTTACACTGACGAATCACTTGGTGGAAGTTGGCCGAGCAACTATTATGAAAAGGCTGAAGAATTAAATTTATTCAATAATATAAGCAATAGAACAGGCTATGCATCTCGTAGTGACATATCTATAATGCTTTATAATGCTTTATATTGTAATTTAGTAAAAGTTACAGACAATAACAATATTTATAGTACAGATAAAAAGCTTTTGTCATCAATAGGGTTCATGACTACTAAAGAAATAAAATTAGATACCTTGAAATTAAATGACGGCTTTGACTATACTAATTATTTATTTAATAAATGGGATGTTTATTGTGATCTAGATGGCAATACTGTCTATATGAATAACCCAAGGTTTAACGAATTTTCAGGTAATGTTACAAGCATATTACCTAACAGAGTAATTTTTGTTACTGATGTGTCAGGTAATGTTAGAGCTTTCCAACTACCTAATATTCCTATTGTATTTAATGGAGCGATTGGAAGCTTTGAGTCCTTAGAAAATTCGAAAATAAAGGTAGTATATGAGGATGATTCATATAATGGAAAGGTAATTGGTGTAATATCATCTAAGGTTACTGATGTAGTCTTAATGGACTACGATAAATTATATTCCCCTGGATATAAAACCTTAGCTGGTAAGTATCTTCCGGTAAATTCAAACTCACAAATTAATTATAATAAGTTACATATATATGGTGATGCATCTTCTCTTGAAGAAATAAAAGAAAATGATTTGATTTACTTTTATGAAACTGAAGAATCCCCTTCTAGAAAAAGTGCCCTTACTATTGAAGTTGTAAGAAAACAAGTTCAGGGAATAGTAACTAATTTTGAAACAAAGGATAATATAAACTACTATACAATAAATAATAAAGTATATAAAACTGCTAGCAATTTTATTTTTACTGAGAATGCTTCAATTAAAGATAATATAAGATTAATTCTAGATAAAGATAACAATATAGTTAAGTTGTTTATTTTAAGCTATGGTAAAATACCATCAACATATGGTATAGTTTTAGGTTCTGAAGATGGAATTAATGGCTTAGCAACTGTTAGAATTTTAGATCAGTATGGTTCTTTAAAGACCTATTATCTAGCTGAAAATGCTAGTGTAGTAACTAAAATTAAATCAGATTACAATATAAAATACGTCAATAGTTTGAAAAAAAATGATATAGTCAAATTTGATCCTGTAATAAAAGGAAATTTAAAAATTATATCTTTAAAAACAGCTAACACAATTTCAAATTATTATAGTGAAGATACGCAAGTTATTTCAAACGGCAATAAGGTTACTTCAAATACATTTATTGTTTACGAAGCTAATGGTAAATATCAATTACTTAAACCTTACCAACTAGATACGTATTTAATTGGTAAATCTACAATAAATCCTAATGGTAATGTGGAAGCCTTATATCTCACTAAAGGACTAAAAGAAAGTAATTACATTGAGCCAACTGTTCCTGAGATTACTAACAGCTTTGACGGTACAGTATATGGAATAATAAGTGAATTTAAAAAAATAGATGATAGCAAATACAAAGTTTCATTTTTCAATAACAGTAATGTATTTTACATTTCAAGTAAATCGGAAGCAGGTAAAAATCTATCATTGTATACAAACACATATACTAAATCAGTTATTGAAAAAAATAATATAACCAGCATAGAAAGGGTTATGCCTGAAACAGATAAAATAAAAATAACCGCAATTTATTCAAATCAATTTCAAATTGATGGTATTACATATATAGAATATTCTTCAAATATAAAAGTATATATATGTACAGTTAATTCTTCAGGAGATATTTCAAGTGTAAAATTAGGTTCTAAATCTGATATACAACCTGGTAATAATGCTCAGCTTTATGACATATTTGGCATATTTGATGGGATAATAGATGTGGTTTTAATATTTAAATAGCATTGAAACTTTACCGGCAAAAACAAAGTCAATTGACACTGTTTTTGCCGGTATTATTGTACTATTAACATTTCCAACACTTATATTATTTTTGTAGTGAAGTCTTCAATATTCCACACATCAGTTATAAAGCTATTGTAAAAGTATGGTTCATGACTTACTAATAAAACTGTACCCTTAAACTCTCTAATGGCTTTTTCTAACTCATCTTTTGCATCAACATCTAAATGATTTGTAGGTTCATCAAGAATTAAAAAATTCAATTCTTTAAGAAGTATCTTACACAACCTTACTTTGGCATTCTCACCGCCTGACAAAACCTTCATCATACTAGTTATATTATCTGTAGTTAGCCCACATCTAGCAAGTTCTAATCTCACTTCATGGTTTGTAAGAGAAGGGTATGCATTCCAAATTTCCTCCAATGCTGTATTGTCATTATCTTTAGAATCTTCTTGTTCAAAATAGCCATAAACAACATTCTCACCAAATTCAACAGTACCACTAACAGGAGGGATAATACCCAAAATAGTTTTTAGCAAAGTGGATTTACCTAGTCCGTTAACTCCACATATAGCAATTTTTTTATTTCTTTCAATTTGAAAATTCATAGGACTCGTCAATGGTTCGTCGTATCCTATAACTAAGTCCTTAGCATTTATTAAAAATCTGCTTGGTGCCTTTGTTTCTTTAAATTTAAAAGTTGGCTTTGGCTTATCACGAGGCTTCTCTAATATTTCCATTTTGTCTAATTGCTTCATGCGGCTGTTTGCCATACCTCTTGTTGCAACTCTCGCTTTGTTTCTTGCTATAAAATCCTCAAGTTTATCTATTTCCCTTTGTTGTTTTTCATATTCTTTTTCAGCTTTTTGCTTATTTATATCATATATCCTCTTAAATTCATCATAGTTTCCTACGTACCTAGTTAAATTACAATTTTCAACATGATAAATAATATTACATACATTATTGGTAAAAGGAATATCATGAGAAATTAAAATAAATGCATTCTCATAATTTTGTAAATAATTTGTAAGCCATTGTATGTGATTTTCATCAAGATAATTTGTTGGCTCATCAAGTAATAAAATAGTTGGATTCTGAAGCAATAGTTTCGTTAATAAAACTTTGGTACGCTGTCCACCGCTTAATTCATCAACTTTTCTATCAAGTCCTATATCACTAAGCCCTAATCCATTTGCAATTTCTTCAATTTTTGAATCTATAAAATAGAATCCGCTGCTATCTAATATTGTTTGTATTTCAGCAGCATCATTCATCATTCGATTTACTTCATTTTCATCAGCTTCAGCCATATCTTCGTAAAGCTTTAACATTTCTTGCTCAATATTAAATAATGAATCAAATGCTAATCTTAAATTTTCACGTATAGTAGTCCCCAATTTCAATGCTGAATGCTGATCAAGGTATCCGACAGTTACACGCTTTGCCCATTCTACAGTTCCCTCATCTGGCATTAAACTACCTATAATTATATTTAAAAATGTTGATTTACCCTCACCATTTGCACCAATCAAAGCAACGTGCTCTCCTTTTAAAAGTCTAAAAGATACATTTTCTAGGATTGCACGTGCTCCAAAACCATGTGTAACATTTCTTACATCTAAAACACTCATTAATAATTACTCCTTCTATGGTTAATCTGTTCTATAACTACAATCCTTAATATAATAATAAAAAACATCCAAATTGTAAATGCTTTTTTATTCTTAAAATTTATAATTAAAACAATTTCTTTATAGAGATTGATTTAATTATTTTGATTTGATATAATCATTTTAGAAAATTAGCATTAGGAGGATATGTTAAAATGAACGAAAAGATCAGGCCAGCTTGGGTTGAAGTTGATAGGAAGAAAGCAATTCATAACTTTAATGAAGTAAGAAGAGCCGTAGGTACAGAAAGAAAAATATGTGCGGTTGTCAAAGCTGATAGCTACGGCATGGGAGCAAATGAACTCTCTAAAATGTATTTAGAAAATGGTGTTGATATGTTTGCTGTTGCAGTTATTGGCGAAGCATTGGACCTTAGACAAGAAATAACAGATAAAGACATATTAGTTTTAGGGTATACTACTGAAGAATATTATGATGATGCTATAAACAACAATATAATCCTTACAATATATAATTATGAACATGCTGAAAAATTAAATCGTGTTGCAAAAGAATTAAATAAAGTCGCTAATATTCATATAAAGATAGAAACAGGGATGAATCGACTCGGATTCTTACCAACAGAAGAAAATGCTGACATTGTAGCTTTGATATCTAAAATGAAAAACATAAAAATACAAGGTGCCTATTCACATTTTGCCCGTGCAGATGAAAAAGATAAAACTTCAGCACATAAACAAGCAAAAAGATACATTGATTTTATAAGCATGCTTACAAATAGAAATGTTGAAATTCCTATTAGACACATTGCAAACAGTGCCGCCATAATAGATTTACCTGAATATTACTTTGACATGGTTAGACCAGGTATAATACTTTCAGGATTTTATCCTTCAAACGAAGTAAATAAAAATGAATATATTTTTAAACCATGCGTAACACTAAAGGCAAGAGTAGCGAATGTAAAGATACTTGAGCCTGGAGAAGGAATAGGATACGGTCATTTGTACAGTACAAATTCGACTACAGTTGTCGGTACTATACCACTAGGATATGCAGATGGTTATTCCAGATTATTTTCTAATAACGGATATATAATAGTCAAAGGTACAAAGTGTCCTATACTTGGTAAAGTCTGCATGGATCAATTCATGGTGGATTTATCCAATGTAGAAGACCCTTATATTGGTGATGAAGCAATTGTATATGGGGATGGAACTGATGGAGCTATGACTGCTGAAGATGCTGCAAATGTAAGAAAAACCATTTCTTATGAAGTTTTGACAAATTTGAGCCCACGGCTTCCAAGAAAATATATATAATGGTATTTGTCTTTGATTTATAATATATAAAATGTAAACTTCTTAAATATGTGGACATTTTTTACAACTTAAGTTAAAATATAATTAAACAAACCACACGGAGGTACCTATGAACTTAAATTTAATAAAGGAATACGATCAAGAACTTTTCAGCGCAATGATGGAAGAAAAGGAAAGACAAAATATTAATATTGAGCTTATAGCATCTGAAAATTTTGTTTCACAAAAAGTTCTTGATGCTATGGGAAGTCACTTAACTAATAAATATGCTGAAGGGTATCCAGGCAAAAGATATTATGGTGGATGTGAATTTGTAGATAAAGTTGAAAACTTAGCACGTGACAGGGCAAAAAAAATATTTAATGCAGACCATGCTAATGTACAACCTCATTCAGGTTCTAATGCCAACTTTGGAGTATACTTCTCAATACTAAATCCAGGGGATAAAATACTTGGTATGGATTTATCTCATGGCGGACATTTAACACATGGAAGTCCAGTAAATATGTCAGGTAAATATTTTGATATTTCGTTTTATGGAGTTAATAAAGAAACAGAAACTATAGATTACGATCAAGTCAGAGAAATAGCAAAAAAGGAAAGACCAAAACTTATAGTGGCAGGAGCAAGTGCTTATTCAAGATTTATAGACTTTAAAGCATTCAGAGATATATCAAATGAAGTTGGTGCTTATTTTATGGTTGATATGGCTCATATTGCAGGTCTCGTAGCAACAGGTTTACATCCTAACCCTGTTGAATATGCAGATTTTGTAACTACAACTACTCATAAAACATTAAGAGGCCCTCGTGGAGGAATGATACTTTGTAAACAAGAACATGCACAAAAGATTGATAAAGCTATATTTCCTGGAATACAAGGAGGACCTTTAATGCATGTTATAGCTGCAAAAGCTGTATGCTTCAAAGAGGCTATGCAAGATGACTTTAAAGACTATCAAGATCAAGTAATACTTAATGCAAAAACATTATCAAATGCACTTACAGATAAAGGCTTTAGAATTGTATCTGGAGGAACTGACAATCATTTAATGTTAGTAGATGTTAGAAATAAAAACCTAACTGGTAAAGTGGCAGAAAAGATGCTTGATGAAATCCATATTACAACTAATAAAAATACAATTCCTTTTGATCCTGAGAGTCCATTTGTTACAAGTGGACTTAGAATAGGAACACCCGCTGTAACTACAAGAGGTATGGTAGAATCTGATATGTTAGAACTTGCAGACATTATTGACCGTGCATTAAGTAAAAATGAGCATTCTGACAAATTAAAACAAAAAGTTCTTAATTTGACTTCAAGATTTAAATAATATTAAAATTGTAAAACGCTGAACAAAATAATTGTTCGGCGTTTTTTAATTAACTTATTAATGAATAATTTAAAATAGCTTAATCAAATATCGTATTGCTAATAAAAACATATTGTCCAATATGTACGCGAATGCGACAAAGTTGTGTTTTTTATGCGGAAAAAATCGCTTGCATTTTAAAGGCTTAGATGTTATAATCATAGAAATTTTATATAAAACAAGGAGAATAAATATGAAAAAGTTTATATCATTAA
>SWCH01002936.1_pt1 | contig 29920 bp, 25 predicted proteins | sample 4690051 | NCBI WGS metagenome assembly SWCH01 (sample SAMN10267282, study PRJNA491770) | bioreactor metagenome | isolation source: DHS bioreactor inoculated with | place: Japan: off Shimokita Peninsula | reverse complement strand
ATGCTTCTGATCATAGTGTACTTCATTTGAATGACATTCCGGACAAGAAGTTGATTTAGGGGGTTTGTCTTTTTTAGGGGTCTTTTTTTGGTATGCAACTAGAGTGGGGTTGCCTTGTATAGTGAGGTGTCCTTGGTTGCATTCTCTTTTATTTCCTTTCCGGGTGAGTTTCCTAGTGGGGTTGTGTGGGTGGGTTGTGCATTCTGGGCATGTGTTTTTGAGGACTGTTTTGAGCCATTCAGTATCATAGGTATACTGTCTAGGAAAAATTATAACCCCCTAGGGATTAGTTCTCTCTTACCATAATAACATAACGGGGATGACGGAAGAATTGTGGGGGTTGAGAACTAGAAAAGAAGGTTTTATTGTTATTCTTTTTTTGGTGGATTTTTTTGTAAAATTATTTTTTTAAGGGTAATATTGTTTGATATGGGCCGTTATATAGTTGTAATACTTTTTTATTAAAATATAATACTTATATAGTATATTACAAAATAATAAAAAGCTGGTGATATTATATGATATTGGAAAATTTTAAAAGAGAATCACTAATACCCCTACCCGTTGCATTCATCTCCACAGCCAGCGACGACGGAATACGAAACATAGCACCCTACTCCTGTGTAATGCCCATCCTACGCCCCTTCGATCTAGTCTGTGTAGCTTCAGCGAAAATGAGAGACACCTACGTAAACATCGAAAACACAGAAGAATTCGTTATCAACATGCCTGGCATAGACATGGTCAATAAAGTGATACCCACAGCCTCACACGTACCCTTCGATGTTAATGAATTTGAACTAGCAGAACTAAAAGAAAAACCCTCAAAAAAAGTCTAAACACCAGGAATAGAAGGTTGCTACGCATGGATGGAATGCAAACTACACAACATGTACGAACATGTCAAGGCTTCCCACATCTCCTAATTCTAGGTAAAGTAGTACACCTCGAAGTGGACGATGAAACATACATCCCAGAAAACGGTTCATGAGATATAGAGAAAACCAAACCATATGACCGAATCAGACCCGGGAATGCATTTCTGCACAGTCACTGACATTGATAAATTCGAACCTTACGGAGCTATGTTCGAAGAGGGTAAAGATCCATTATCATGGATGTATGAAAACAAGGGGGTAAAAGAATGCAAATAAAAAGTATGGAAGATTTTGAGAAATTAGAAAAACCACGCGTCCAAAACGTTCCCGGATTTTATGGGGAACAAATTATTGAAGGTGTGGTAGTAAAAGACATAGATTTGTTCAGTGATGAAAGAGGATTTTTAACAGAACTCATCCGTTTAGATGATGAAGAAATGAAGGCAGAAAATATCAAACAAATAATTGCCTCATATTCCTATTATGGAATGATTAAAGGATGGCACCTGCACTCTAAACAGGAAGACCACTTGGTCTGCGTCACTGGAATTGTGAAAGTTGCTTTATACGATTATAGAGAAAATTCACCCACCTACGAAGTCCTTAACGAGATATTTATGGGAGAAAAATATCCCCGCATAGTTTAAATCCCACCTGGAATCTTCCATGGAACCAAAAATATAGGCAGCAGCATATCAGTAGTAATAGGAATGCCATCACTATTCTATGATCCTGAAGATGTAGATGAAAGACGCGTTAATCCTATTAACAATGAAATTGTTCCATATAATTGGAACTGTAAAATGGAATAAATGACTAAAAAAAGGGAAATGGATAAGTTAACTGGGAGATATGATCTAGTCCTAACTATAATAATAAGGTTAACTATAGGTAATAGCTAGTTTTCTTAGAAAAATGGTATTATAATTAATCATATAGTAAGTCTAATGCGTCGATTAATAAGTTTGCATCATCTTCTTTTTTAGATACAGAATCATATAAATAGGTTTCGTAGATTAAGGTTGTTATCCCTTGATCGGCAATGGGTATTGTAACATATTGAGGGCTTGTAGGATTTGGAGGGGCGTATACTGTTAAAAATGGCATTTCAGCTATTATTTCATTAGTATAGGTCATGGTTATGGTGGTATTTGAGATGGGATATAAAAATCTTGAATATGTGTAACCGCTTTCATTACCCTTATTTTCATGGGCATCCACAACTAACATGGGATTTTCACTGGCAACATCTGTTACTATGAATTTTTGGCCTAATAGTTGTCCGTTCATTCTTCCTTTATCATAATCACTAGCATCCTTTGTAACATGAACCATATAAATAACAAATCTTTTGGCAAGGCTTGATGATTTACTGATTAGTGCATTTATGATGGCGGTGTGTATGCCGTTTTCTAAGGGATGTATTCCTACTATGAGGACTATAGTCTGGTTAGATGTTAGATTTCCGTAAAATGCTTTTTCTACATAACCAAAAAGTGTGCTGCCTATTACGTTGGTGCCATTTATCCAGGTATTTACTGTAATGTAACTGGGTAGTGTGTTATTGTTAACTGTGTATGAGTTTAGGATTCTGGAGAAGGTGTAGATTAGTGTTTCAAAGCGCATTTTTCCTAAACTTGTGGATGCATAATTGGGTGCTACTCCATTGGAGTACATGAAATTTTTAACTCGGTTTGCAATATCTAAATATTCTGTGGAGTTTACATCTCCATTTGTTATGGTTTCTAATGGATTTTCAGCGTTACCAAAGTTTTTAAGAATAATAGAAGTGTTTAAACTGGCATTAATATTTAATACCGCTGTGGTTGTGAGGCTTAAAAATTGTGGCATGGTTATTTGCCTTCCGGAAATTGTAACATAGTTCGGAAGACAATCATTAGTTTCAATAAATGTTTTTACCCGTCCTGATGCATTATTAATATCTTCCATGCTAATAAAAACAGTATTTGGATTAGAAACAACAGTCCAGGTATTCATTGTAATGTAATCTGGTAAAATGCCGTTTATTTTATAAGAATTCAATATTTGTGCATAAAGATAAATTAATGATTCATAACGAATTGTTCCAGTGCTAGTTGATGCATAATTGGGTGCTACCCCATAATTGTTTATAAATGTATTAACCCGGTTAACAATGTCCAAATATTCGGTTTTGTTAATATTCCGGCTGCCGGCGGTTTCAGAAGGATATGCAGGATTATTACAACTAGTAATTGGAATGGTGGCATTTGAATCATTATTGATATTCAACACAGCAATGGTTGATAATTGTAAGTATTGTGGCATACTTACTGGGTTCTCATCAACATCCACACCACTTGGAATAATATGGTTCGCTTCTACATAATCTTTAACAACACCCGATGCATTACAAACTTGTTCTGTAGTCACATTCGCCGCCGAAACCGTGTTAAAACTTAAAAACAGCAATATGCACAGTAGTGAAACTAAAAAAACAATTTTTTTCATGTAAATCTCCCCAATATTACTTTCTTTTTTTCATGGATAGAATTGCTAACAATTACCATTTACACTCCTGAATCAATAATTGACCTTCATTGGTTAATTTTGATTAATTTACAGTTTTAGAATATCCATTAAAAAAAGGTTCTAAATCCAATAAAATATTAATTCAATAAAGTGTTTATTTTACACTTTATCGAATTTTTTTTTATCCCATAAACTCTGTTTTTCTAGGCGGGGCATCTAAATTTGTCTTCGAGGCACTATCAATTGGCAATATATGGCTCCCAACTTGGATCTATCATATTGGTATATCCCTCTCCTTGTCCTGTTGGATTCGGATCCGGATTGACAACATTAGTAAAGTCGGTAGTTCCAACACCCCAAGCGGTTAATGCAGCGTTCACGGCCCCATTGCTTGTTATCTTGAAGGCTACGCCAGTAGCTCTGGCAACCAAAGCGGCTCCGCCAATTTCAACTCCACCCACACCAGCACTAGCTAATGTACCACAGGCGGCAAGGAAATTATTATAGTTCAAGTCGCTTGCATCCGCTTCTCTTACATAAACTGCGTACGGTTCCCAATATCCAGGTATATAATAGGGTATTTTTTTCTTTATTTTTATGTGGTAGTATTTTATTGTAATGCCAGAAGGATACCAAAATGCCCCTATCGTTTTATAACCCCATGGTGTCCAAATTCTCCATCCGGGATAGTATGACCATTTGAGGACTGGGTAAGGGATTTTTTTATCTATTACTAATGTGTAGTATTTCTTCTGAGGAGGATGCCAACGCCATCTTATTGTTCGTACGGTATGCCATAGTCCTTTGATACCTCCCATTTGCTCATCAGTCAAAACTACAGCACCGGGTATTATTTCATTTAAAACAAATGCATATCCCATGTAAAGTTCATTGAACTTAGTTAAATTCATCTGTATAATTCCAAGGTTGGGATCGAACAAAGTTACTGTTTCGTTATTGATATTTTGTATTACGTCAAAGTGATTGTAACCATTGATTTTTAAAACCACAATATAATTCGGTTGGAGTTGCCCAATGCTTAATTCATATCCGTATGAGTTTACTCCTTTAGCATTAGCAGCATTCTTTAACCCCAGTAAGCTAGTTCCAGTTTCATCCGTTTGTGCAATTTTAGCCATTTCAGCTTCAGTTGTATATATTCCTAACTTTTTCAAGATGGTTGCTAATGCTGCAGGTCCGCAAGTATAGATTGTAGTTGCCATGACCACTTCGCCAGATTCTATTTCAGAGGTGTCTGTGAGCCAGTTGTCCGTGAAGTTGTTACCGGATATAGTAGTTCCGACGGAATCTTGGTAGGTGATTCCTGCCCCATTGTCTGTAAGATTGTTTCCAGTTATTTGATTGTTATTGGTGTCGTAGAGGTAAATTCCCACCCAATTACCTGTAATGTTGTTTCCATTTATGTTGAAATTGTTGGAATGATCTATATAACTTCCATAATAATTTTCATCAAGTTTATTTCCAATTATTGAGTTGTAATTAGACCTTACGGCGTAAATACCATTTTCATTCTTAGTTATATTGTTATACGAGATGTTGTTGGTGGTTGATCTATAAATGGATATTCCATAGACGCCACTTTTTATTAGGTTTTCTGTGATGTTGTTGTTTCCAGACATATACAAATAGATATTCCTGTTGCTGTCGCTTATGGTGTTATTGATTACGAGACAGTTATATGCGTGGCTTAAAGCTATGCCATATGAAATATTTGCACTAAAAATGTTTAGGTCTTGTATGGTCGTTCCGCTGCCAGGGTTAACTATTAAAATAACGCTCTTATCAGGGTCTTTTGGTTTTAAAGCCACATTTGCCCCAGTAGCTGATTTTATAGTTAGTTTTTTGTCAATTGCAATGTTTTCTATGTAGATACCCTCGGAAATGATTATTGTATCCCCATTAATTGTATCTGGATCATTTATTGCATCTTGTATACTGGAGAAACTTTCCATCGTGCGGTTATTGTAAACTCCTAATATGTCTATACTGGTTATGTTGACTGAGTGGGCGACTGTCTGATTATCGAGGGTTGCTGAAACATTAGCCATGCCTGAGGATGAGCTGGTGAGTTTTAATTCAGTTTTACCTTTTTTAGTGGTTCCAGAGCTGTTAATGGTTCCAATTGTTGAATTGAAGCATATGGGTATGTTATCAGGTATACTGCCTCCAGATGATGTGTCATCCCCTTGATTATTATGTGTTAGATCTGCTGTTATCTGGTAATTGTAGTGTGTTCCATTTCGATCGGAACGATCAGTGAGGCTGTTTATAGAGAGCACCAACCATGGGTCATATGTTATAGATCCTCCGGCTATGCAAACGTCGCTTGGGCTAGTTGAGGATACTAATGGGTTATTGGATCCCCACCAGTTATTGGTTGCGTTAATAGTTCCATTTCCTACATTGTATAATCCATATCTACTGTTGCCAACAATCCTATTGAATTGCACTTCTGTTGATGAATTATTTAGATAAATTCCATCCAGATTACTAAAGATGTTGTTGCTGCAAATCCTGTTTTCATCTGAGTCTTGAATGTTGATTCCCGCGGAACCATTTGAATAGATCTTATTACTGGCAACCTCGTTTTCAGAGCCTGTGTTTATTAATACGCCATTTAGACTATTATATGATATTTCATTTCCAGAAATCACATTCTGTGTGGAGTTAAATACATAAATTGCATTTGTGTTGTTTGTTATGTTATTTCCGAAGATTTGGTTTTCATTGGAGTTGTTGATGAAAATACCAGCATTATTTGTTGATCCGTTGATAATTAGATCTTGTATAGTTGTACCATTTGCACTGATATTTATGGTGAAAACAGGTAGATTAGGGTCTAATGCTTGTATTGTCACATCAAATCCGGAAATTGGTCTTATGGTAACTTTTCTATTTATCACTACATTTTCTGAATAAATTGTTTTTTGCAGCCAGATTGTGTCACCACTTATTGTATCAGCATCATCAATAGCTGCCTGTATAGTACTAAATACTTCTTGAGTTCTGAAATTAAACGTTCCATCAGGATTAGACCTTGCTATCCATGGGATTGTATAAACTTTTTCTGGAGGAGCTTCAGTTGCATTGTAAGCTGTCATGATGGTTGAGTACATATAGACCAGTGACTCGTAGCCCATAGCATCTCCTATACTAATATCTGTGATGTTATCAGGTGCTGTTCCGTTGGTATCCATGTACGATTTTATTTTGGTGGCCATGTCCACGAATTCACTATTATAAATATTTCCAATGTTTATATTTTCAGTAGGATTGGATGGATTTCCAACATTTTCCAAAATTACGGAAGTATTCAAATAATTTTCAATATTTATAACAGAGTTAACTAAAAGTTTCAGGAATTGAGGCATGCTTACTTGTGTCCCAGAAATATCTACATTAGACGGAAGCGCATGATTGGTGTCTATATATGTCTTAACAGTTTCTGAAGCATTTTTCATCTGATCCGTTGTTATAAACACTGTGCTTGTATTTGATATCACTGTCCACGGAGTAACAGTAATAAATTGAGGTAAATAACTTGTTGCATTGCACGAGTTTAGAATTTGACTGTACATGTAGACTAGAGATTCAAAGCGCATATCTCCCAGACTTGTAGTTCTATAATTAGGTGCTTGTCCATTAGTATACATATATGAGATTATATCATTCGCAAGAGTGATATAATTCTCGTTAGCAATATTTCCCGCCTTAGTTATTGTTTCAGAGGGACTAGAAGCCGCACCATAACTTTTAAGCGCAATTGAAGTGTACACGGAGCTATCTATGTTTAATGTAGTAGTGGTTAACATGTGAAGGAATTGTGCCATATCTACAGTCGTTCCAGCAATTGTAATATTAGCTGGCAGCTGATGATTAGTCTCCACATAGGATTGTACAGTTTTTGATGCATCTTGTATTTGATCTACAGTGAAGAATATGGTGTTCGCATCTGAAACAACCGCCCATGGCGTTACAGTAACATTCTGAGGCAATGCTGTTTTATTATTATAATAGCCCAAGATTAAGGAGTACATGTAGACTAATGATTCATAACGTGCATTTCCTAGACTGGTTGACACATAGTCTGGTGCTTTTCCATTGGAATCCATATACGAGATTATGGTATCCGCAAGGCTGACGTAAGATGTAGTGTTAAGGCTTCCTGGTGTGACGGTTTCTGAGGGGCTGGTTGCGGTATTATAGTTCTGCAGAACAATTGTAGCGTTTAGTTTCCCATTTATATTTGTTACTGCAGTGGCTAAAAGTTTCAAGAACTGAGGCATAGTTACTTGTGTTCCATATATGGTCACATAACTTGGAAGCGCGTGATTTGTCTCTGCATATGACTTTACTGTTTCTGAAGCATCTTTCATTTGATCGATTGTTATGAATTTAGTATTGGCATTAGAAACAATAGACCACGGCCTCACTGTAATAAGATCAGGCAGAGTACAATTATTCGCCTTGTATGAGGTCAGTATCTGGCTGTACATATAGATAAGTGACTGATAGTTAATGTTTCCAATACTGCTGGATTGATAGTTAGGTGCTCTTCCATCACCATACATGAAAAACTCAACCAATCTTGCAAGATCAAGATATTGTGTCTGGTTGAGACTACCACCAGTTACAGTTTCTGGAGTATCTGTAGGGGATCCGTAATTTTGCAGGACTAAAGAACCAGCATATGTACCGTTTATGTAATGTAGGGATGTGGTTAAAAGTTTCAGGAATTGTGGCATGCTCACGATAGTTCCAGATATATTCACATTACTTGGAAGCGCGTGATTTGTCTCAATATGTGTTTTAACAGTTTCTGCTCCACTTATTATCTGGTCCACATTGAAAGTTACCGTGCTAGGGTTTGAAATAACTGACCAAGGGATAACTGTGACATATTGTGGAATAGCGTTTTTCACATTATAATAGTTTAAAATCTGACTGTACATGTAGACTAGATCTTCGTATCGCATGTTTCCTTGAGAAGTTCCTGCATAGTTTGGTGCATATCCATTTGAATTCATGAAAGCGATTATATTATCCGCAACAACGAGGTAATTCTCATAGTTAATCTTCCCACTGGTTAAGGTTTCTGAAGGGCTAGGAGCCGGATTATAGCTTTGTAGAACAATTGATTGGTATAAACCAGCATAAATGTTTTTTAAGTATGTTAGTTCAAGTTTCAGGTATTGTGGCATTGTGATTTGCATTCCAGAAATGGTCACATAACTTGGAAGCGCGTGATTGGTTTCCACATGAGATTTCACTGACCAAATTACTGCTGATATTTGATCCATGGTTATAAAAACAGTGCTAGGGTTTGAGACGGTTGTCCATGGTGTGAGTTTTATGTAGTCTGGTAGGCGCATTTTTTCGTTTGCGGAGTTGATTATTTCAGCGTACATGTAAATTAGTGATTCATATCGTATGTAGCCTCTTACAGTTGTTTTGTAATTGGGCGCATATCCATTAGTATCCATAAACTGGCTAATTGCAGTTGCAGCGCTTAAATAATCTATAATGCTAAGATCACCACCCGTGATGCTTTCATAAGGATTAGGTGCGGGGTTATAGTTTTTTAAAACAATTGATTGGTATAGGTAATCGTTAGCATTTGTTAGATAGATTGTTTCCAGTTTTAAGAATGGTGCCATGTTAATAGTGGACTGACCTATAGTAACATGATCTGGTATTTGATGATTGGTTTCTATATAAGATTGCAATGTATCTGCAGCGTTTCTTATTTGATCCATTGTGATGAACGTGGTATTGTTATTAGCCACAATTGACCAGGGTACGACGGTAATAAAGTTTGGCAAGGTCTTTGTCACCTGATAAGATTTTAGGATCTCTGCGAATGTGTAGACTAGTGATTCATAACCCATATTTCCCAAACTAATTGTCATGTAATCTGGTGCCCGCCCATTAGTATCCATGTAAGATTTAATATTATTTGCCAGGCTCAGATAATCTGTTTTTGCCAGATTTCCACTTGTTGTTATGGTTTCTGAAGGATTGAGTGCTGAAGTGTAATTTCCTATGGGAATAGAGGTCGTTATGTTATTATTGATATTTGCTAATGCGGTGATGGTGAGGTACAGAAATTGTGACATGTTTACTGTGTTTCCTGACATAGTCACATCATCTGGTAACTGATGTAGGGATTCAATGTAAGACTGAACAGAACTTGAGGTATATAACAATTCGTCTATAGTGGCACTGGGTGGTGCTGCTGCGTTGATGGTGTATGTTGCTGTTTGTGTTGTACCTGTATTACCTGATGCGTCAAGTCCGTAATATTTTAAAGTTGTTGATCCTGGATTTAGGTTTAATGTGACTGTTTTAACTTGATTATTCCAGGTAGCGCCATTATCTAAACTATAATAAACGTTAGGATTGGGATCAATACCATCATTGGCGGTTAAAGTCACATTCTTTAAGGTATCATAGGTGCCGGAGGGTAGGTTATTGGTTACAGTTGGAGGGATATTGTCTATTACTACACCGGTTGAATCTGTACCTGAATAGTAAACTACGGTTACATAGTTGGGTAGTTGGTTGTTAATTAAGTAATAATTCAGGATTTTTGCATACATGTATACTAGGGATTCATAGCGTATGTTTCCTATACTACTAGACGCGTAATTAGGCGCTACTCCATTATTATTGATAAAATTACTAACACGATTAGCAATATCCACGTATTCTGTTTTATATACGGTGCCGGTTGCAGATCCTGATGGGCTGGTAGGATTACCTACATTGGCAATATCTACGGGAGTAGTTACACCTTGATTAAGTTCTACTGTGAATTTGGTGGCTGTATTTAAATATGAAGGTGTGGTACTATTTTTATCAGATATGTCTACATATCCTGGTAGTTTATTATGAGCTTCTGTATAGTTTTTTACTCCGGAAGAAGCTAGTTCTGCTTCTGTAAGATTCAAACTTGTTGCTGAAACAGCTCCCATGAATATGGCGATTATTATAAAAAAGGTCACAAATACTAAACTTCGTTTTATATTTCTCATGGTTCCCCTCCAATTTCATGTAGAATATGAGTATATGGCCGTTATTTTTAAAAAAATATCGTATATAAAGCTAAATTATGCTAAACACGATCCTAATAATCACTAAGCAAACTTTCAGTATGCTCATTATCCCCCTTATTTCTTCAGTAGTACTAAACCCATATATAATGAGTTTTTACCTACAATACGAAATTATGACACCCCATATATAAATATTTGGGTTCATTATCCAAAACAAAAAGGTCATAGGCTTTAGTTCATGATTTAAAAAGGTTTGAATGGGTTTGAAAAATGAAAATAAATGATAGAAATTTATGATTATTAATAACATTATTTCAGATTGCCATAAATCTTATTTTCCCATATCATTCAAGTTAAAATATTAACTGAATTAATTATTTATATTACTTTATTAATTAGACCTTCATAAATTTCAATATTCAAAATCAAGGAAAACAATTTTATCCAATCTATAATTGAAAATTCAATTAAGTCAAAATATCTTATAATAGGAGAAATTTGTAATAAATTACAATAAGTAACTTAGAATAACATTTAAAAGCACTCATCTAAAGTAAATCAAAAATATATGTATATACAACTATTACTGACTCCATAATGGTTATATCTATTTATATTAAGAATTTAATGTTAAAAACAATCCCTTGACTTCCTATTATAACGAATAACTACCATATACTTACCAGTAAATATAAATAAAGATCATTACCTCCTCATAAGGTCTTTAACTACAATATTGAAAGAAAATAAAAAAATATCACAATAGTTCATTTTAAATATGAGATTTAAAAGAAATAAAATTTTAGAATAAATATTATAAAAATATTAAAAAATCATACAATTATGATTCGTTCCCTGTTCCCAACCATTCACCGAAATATTTCTCATCTATTCCTCCCTGTTAGTGGCATTCGTTCCTGGAATCAACTACCCAACTTAGTAACCACAGTCCCATAAATCTCCTCAGTCAAACCCCCCCTCCGAGCTAACCGATAATCACTAAGCGGTCTTTTCTTAGAAACGACAAACTTCACATAAAAAATAATAGCCAAAATAACAGTTTCACACCTACATCTATGACAAAGATGATTCACTCCAGGACCACCGGAGGATCCATAAAATCTGATCCCGACTAGTACCATGTATAATCTAGTTCTTCCATGCACTGCAAGCATATCTAGTCTTCTTAGTTTCCCACCAGTTGCACATGGAATTATCTTGATGGGTTTCTCCAGTTGTTTAGTTTGATATTTCCAGAGCAAATATTTTATACTCCTTGGATCTCTTTTCTGGGTTTTTTCTATTTCCATTTTTTAAACTTCCGCTCATAGGCAATTTTGGAGTGTTTCCTGGTTTTCGTATTATTCTTTTTGACATCTTTTCACATGGCTACAGGTGCCCCTCTGAACACAATGCAGTAATGAAAGTATTACTTTGTATGAAAACAAGAAACGATATTTTGAATAATAAATCGTTGGAGTAGTGACTCAGGAATTACAACGATGTTATTAGAAAGTTAGAGTAACCAATGAATAATATATAGACCACATCAGTGAACAAATGGACGTTTACCATTCATAGATTATTGATTATGTCGCTCTATAGTGATAACAAAATTTTGCTACACTTCTTGTTTTCAATTAACTATAACATTTCAACACCATCTCTTATCAAGGAAAGATCAATCCCGACCTGCCCGAAAAATTGTTTTAATCTAATAAAAATACCAGTGTTTGTTTTTATAGAATGATCTAGTGATTATTCCCCACTCACCATTGGCAATTTACTGATCTTCCAAGCTACAAAACCACCTAAAATATTATAAGCACCCTGGAAACCGGATTCTCTCATTTTATCCAGGAAATATCCTCCCCGGACACCAGTCTTACAGTAGATCAGATAAACCTGATCTTTATCCAGTTTCTCAGCTTTACTCTGGAACTGGTGACCATCATAATCCAGGTTCACTGCCCCGGGAATGTGTTCCTTTTTAAACTCAGCATAAGGGCGGATGTCCAGTATTATAATCTCTAGTTCTTTTTCCATTAAATCAAGTGCAGTCTGAGGAGTTACGGTGATGAATTTACCCATTTTTACCACTATTTTTTTATTGTTTTAATCACCTTTCCTATTTTCTATGGCCCTCTATGATTTACCAATATTTAAAATGAATAGAAACAACTAGCTGAAAACACCTACCCCTTCCTAACCCAGGAGATTAGATCAGATTATATCCTCCCCATATTTTTAATTGTCATGATTATGTCATCATTCATGTCCAAAAATGTGAATGTGACAAAAATTCACCCTTTTGCATCCGTAAAGTATATATGAAGGTTGAAATTATATTTATATCCCATACCAGGGGGACAATCAAATATCCCGGAGTTCCCAAAATATGGGGGGTTACAGTTTAAATCCATAGCGATTACTGTCGAAAAAGAAGGAACCAAATACATTGAAACTCATCTGAGAGGGAGTCAACTCCTTCAATCCTCACACCTAAATAAGGGCACTGCTTTTAGTACTAAAGAAAGAGAATTATTCCATCTTATCGGACTTTTACCCCATTCTGTGGAGACTCTGGATGAACAACTCCAACGGGCCTACTGTCAGTTCTCCCTGCAGGCCGATGATCTGCAGAAAAATATTTTTCTTAACAATCTTTACAACACCAATGAAACTCTTTTTTTCCGTCTAATCCGTGAACACATCCCGGAAATGATGCCCATTGTCTACACACCCACTGCGGGTCTGGCCATCCAACGTTACAGTGATGAATTCCGGAAACCCCGTGGAATCTACCTTTCCTACCCTGAAAGGGAGCATGTTGATGAAATCCTGAGTCAATGGGATGATGACGAAATCGATCTGATTGTTTTAACTGATTCTGAGCAGATACTGGGTATCGGTGATCAGGGTGCCAATGGAATAGGTATTTCAGTTGCAAAACTGGTGGTTTACACCCTATGTGCCGGTATCAATCCCCGGAGAATGCTACCCATTATGATTGATGTTGGTACCAATAATCCGGACTTACTGGAAGATCCATTCTATTTAGGCTGGCGTCATCCGCGTATCAGCCCTAAGGAATACCATAAATTTGTGGAAAATGTGGTTAATGCCATAAATGAGAAGTTTCCCCATGTTTTCCTCCAGTGGGAGGATTTCGGTAAGAAAAATGCTAGGTATCACTTGGATCGTTACCAGGATGTGATGTGCACCTTCAATGATGATATACAGGGTACCGGGGCTGTTGCCATGGCCGCTCTCCTGAATGCTTTGAAAATAACCGGTACCCAACTATCTAATCATCGGGTGCTTATCTATGGTGCTGGAACTGCTGGTTGTGGTATAGCTGATGAACTATGGAGACAGATGGTAAAGGAAGGCCTTAATCACCAGGAAGCCTATGATCATTTCTATCTGATGGATCGTGAGGGCCTGGTAACCGGGGCCCGGGACAAAATTGACTACTTCAAAGCACCGTACGCCTGCAGTTCAACAGAACCCAGTGAATGGGATCCGGGAGATGATCCCCGGGAACTTCTGGATGTGGTGCGTAATGTGCAGCCCACCATCCTCATTGGCACCAGCACAGTGCAGGGGGCTTTCACCCGCGAGGTGGTAACCACCATGGCATCCCAGGTTGAAAGGCCGATAATATTCCCTTTATCCAATCCATTAACCCTAACTGAAGCCAAACCAGAAGATATTATCAGATGGACTGGGGGTCGTGCACTGGTGGCCACTGGCAGTCCTTTTAGTGATGTAGAATTCAGGCAGAAATCTTATCCAGTGGCCCAGTGCAATAATGCTCTGATATTCCCTGGGCTGGGCTTGGGTGTTGTCAGCAGCCAGGCAGCGAGGGTGACTGCGAGTATGATGGATGCTGCCATCGTCGAACTGGCCAGTTCCGCCCAAGTGAATGAGGATAACACCCGATTGCTTCCCGAAGTTTCCAGGTTAATGGATGTGAGTAAAGATATTGGGGTGGCCGTGGCCAGGCAGGCCATACTGGAAGGAGTTGCCCGGAAAAGAGTGAATGGTAACATTGAAGCACTAGTGGAAAACAATATGTGGGAACCGGTTTACATACCTTACAAGCCACTGGTAGTTATAAACTCTAAATAATGATTTGTTCTGGTAAATTAAAATGAAATTAATCCAAGAAATACTTATTTTTCAAGATGAGGATTTTTATAGATGGAAAAAATGATTAATAGCCCCCATTAACGTTACCTGACAATTAGGAATATTAAGTGAGATAATCATAAATCATAATTAATTCTGTGATTTAATAATTTAGAATTTGATCAATAAAAGAAGGTTAAAAACATGTCACTGGTCATCAACACCACCACCCCTGAGGGAATAGTCTTAGCAGCCGATAGCAGACAAAGTTACCGTAATATGAAGGGCATGGCCCGTATCGGCAGTGAAAACGCCATAAAACTCTTCCAGATCAACCGGAGGATTGGAGTGGGCATTACTGGCCTGGCCTTCTTACCAGATGGAGGGGTGCAGCGAAATGTCAGTCAGTACATTGAAGAGTTCCGCCGGTCGTCCAAGGTTAAAAACATGGAGGTGAGGGATGTGGCCCGGAAACTGCACCACCTCTTCAACGACAAATATCACTGGAAGGATCAGATGGACCAGATCAAGGCCAACATCCAGAATGACTTGAGTTCCAAGGGGTGTGCCATTATTCAAATGGAAATGGATGAACAGTCATTGAAGTTCAGTTTCAGAACACCCCAGGGAACCATTGAAAATGGTATGGCCCGGGCGGACCCCATTGAAATACTGGTAGCTGGTTACAATCCCGACGGGACCCATCAGGTTTACAGTGCCACCATACCCGGATCTGTGCAGAAACTCCGGGACAGTAAAAAACAGGGAATGGAATACGGGAGTTCATGGTTAGGTCAGGGAGATGTGGCCGCCAGGATAGTACTGGGATTCGATGGTAGAATACAGAATGTGGATTTTGTTAAAGAGGCTATCCAGAACCAGGGCGAACAGCTAATACTGACCCAACTCAGGGGATTGGAATATGCCATCCAGTGGGGGACCATGACCCTCCAGGATGCCATTGACTTTGCCACCCTGATGATCCAGACCACCAGTGCCATACAGCGCTTCAGTGATGGTATCAATGCCGACCCAGGGGACATGCCTGGTGTGGGTGGCCCTATAGATGTGGCAGTCATCACCCCGGACCATGGTTTTGTCTGGGTTAAGAAGAAGAAACTACAATTTTCAGATTGCGAGGTTGATCTGGATAATGAGCCTTTCTTATAAAGATTAAAGAAATTCTTACGTTTTATTTTTAATTTGTTAAATTTTTATAAATCCACCAAAATCATTCTTTTACACCAGATACATCTCTTCAGCACGCCGGTAGAGTTCATCACGGAATTGGGGATGGGCAATACTGATTATCTCCTGTGCCCTTTCCCTGGTAGATTTTCCCTTTAGATTGGCCACACCATACTCGGTTACCAGGTAATGGGTGTCCATACGTGGTGTGGTGACCATGGCCCCAGGGTCTAAATGGTCCACCACCCTTGAAATAGTACCATTTCGGGCAGTGGAGTAAAATGCGAGGATTGACTTCCCTTCATGGGAGTCAAAGGCTCCTCTAACGAAATCCAGTTGTCCGCCAGTTCCACTGTACTGATGACCAGCCAAGTACTCGGCATTGCATTGTCCCAGAAGATCCACTTGTATCAGGGAATTTATGGAGATCATACAGTCGTTTTTGGCTATCACTGCCGGGCTGTTCACATAGGAGCAGGGATAGCTTTCCATGGCCGGGTTCTGGTTCATGAATTCCAGCATTTCCTGGTCACCCTGGGCCACGGTGAAAACGTGTTTACGGGGATGTAAGGTTTTCTTCTCACCATTTACCACACCCTCCTTTATGAGGTGGACCATTCCCGGGCCAAAAACCTCGGTGTGGATCCCCAGATCATTATGGTTTTCCAGTTGTTCGGCCACGGCATTGGGCAGGACCCCGATACCCATCTGGATGGTGGCACCATCTGGTACCAGTGCAGATATTTTTTTGCCAATTATATCTGCCTCGGGCTTTTTATCTCCGCAGGGAAAGTCAGGGATAGCCATATGATTTTCAACCACGGCATCCACTTCTGAAATGTGGATCAGGGAATCCCCAAAAACCCGGGGCATGTTACGGTTCACCTCCACAATCAAAACCCTTGATGCCCGGGCAGCAGTGGATGTGAAGTCGTTGGCAGTTCCGAAGGAGAAATATCCAGCATCATCCATGGGTGAAACCGTGGTTATGCACACATCCACACCAATAAACTGCTCCAGAAGTCGGGGTATCTGGTGGAGGTGATTGGGAACGTAATAGTTAAGTCCTGTGCTTACCAGTCCCCGGGTTCCGGAGTCCACGAATCCACTGTAGGCTTCCACACAGTCAACCAGGTCAGGTGACAGGATGGTGGAACAGACACTATCCAGGGGGAGTACACTGAACATTTTAATTTTTTCAAGGTCTCCCTCACGGAGACGTTCCGCCACGGCACGAAGAAGAGCTGGGGGCTCGGCCATGGTAAGACCGTGCACCAACATATCCCCCTTCCTAATTAGTTTAACTGCTTCTTCTGGATTGGTTAATTTCCTCCGGTACTCTTTTCTATACACTTATGAACCCCCTCAGTTCCCTTTCCCCATTATATTTTTCCTGTTTTATTGTGTGTTTTCTTTCGATCCCAGACCAATAATGTAACCCCCGAATCCCAGTAACCACAGGACAACGGGATAGGCTACCCATCTTTCCACCCCACCCCCACCCAGCACAGGAATGAACATGTTGGATGTGAAGAGGAAAAACAGACAGATAATTCCAAAAATAATTGCAATATATTTAAATGTTGATTTGATTAATCGGTAGGAGTAAATAGCAGCTAATCCCCCACTTATGAATGCCATTAATGAAAATATTGGGTGCATTGGTGTCATATTTCCGGGGAAGATTCCCACCCCCAGAACTCCCAGTCCCAGTAATCCTATTAATATTCCTGCTATTTTTTCATAGTAAAATTTGAAAAGGAAATAATTACCCACTAATATTAGTATTCCGGCAATCATCATAGAAATGTTGAATATAGTTGCCGATGGCTGGGTTATGATGCTGTTGGGTGGTACAGTGGACCCTAAATCACTTATCATGCTTTTAGGTGTGGTGTAGGTGAGTTCTTCGGGGTAGAATATTTCACCAGTTATAATGCCCATTAAGACCACAGAAGCAGCTAGAAAGAATAAAATTCCCGCTACGGTGAGTTTTAATTTATGTTCTTCATTTTTGCTTTTCATCAGTATCAATCCCTAACATACTCCCCGATATTATATTCCGTTTATTTCCAGTGAATAATCATTTATCTCCCAATTTAATCTTATTAACTATTAAATTAACAGTTCCGGACTCTTATTTGGATTCATGTTCATTTAAGTGGCATATCCCGGCTACTCTATCAACATCCAGTATGAATGCTATTCCTTTCCCTGGAGTGTTTATCTCTCCTTCAAGTACTATGGCTTCAAATACCTGATTTACTAGGGATTCTTTAATAACTATCATAACCACTTCTTTTTCTGGTTCAATGGGCATGCCAAAAAATTTACCATGTTCGTGTATGCTGGTTCCTCTTCCAAAGTATATGGTTCCTCCTTCAGCACCCGCCTTCCGGGCGGATTCCATTATATGACTTCCACGCCCTGCCTCAACTATCACGTATATTAATTTAAAACTGGAACAGGTATTGTTCATGATTTTTCCCTCCTTTTCAGTAGAATTCCTATCATCAATATGGATGCGATGGGAAACATGGCCACCAATCCTACAGTTCCCAAACCTAAAATTCCTGAATCACCACCCCTTAATCCAATGGCTAAACTAGTCATTATTGGCAATGCAAAGGTAACGACCATTGGACCGGTGGCTACTGCACCGGAATCAAATGCAATGGCAATAAATTCCTTGGGGGTTAACATGACCATGCACAGGATAATTATGTAGCCAGGTATCAGTATTACGGCTAAGGGTAAGTTAAAATATATTCTCAGTGCCGAAAATATAAGAGCCACCCCAACACCCAAGTCAATGCTTATAATTAGTATATTTTTACGGACATAGCCTGATGATACCTTTTCCACTTCGTATACGAACACGTTCACTGCTGGTTCTGCTAGAATGGCACAAACTCCTACAATGAATATTAAAATAACCACCCAGAAAAAGTCAACACCCGCTAAATATGTCCCAATCTGACCACCCATGGGGATTAAACTTATTTTAGCACCGTAAAAGAATAAAAAAAATCCTATTATTGTCATTAACACACCAGATAGGAGGTCTCTTATATTTTCAGGGATTTTTTTCAAAACCAAAACCTGAAAGATGAAAAATAGTATTAATACAGGGGCTATTGCCTCTAATACTTCCTTTAAGACCTCGATAGCACCCATAAGAACCATGTTTTATCCACCCCTTAGTATACTCCAGATTAATATGGCTAAAATCGGGCCAATGGATCCTATGGCCATTATCCCGAACCCTGCTTCCAAACGATCTCTATTACCCATTACCGACGCTATACCTACACCTATAGCTATAAGGAATGGGACTGTCATGGGACCAGTGGTTACGGCCCCCAGATCATATGCTTTGGGTATAAAATCACTGGAAGTGAATATGGAGAGTATTATAGCGGCAGTGTAGCCTGGGACTATTATATACTTAATGGGTAAGTCCAGCATGTTCCTTAAGATTGCCACCAGGGTAAATATGCCCAGTCCAATGGCAGTTACGTAGATCAGTTCATTCTGAGTAATATCCAGGACAGTTATCTGACTGATTTGGAAGGCAACTAACCTAACATCAGGTTCGGCAATGGTCAGGGTGAGGCCCAATAAAAAACCGAATATTAAAATAAGTATGAATGCCTTTTTTTCTATAAATGAAGAACCCATGCTTTCTCCTAAAGGCAATAGGCCCTTTTTTGCTCCTTGTATGAAAAGGGTAAACCCCAGAATAGTGAAAATAAGGCCCATGATTACAGTGATAAACTGGGTTAATGGCTGTTTAATGAATAATATTTGGAATATTATAATCAATAAGATAGCCGGCGAAAGGGATTTTAAAGTAGCTTTTAGCTCCTTTATCATTTCTTTACTGTACATAGTTCCATATATAATATTTATTTCATTTTATTAAAAGGTGCTAGCCAGATAATGAAAAATAAACTAGTCCCAGTTTCCTTCTTTCTTTTTTCTTAGCTCACCAAATTACACCAAGATAACTTTTTTTAAATCATCAAAAACTAATCAATAATGATGATAAGTGAATTTTCTATCTCACCACAAAAATTCAAAGGATCTCTAAATCTATCCCTCACCATTAACAGTGGGCAAACCAGCCAGCCCCCCTGGAAAAAAGGTAATTTTTACTTCCAGGAGCTTATAATGATTGATGATGCCCCTTGCCTGGTTAAAATTAGGCATGATGATGCAGATCCTGAAGGTGACCTTGAAATAATTGCTGAATCCCCTGAAAATATGACAGAGAAGACTATTGAAACTTCAATTCGGGAAATATTCGACCTTGACCATGATCTAAACCGTTTTTACCAGTTTTTAGGCGACGATCCTAAACTAGCACCTACCATTGATTTCTGCCAGGGAATGCGACTTTTCAAGGCCCATGATCCATTTGAATGTATCATATCATCCATATCATCAGCAAACTGTTCCATAATACGCTGGACACGTTCAATAGAAGATATTAAAAGGAAATGGGGTGATGGGTATCGTTTTAGTTCAGGTGATTTCTACACATTCCCCTCTGCAGAAGTTTTGAGTAATGTGCCAGAACACGACTTGGAAGAAATGCAAAGAGCAGAAGACAATTTACCTGATGATTTTGTCTTTGAAAGAAATCTACAGGCATGTGGTGTGGGTTATCGGGCAAAATACATTATTAAGACCGCAAGTATAGTTCAATCTAAAATAAATCTTCAGAAGTTATCTAAAATGAAGTATGAGAAAGCCGTCGACACCATCCTAGAACTACCAGGTGTGGGGCCAAAAGTTGCTGATTGTATCCTTCTATATGGTTTTGGTATGGGCGAAGCATTCCCGGTGGATGTGTGGATTAAAAGAATTATAGAGGACCTTTACTTCCCTGGTGAAGAATTAAAGCCACAAACAGTCCGAGAATTTGGGATGGAACGTTACGGTAAATGGGCGGGTTACGTTCAACTCTATTTATTCCATTATGCCCGTAAATCTGGACTCTTAGAATCTTTAAGAAAAAAATGAAAAAATAGGCCTGTTTTCTTTTTTAATCTCTATTTTTATTCTTCTTCATCGGCATTTCGCACGTCATAGATACTGATGAAGAGAAATACCAAAAAAGCCACAATGGCCAGGTAATTGTACATGGAGTACTGTCCCAGTACGAATGTCTGGAAAATGATGATAACCAGTATAACTGAAATCAAGATAGTGGCCAGTATACTTAAACTCTTGTTCATTAGATAAATCCTCTTAGTAAGTTCTTAATTTTTTAATAATGTATTCTTCTCTCTAAACATTTTATATAGATCATATAAATCCATCAAAGGTTCATTTTATGAGATCCATGGGTAATCCCTGTTCCAGACATTTTTCCAGCATATTTTTAAGCTTCCTCTGGTGGGGTGGCCAGGCCATGTAAAGTGCTCCTTTTAACTTCAAGAGTGCAGAGGGTTCGGGTGGTTCCATGAGTTTCCTCATTTCCGGCGTGTCTGGCAACCCTGCCAGGTGGAATATGTTTCCATGGGCATCAGCGTAATAAACTGATTCAGCAAAACCTTTCCCCAGTAACCGGCCATCTGGGTTTCTGATGTAGACTCCTCCTTCACTGTACTGAGCTCCACTGGCATTGTAACCAGTTTGCCCCCCACTTACGATGGGAGTTAGGGTGAAGTGACGGATATCTTCCGGTACCATGTCTTCAAATTGGAATTCCCAGTGATCTGGATACCAGGTGTTGGTAATGAAATAATTCTCAGGATTGGATGATTTAATACTCTTAACCCATTTATCAATCTTCAAGTTTCCCCGCATATCTACTACATTGTGTTCCGCATCGATGTACTGTCCCTTCACCGCCACAATCATGGTGCCTGGTGGTTCTTCACCGGCCTGCCAGTAGTATGCCAGATTTTCATCGGTGTGTGGTGCGTACATGGTCATCTCCCGGTTTCCATCAAACTGGGCCATGAACCAATCCCATCCCCTGGAATGGGAAGTTTTAGTCAGGACATTGGCTGCCCGGGCTACTTTACACCGGCTGTTGCCCAGTGGTTCCAAGGCGTTGCCCCACTGATGGTCGAACCAGAATTGACCCTGAGTTAGAGTTATTTCCTCACCATCCAGTTTAATGATACTTCCCGGTTCCATCCGGAGGTTGGTGGCGGAATAATAAAGGGTGCCCACACCACAACAGCAGGGTAAGCATCCTTTATTTCCCTGGAGTAGGAAATCCTTTTCAGATGAGAATCCCAGATCAACTTCCATCTCCACATCCTCTCCACCACCCTGATTCACCCCCCAGGCCTGAACTCGGAGAGGAAAGAGTTCATCTTCCTTTTCAGATATGATCCGGTTATTTCCAGCCTGGTAATGGAACGGTTGGTTGGAAAAGTTCAAAAGTCCAGTTGTCCCGGCAATGGCAAATGGACGTGCCTGGAGGTGTTCTTCACCGGCCCGGGCTATGGCCAGTTGCATTTCGAATATCTGATTATCCCAATCTGACAATCCGAAACTGTGGGCCATCTCTGGAGGTAGTAATGAGTAACGGTAGAATGAGACCAGGATCCCGTATTCACGTCTTCGGGTGTCACGACAGTTACCTACAAAGAAGTGCCAGCCTACCTGGTATCCCAGTTGCGGGGCGAAATCCCGGGGAAATTCTAGGTTAGATTCATCAGGGATATCATGGTATCCTCGGCTGCTGTCCATGCCTAAAAGATGGTTCAGAGCATAAGCCTGTATTGAAGTTAGTGAATTACAATGTTCCAATAATTTTTCATACCGTTTCCGGTAACTGGGAGTGAATGAGTCTGGATTGTCCAAGAGATCCTGGACACGGTGGTGCATCCGCTCTCCAAATGATTCTGGGCTGTTCTTTTTGCTTAATATTTGTTTTTTAACACCTTTAGGAATCTTTTTGGCATTGAATTCTTTCATCCACAATGACAAGGCGATATTTTGCTTTTCTAGTTCATCTAAATCATTTAGTGTAGCTTTAGGCATTGAAGGTCTCCCCCAATCTGAATGATAATACTAAAATTTCCGTAAACTTATATTTCCTGTCTTTATAGAATTATACTAGTTTAAGGATAATAACTTAAAGTTTCTCTTTAAACCGTAAATTAAAGATGGATTAAATGACATATTTATTGTCCAGAAATAGGCTGCAGGAAGTGATTATCATGGGAGCCCTTCAGGAAAGGTTAGATATATTTCAAGAGGAGACAAGAACAGCCTATCAGGATATTATGAAGATTCTTGAGGATAAATACTGTTGGAAGTGTCCCATGCGCAGCACCAGCATGAATTCACGTTGCAGGGAAGTTCATGCGGGACGAGTCCTGCAGGAAGCAATGGATCAAGGAATTTATAACAATCTCCAAAGCAAGATTCCCCGGGTAGAAGTTAATGCTTTGATTGCCCGGATTCAGAAAAAGAGGATTAAAAAACAGGGAGGAGCTCAAAGGGAGAAAAAGATTATTATCCAGGTTAAAGGTGATCAGAATCCAATTTTTAATCACGACGAATGGTTAGTGGTTAAAATCAACCCAAAAAGAATAGTTAAAGGCGATAAAATCCTAATCCCCTATGAAACACTTGCAAAACCATTATTGGGTGAATGCGCACTAATAGCCGGATTTCCATCCCAGATAGCAATTGCTAATAGGGTTTTTCATGAAGGTAATTTCTGGTATGTTGAGGTGGGTGAAAAAGAGATAGTGCCCTTGGAATCTGTTTTAGGTGTGTTAGTTAATGTTCTAAGAGAGGGAAATTCCATTTGAATTGATTATATATTTATTAATATTCTTACTAATTTTATACAACAGTTAAGAGAATTAGGTAAGTGATGGGGAATGGTAACGGGTCACTGAGGGATGATTGGTATGGTGAGTAAAGAGGATATTAATGTTTTCCGAAGGAAAATTCTGGACATGCTGCCAGATTCTACTCTGAAAGAAGTTTCAGATTTGGTTTTAGATACAACAAAGAAGTTCCTTAAAAGTGAAAGCTGTTACGTGGCATTTTTAGATCCTGAAAACGGAGATAGTGTGGGAGTATCATTTTCTCACCTCACAGAGGATTGCAAGATGTACGAAGAGATGGGTGAAGCACGATTTAAGGTTCTAAAAGATGGTAGTTATGGTGGACTGCTGGGTTACTCCCTGGATACTGGTGAATCATTATACGTGCATGATATCACCAACCACCCTGCTGCTCATGGCCTCCCACCAGGGCATGAACCAGTAAGTCAGTTATTATCAGTTCCTGTGAAATTTGAAGAGGAAGTTATTGGTCAAATAGTTGCGGGAAATCCAGAAGTGGACTATGATGACCGTGACTTGGAAATCTGTGAAGAAATAGCTGAAGTTTATGGTAAGATCTTGAATGAAATGCTCTATAAATAAAATTCCGTTTCATTCAATTGGGATTTAAAAAAAACTGAGTAATTCTCGACATTGGCTAAAAATGAGAAAAAAATAAGAAGTGATTATTCATCGGTTACTGTGACTTTATTCATCACGTCGCCAGGTTTGATGGCGTTAACCACTTCCATTCCCTTAACCACTTTACCGAATACAGTATGCACACCATCCAGGTGGGGTTGTGGGGAGTGGGTGATGAAGAACTGACTTCCACCAGTGTCCTTACCAGCATGAGCCATTGAAAGAGCTCCAGTTCCATGTTTATGAGGGTTTATCTCACATTTTATTGTGTAACCTGGTCCGCCAGTTCCATTTCCCTTAGGACATCCGCCCTGAATTACAAAGTCGGGAATAACCCGGTGGAATGTTAAACCGTTGTAGAATCCACTGTTGGCCAGTTTCTCAAAGTTAGCCACTGTTTTAGGGGCTTCCTTTTCAAAAAGGGTAAGTTCGATATTTCCTTTATCAGTTTCAATAATCGCTTTTTTCATAAGATTCACCTAAGAAAAGTTTCACTATTTCCCGGTTAATAAATGTTTAATAAAATTTGCAAAAACTTACATTCCAATATTGAAACTAGTTGGAAAAGAAGAATTAAAAGTGAAAAATGAATTAGAAAGATTTAAATGGGTTTAAATAATTATTGAGGATCCAAAACACCCTTGTGACCAACCAGCATGAATGAAATCAGCAATCCCAGGATTCCGGCTACTATCCATGCTATTCCTGCTAAAAATTCCCCAAAATATAACATGAAGGCCCCGATTCCCAGTAATATAATAGCACATACCAATATAATCATTTTTCTTACTTTAACCGCCTTAATAGGGCGTCCCAGCTGGGAGGATATGGAAAGGAAGATCACTCCTAATATGAACCAGATTACACCCTGTGATGTCTGCCCCATGTAAACTGTATAGGCTCCGATAATTACGAGAATTGCTGATCCAATGTATAAAATAGTTTTTTGACTGTTCATAGTAGTTTCCTTTCCCCAGTAATCACTTTTAAGTATAATACCATATGGGAGGGTAAATAAATTCCCGATGGATGAGTAGATTCCCCCTCAATATATAACCATTCGGTGTGTTTTTAAATATATTTAATCATTTCCCTAATCAAATGATGATGGATAAGGCTTATAATGTCCCTAACCATAATTTATTATAATGCTTAAAAAAATAGTAAAGTGAATTCTTAGGAGACATATATAAATGATTATAATGACATTTACATGGGTGATAATATGAACACAGAGGAGATAATGGCTCAGGACAATGAATATGTAATGCAAACCTATGGTCGCCAGCCTCTGGCTCTTAAAAAGGGTAAGGGGGCTGTGGTATGGGATGTGGAAGGTCGTGCCTACATTGACTGTGTTGCAGGAATAGCAGTAAATAACGTTGGCCACGCCCATCCACGGGTGGCTGAGGCCATCAGCAAACAGGCTCATAAGTTAATCCATACATCCAATATTTACTACACTGAGGAGCAAGTGCGCCTGGCTAAACTTCTGGTTGAAGTTTCACCCCACCAGAAGGCCTTTTTCTGTAACAGTGGAGCAGAGGCCAATGAAGGAGCTATTAAACTGGCCCGGAAGTACACTGGTAAGGGGGAGATCATTGCCATGGAAAACAGTTTCCACGGGCGAACCATCACCACCATTACCGCCACTGGTCAACATAAGTACAAGAAAAACTTCGGACCCCTGACCCCTGGCTTTAAACACGTACCCTACGGTAACTTGGAAGCTGTGGGTGAAGCCATAACCAATGAAACTGCTGCAGTGCTGGTTGAACCAGTTCAGGGTGAAGGTGGGATAATAATACCCCCTGAAGGTTATTTAAACGAATTAAAGAAAATATGTCATGAAAATGATGTTCTGCTGATATTTGATGAGGTTCAAACTGGTTTTGGGCGTACCGGTGAGATGTTTGCCTCACAGACATTTAAAGTAACTCCGGATATCACCACCCTGGCCAAGGCCATTGCCGGAGGCTTCCCCATGGGTGCGGTTATGGCCAGCGAAGAAGTTGGAAATGCTTTCCAGCCTGGTGACCATGCCGCCACCTTTGGTGGTGGGCCACTGGCTTGTGCTGCGGGTCTGGCATCGGTGGAGACCATCCGGGAGGAAGGACTCCTGGTCCGGTCACGTGAAAATGGTGAGTACTTCAAGAATCAGCTGAAGGAATTATTCCTAGAACACGGTCTGGTGGAAGATGTTCGAGGCGTTGGAATGATGCTGGGAATGGAAATGGACATGCCATGCAGTAGAATGGTTGATGACATGCGTCTGCAGGGAGTTCTGGTCAATTGCACCGCGGAAAAAGTACTCCGATTCGTCCCCCCACTGGTTATCAGCCAGGAACAGATTAATGACGTTACTGACTGTCTGGATGAAATACTTAGGAGATTATCAGACTGATAATCACCCTTTAATTTTTTAATTCCAGGAATACTTTTTTTAAAGATTTATTTTTAAAATTTATAGATAGATTAACACAATAGTTATAAAGATATAAAGAGATATATTCGATGTTTACTTCTTTTCGGAGGATCATTTATGAACTTACACTTTAAGACCAATGAAAAAGGCAACTTGGACATCGGGGGTGCCGATGCCCTGGAAATTGCCCAGGAATATGGAACACCACTTTATGTTACAGATGAAATGAGAGTGCGGGACAATTATAGAAGAGTCTATCAAGCATTCACCAATGAATATGAAGACTTTAAAATATTCTACGCTGCTAAAGCCAACACCAGCCTGGCAATGATGAAAATATTAGAACAGGAAGGGAGTTGTATTGACGCTGTTTCCCCTGGAGAAATCTACACCGCATTAATGGCAGGATTTGAAGGTGACCGGATTCTTTACACAGGAAACAATGTTACCACTGAAGAACTGAAATTCGCCCTTGATGCGGGTGTGCGCGTGAACCTGGACAGCGTGTCCATGCTGGAACGTCTTGCAAAAATTCCAGGAGCAGAAGGGACTAAAATATCATTCCGAGTCAACCCCATGGTGGGTGCTGGTCACCACGACCACTGCATCACCGGGGGAGAATTGTCCAAGTTTGGGATAATGGAACATGAAGCAGTGCAGGTTTACCAAAAAGCGATTGAACTCGGATTCAAACCAGTGGGTATCCACACTCACATTGGATCTGGTATTCTGGACCCTGAACCATTTAAATTAGCAGTACAAGTCCTTATGGACGTGGCTGGCCGGGTGAACAAGGAGGCAGGTGTTACATTTGAATTCATAGATTTCGGTGGAGGTCTGGGAATACCTTACACTCCTGAGGAAGGTTTACTGGATATTGAGAAATTCGCAAAGGAGATTGTGGGACTCTACCAGGATAAACTTGCAGAACACAATATGGGTCAACCAACCATGTGCATAGAACCGGGACGTTACATAGTAGGAGATGCATCTTACCTTTTAACCCAAGTTAACACTGTTAAACAGAGTTACCGAAAATTTATAGGGGTTAACGCAGGATTTAACACATTACTGCGACCTACCATGTACGGATCTTACCACCACATCCTGGTGGCAGATAAACCTGAAGCAGAACCCACTGAAAACATCGACGTGGCTGGAAATATCTGTGAATCTGGAGATCTTTTCGCCAGGGCCCGACCACTACCAGAAATCAAGGAAGGTGACATTCTTGCTATTATGAATGCCGGGGCCTATGCCTTTAGCATGGCCAGCCAGTACAACTCCCGACCACTGCCGGCAGAGGTGATGGTTTGTGATGGTACCGTTGATATAATAAGGGAAAGGGAAAACTTCGCTGATCTATACCGTAAACAGAATATTCCCCTGAGGCTGTTAAAATGAGTGATAGAATAATTTTACTCTTCCATAAAATGCATGGGCTGGGAAACGATTACGTGGTAATTGATGAATCCACCGAAGAACTGATCCCTGAAGATAAGAAGGGCGAAATTTCAGCCGAGCTTTGCACCAGAGGATTTTCAGTTGGTGCTGATGGAGTTATATTCGTGTCCCCATCCATAGAGGCTGATATCCGTTTCCGTATATTCAACAGTGATGGTAGTGAGGCCCAAATGTGCGGTAATGGAATTCGCTGCTTTGCCAAATACGTCTTTGAGAATGATGTTATCAAAGAGAAACAGATGAGCGTGGAGACCCTGGGCGGAATCAAAGAATTAACCTTGCAGGTCGAAAATAGTAACGTGAAATCCATAAAAGTTGACATGGGGACTGCCACCTTCAAAACCAGTGCCGTACCCATGGCCACTGATGAAGAGGAATTCATTGACCAGGAATTATTGGTTGATGGTGAACCCTTGAAACTCACTGCCATCAGTGTGGGTAACCCACATGCAATTATCTTCACTGATAACTTGGAAGATGTGGCCCTGGACCATATGGGCCCCATTATCGAGAACCACAAGGCATTCCCAGAGAGGATCAACGTGCATTTCGTTGGAGTGGTCAGCCCCCAGGAAGTGGAAATGCTCACCTGGGAACGGGGTGCTGGATTCACCATGGCCTGTGGTACTGGAGCCACCAGTACTGTTATTGCCGGTTACAAGCTAGGTCTGCTGGAAAAAAATGTTCTGGTACATCTCCCAGGAGGAGACCTAAAAATAACCGTGTACGAAAAAGACAACAAACTGGGCGGTTTTATGGAAGGAGACGCCGTTTCTGTCTTTGAAGGGATAATGGAGCTGGATTTATAACTAACCAGCCTAACCCAAAATACTTTTTTTATTTTTTGGGGAATATAATCATAAACTAAATTTGTTTCTTGGAAAAGATTCTTTTTTATGAATAAATATCTTTGAAAAATTAATATTAAAAAAATAAAAACATGAACCCGGTTTTTTTTTAATTTAACCAGGTTTTATAATGAGTATTTCAATTTCTTTTCCAATCCCATAAAATAAATGAATTAAGACTTTAATTCATCCAAGACTTCTTTCAGAACCACTGCATTATTTTGTTCGGTGTCACCCAATGTATAAACAAGGGTAATAGTCTCTTTATCCTTTTCCAAGTCCAATATTTGATCTAAGAATTCAGCTTTATCTTTCAACTCTTCTCTGTATCTGGTCTTGAACTCATCCCATTTCTGGGAATTCTGGGACAACCATCGTCGCAGATCATGGCTGGGTGCTATGTCTTTTAGCCATGCATCCATTTTTAACCTTTGTTTAGACACTCCGCGTGGCCATACTCGATCAACCATGATCCGGTAACCGTCCTTCTGGGCTGGTGACTGGTAGGCTCTTTTTATTCGAATCATTTATATCACATATGTTAGTATGTTAGACATGGTACATTATACTATGGGAAAAATTGCTGGATCGACCCAATATTATTTATTCAAATATCATTCTTCTGAATTATCATCATACAAACCCTTTCGTTTTCCAGATCCCCGGATCAGAATGGACTGCTATTACTATTATAAATAGACAAATTAGATGGATAAAGATAAAGAGAAATTAAAGAGTATAACAGTTGAAACTCAGGGGTATGAATTAATTTTGAGTGGAATAGTCACTCGGTTGACCTTTGATTATTCATTATTTAGTAAAATTGATTAAGAATTTTTTACATAAATTTTTGATTGGTAAGCAGACCCATTTTAACCCACGGAAGCTACGATTATTTGGTTAGGTGAACACATTCTCTCCTTAATTTAAGAAGCTCCTTCTTTTT
>SWCH01002939.1_pt2 | contig 30738 bp, 35 predicted proteins | sample 4690051 | NCBI WGS metagenome assembly SWCH01 (sample SAMN10267282, study PRJNA491770) | bioreactor metagenome | isolation source: DHS bioreactor inoculated with | place: Japan: off Shimokita Peninsula | reverse complement strand
GGGGGGTGGAGTACTCATATACATGCTCTACTCAGGGGACATGAATTTAATTCAGTTTGTAGTGGCTATTTTACCATCCTTCCTGGCAGCGGTGCCACTTTATTTATCACTATTCACCAATAAAGACACCATGTTCCATCTGGCAGATATACTATACCACCAAGTGGCAATGGTCTTTTTTATTATATGTATAATAGTGATTATTTTCTAAATCATCCCTTTTCAAATCCAAAAAAACTCGTCTCAGGAGGATTATCTTTTGAAAGAATTTTGGGTATTAGTTTTATAAAGAATTAATCTTTGGAAAACTGAAGTATTTGAAATTATGGTAAATTAGAAAAATAGGAAATAAAAAAGTAGGTAAAAAAACTTTGAAAATCCCTTAGAACAATTTACCCAACTTTAAAAGAGCTTTTGGGGAGATTTTAATCAGTTTTTTAACCATTTCTGCAGTATTAATGGTTTCAAAGTCGCTGTCCTTGAAAACATCAGCAATTTCATCTAATTCTTCATCAGACAGACTTAAAAGGTATTCTTTAGCCTTCAGGTACTTTTTGAACGATTCTCCCAGTTCATCTTCACAGAGTTTATCATAAACCTTAAGGTTTTCATGGGAGTAATCTCCATCAGCCACAGCCTGGGCAGCCACCTGACCAGCTATACGGCCTCCCAGCATACCACTAATTATACCTCCACCCGTGAGGGGGTTAACCATACTGGCAGCATCTCCAGTGACCAGAACATTATCTGTCACTTTTTTCTTCAGTAATCCGCCCACTGGATCTCCACCAACATTGAGTTCCACTGGCTGGGCATTCTTGGTGGCAGGGTTGCTTTCCACAAACTCTAAAAGGTGTTCATATGCAGTTTTATCGGTTATGGTGGTTAAAACACCAAGTCCCACGTTAGCTATGTCATCTCCTTTAGGGAATATCCAGGCGTAACCTCCAGGAGCCACACTACCAAAGTGGAATTCAATACAGTCTGGTTCAGCCATCTGGACTCCGGCCATTTCAAACTGGGCACAGGATTCCATATCCTTAGGTTTAAGGGCGGTTTTAAGTCCACCCCACCTACCAACACGGGATTCAGGACCATCAGCAGCAATGACGATTTTGGCTTTGATCTCCATTTCCTGACCCATACTCTCAACAGTAACCACTACCTGATCATCTTCCCTTCTCATGCCAGTAGCCAGGGTTTTCACCATGATCTTGGCACCGGCACGACCGGCGTCCATGGCCATGAACTTGTCAAATACCTTACGTTCCAGGATGTAACCCGCTTCAGGGAGTTTTACCTTGTCCTCGGTGAGGTTCACGGCAGTGCCGTTAGGTGAGACCATTCGCACTCCAGTGGCTTCCTTAGCTATCCATCGGGGGGATGGTTTGATTCCCAATTCTTTAAGACCATCCTTGGAGACTCCTTCTGCACATCGTTTGGGAGTCCCAATTTCTGATTTTTTATCAATTACAATTACCTTGGCACCACCCATGGCAGCGTGTTTAGCTGCAGTTGAACCGGCTGGACCGGCACCTATAACCAGAACATCAGTTTCCATCATTTAATCATCTCTTTTTTCCAGGGCCTGCACTGGACACACCTGGACACATATGTTACATTCTTTGCATTTGTCTTCATCGAATTTTAAGCTGATTTCCCGTACTTCTATAAGGTTACGGGGACAAACACCAGCACATTCCCCGCAGTACATGCACCATTCCTTAACTATCATATTATCAGTCCATTATTCTTATTTTTACAAATTAAGATTCTTACAAATTAGTGATTGAAATTATTAAAAACCTAACTATTATCAAACCTTTTTCTTTCTTACATATTAGTTTTACTTTTTTAAACCTTTTAGTATTATGTCCCTACTGGTTATACATGTCCTTAAAAGATTGTCAAATCCCCCTGAAATCAATTGTACTCCTACTTTGAAGAATTTATTTTGATAGTAAGATTGGATTATGATAATGAAATAATCCTCTTAAATAAATTTATCTGAGATTCAATAATAGACATGAATCAAAAATGGAACTTTTCAAAAATTGAACTTGAATTAATATTAAAAATTGGAAGAAAATGGATCTAGGTTGTCTCGTTGTCAGTTTCATCAGAAGGATTTTCTCCAGTCTCCTGTGTTTGTGTATTGGTTTGTTGGGTTCTGGAGCCACTGCGGATTGTTCTTCGGGTGCTGGTTGTGGTAGTAGATTTCTGTGATGTTGATGGTTGTTCGGTGCTTTGATTACTTTGAACTTTGGCTGGTGTGGGTGTATTTGTTGATATATTATTATTTGAAATCTGGTTCTGGTCTGGGGACTCATCAGGACTGTAACCCATTCCCACCACGGATCCAGCTATCACTCCCACCAGGAGTATGGGTATGATTATCAAATCGTTCCTTATCATCCAATCCCCTCTTTTTAATAATCTGATTATTATTATATTTATATTTTTGCAGGGTTATAGGGAATTAAGCTTAAAATATCTTGCTACAGTAACATAATTCTTGATTAAATCAATTTTTTGTCCTTTTAATGAGTAATTCTGCCTTTATAGTACTTCATAAAATAATATTATATCTAAGGATAATCTCAAAATAACGTTTATACGTATAATTTATATGCAAAAGATAGGCATTTATTAAACAATGATAACAATTAAGTGAGTATAATTTCAATTAGAATAGGGGTGTCTTAAATTAAAAAGATTCCAATCTGTTATCTGGCTTTCCCTTCCCTGCAAAAATAACCAGGTGGTTCGCCACTGAACAGGTTGTTCTCCTTCCAGACTAGACAGTTATCGCATTGACATTCCTGACTGAATTCTAAATCACTGGGAACTTCCTTTTCTTTGGCACAGTATAATGCGGGTATTCTTTCTTCTTCAATCATCATTCGGGAGTCCAGATCTTCCTGGGCAATTTCTTGCATCATTTTCATCTTATCCAGGACACATTTCGATCTATTCTGAACAGGACAGCAGTTACAAAGGCATTCAGTTAGGTTTTCCAAATTGAATTCCACTTCCATTGCAAACATCCTCCATATTGCTTCCCTAATTATTTATTATTTCTTCCCCATCCACTGGGTTATGTTATTGAATTTATGGATTTTCTGTCTTAAAATTCTGTTCAAGATCAAGAATAAACTATTTTTCTCATTATCGCTTCGTATAGGTGAGTATAGGTTCAAGATCATTCAAGAACAAAACAGAGAACATTACTATTTGTTGTTAAAATCAACTTGAAAAGGTATTTAACAAGTTTGAAATATTTCAGGCAGTTAAAAACTTTTCTCTTAGTTAAACGTATTATTTAAATTGTTAAAGATATTAAATAGTTTTGGATTATTCAAACCTTGAATTATCCAGTATATTCTAAAGGATGAGTGGTGATCCGCAGTAAAAAAGTAGTGAGTTTTCAAATATGATTATTGAACAAGATATAAAAAGGATTTAAGAGGTTAAAGTTCCTTACTTAATCTTCTTTTTCCTTTTCTTTTTCATCTTCAGGTTTTTTAAATACATAGCCGCAGTCACTGCATTCAAATGATTGGGTTGTGCCAAAAGCACGATGTTCTCTATCTAACTGTCTTCTAAGGGTTTTATCCTTCGAACCACATTTAGGGCATTTTTCATTTAATTTACCTAAATTCATGTATGATAACCTCCATTACAAATCGCGTTGAATATTCTACAGATCAAGGGAATATTATATTAAATGGTTATGTTTTTTGAATTCAAACTGTAGATGTTTCAGTAACTGTTGTCTGATTCTGAGTGTTATTCTGGGTATTATTGTTAGTGGTGGCATCAGTTGTTGGTGTTTGCTGGCTTTCAACTGGAAAACTAGGCTGTGTCTGGTCAGTGAAGTTTGGTTTTTTCAAAAGCGTGTATTGGCTGGAATTATTATTAGTAGTATTATTATTTCCGTTGTTTGATTCAGCGAAGTAACCTAAGGCAACCACTCCTAGTATAAGTAGAACGCCTATAATTACTGGTGTACTTCTTTTCATAGTAGGTCATCTCGTTATTTTTTTTACTGTTTCTATTTTTCTTATCCAGGGAGAGTTTATTTCCCTGAAAATTTTATTCTGGAAATGGGAGTTGATTTATTTGAAAATAATTTTTAATTAATCTTTTGATCTCAATCAAAAATTTACTATTTACATTTAGTATTTAAAGTATTAAATCATGGAATCTGTGGATTAACCAGGTTAAATTTTATTTTCCTGATAAAAATTAGGACTGTTTCAGCATTATGGACATTATTCCCCTCTTTGTTTGTGGGTTATTATCGCTCACGCCCTGAATCATGCCCATGCCGGATCCCAGCATTTCCTTGGTGGCCCGCTTGGTTATTTCCTTGAATATCATTTTATAGGCAGTGCAGTGGGGGTCCACTCCATTTATTTCAGCTTTACCGGTCTTTTCATTGATAGAAAGGGCGTTGTAGGGGCATCCACCACGGCAGAATTTGATGTAGGAACACTTCTTGCATTCTGTGTCCACATAGTCTTTGAAGTCATGGAGGAGCTTCCAGGCATCAGACTGGGCCAGATCATCCATGCTGGGATGGTCCTGAACATTACCCATAACGTACTCGGGCATGCCCACGAAACGGTAACATGGGTAGATGCTTCCATCGGGGCCCACGGCGAAGGTGTCACCCATGCAGTCAACAAAGGTGCAGACTACCCCTCTGCGGATGAAAACACATTTACAGAGGTGGTCAATGTTTTTAAGCTCAATTTCATCCATGTGTTCAAGGTACTGGTCCAGAAGATAGATCAAAAGTTCTCCATACTCTTCTGAGGATAAAGCCCATTTTTCAGGGTTTTCATCACGTAGGGATGGGAGTGCGGGGTGTAACTTGAGGTTCAGACCATTTTCCAGGAAGAAGTTAAATATGTCCTCTTTGTACTGGATGGAATAAGAAGTGAAGGTGGAGATAAAACTTACCTGAAGATCCTCTTCTCGTGCAATTTCATATCCCTTCATGGTCCTCTGGTAATAGCCTTTTCCCCTCTGCAGGTCGTTAAGTTCCTCAGGACCGTCCAGACTGGAACCAATGGGTATGTTGTACTCTTTAAATAGTCGGGCCAGTTCAGGGGTCATGTTCCACAGGTTGGTCTGCAGGGCGAAGGCTGGTTTAAGATGGGATAACTCATTTGCCAGGAGGGGCAGTGCTTCTAGGAAGAAATCATATCCTGCCAGGAGTGGTTCTCCACCGTGGAAGGTGAAGGTTACTGGTTCCTCCCGGAAGTTTTTAAGCCATTCAACAGTTTCTTTGATGATGTCAACACCCATAACTGGAGATCCTTCCTCAGAACTCCAGCAATACTTACAGTCTGAAGGGCAGCCCAGGGTAGGGACTAGCATAACATGAAAAGCCATAAATAATTCACCCGCTTCGGTTTTTTTTATATCTTGAACTATCATTAATTTAGTATTTTCCGAGGATATTCTGTGAAAAATGTATCCATTACACAAGTTATCCTTTGACAATTAAAATTCAAACAATCATATTTAGATGGGTCATGTTTTTTATACATTGCTCTATTAAACAGAGGAGTTTTAAGGAGTTTCCTTAAATTGGTTTATAATTGGTTTATGCTCCCGACTTGGTAAATAATGTGTATTGGAATAAATCTTAACCCTTCTCTATGCTCTTATGGATCTCCTGGCAACTTGGAACCCTTAAAGGCCTAACAGTAGGGGTTTAAAGACAGCTAATTTAGTATTACTGGATTGGTTTCATCGCTGGTACTTCTCAAGTGCACTCTCTACCCCAATAGCCATGACTCATCAGGGGTATAATCATTTCACCCCAAGGAGGTAGGTGATCGAATATGAGGTTAAGTCAGGGAGTACTTTGCGGACGGAGAATAGAACTTTATCATCCGGAATTCTTTGAGGAACATGAAGAAGTTATTATTTTCACCAGGGAAGAATTCAGGAGAATGTACCAGTCCATGGACACCCAGATAAACCATATCCACCGATTGGACATGGGTCTGGATCGTGGGGAGGAATGGAATTCCATGGGGGTGTGGCCTAAAATCATGGAATGCATCCACATTTTGACTTTGAATTTAGAGAGTGTTTTCAACAGTAACGCCATACAAACATACCTGGATTCATATATCTATGATGGTATGAATATAAGTGAAAAAACAGGTATTAATTCGTTAAATGAGGTTTTAACGCCTGAATCATTGGAATTTACTTGGTCTAAGTAGTTTTATCAGGAATTTGAGGATTTACCTGGACTAGTGGTGTTAACCCCTCCTCTGGTTTTTGATCTCATATTAAAACACGATGAGGATGAGATACAGTTATGGAATTAGGGACCGGAAGAGTATATTGGCTTACCAGCCCCACCTATTCCATAAAACCAGTGACTTGCTCATTTTCCCCGGGAAAGATTTCAGAAAATGGCACGGTGACCTCACGGAATACCTGGATGGAATCTACCAGATCAACGCACAAACACAGAAGAAGGGAGGATCCATAACTATCCTTGATTTTAACCTGGCCATGGGTATGGTAACTGGAATTCACCAGGAAATGGAAGACATCTTCAACACAAAAAAAGAGACTGATCTATCTTATTTTTATGTTTCAACTATGGATGATAGTTATAAAAAGGTTAAAACTAATTTTTATGGGAGATATCGGCATAAAATCGATCGAAAAGTAGTTAACATCACACCAGAGTTGAAGTACAGGCACCTACTGGAAATTGTGGATTACGCCCATAAATTATGGGATCAAGAAAAAAATAGGAACCGTAAACTGATCAAAAAAGGATTAAAAGATGGGAAAGGATCCTGAAATTATAATGTCCCATGTTTTTTGCAGGTTGGATATTCTCATTTTCATAAACGTACTACCTTGGACAGTATTCTTTTTTTTGTAGGATATAGCTCCATGTAACCTACTAAATTTTTTTTAGAACTGATATTCCTTTTAGGGATTCACTCTTTTTAGAACTTATTATCCCTTTTTAAAGATCATCCTCCTTTTTAATAACAAACTATTACCCTCTCTTACAACATATATAACAAAAGGAGATGGTTTTTTTATGAGATCTATCTGGTCAGGCTCTTTAAAATTCGGAACTATTTTTATACCCATCAGACTGTACGCTGCCAGTGAAAACCTCCACATAGGGTTTCATCTGGTTCATAAAACCGATTGTGGTAGGGTACATTATAAAAAGGTTTGTGCAAAGGACGGTAAGGAATTGGAAGCCCATGAAATTGCCAAGGCAATAAACATTGCCGGGGAATGCATCCAGTTCACCGATGAGGAGATTAAAAACCTCCACACCTTCTCCACCAGGACCATGGAGATAATGGGATTCTGCCATCCAAATGAGATCCCCCTGATCTGTCTTTTTAAACCCTACTATCTTGGAACTGAAAACCCCAAAAAGAGTGGTAGTGGTCAGAGTTTCCATTTAATCAAGGAAGTAATGGAGAAGAAGGAAAAGGTGGCAGTGGTGAAATGGGTTCAACGCAACAACGAATACATTGGAATGTTACAATCATATGAAGAGGGGTTTCTCCTGAAACAGTTACTGTACTTTGAACAGGTAAGATCACTGGAGGAAGTTGAGATAATCAAGGCCCCGGTTGATGAAGACCTCCTTAAAAAGGCATTTCAAGTGGTGGATAATATGACCTTTGATTTTGACTGGACCCAATACTCTGAAACCTACAACCAACAGTTAAGGGAACTAATTGAGAAAAAAGCAGCCGGTGAAGAGTTAATACCAGAGATAAAACCTCCTGAAACCAGATCCCTTGAAAAAGAACTGGAAAAAATGCTGGCCATGATGGAAGAATAAGATGGATGGTGTGTGTTCATTATGGAAATGATAGAACCCATGCTCAGCAAGCTGGTAGAAGTGGATGTGCACTTGTCGGGAGTGTGGATCAGCGAACCCAAACTGGATGGTGAGCGGATCATAGCAGTGGGTGAAGGGGATAAAATCAGTCTCTGGACTCGCAGACACATTGAAAGCTCATACAAATTCCCTGAAATTACAAATGATCTTAAAAAAAATATAAAGGGGGATAACTGGATTCTTGATGGGGAGCTCACGGTTCCCGGAGGATTCAGAAAGCTTTTAAAACGTAACACCGAGGATAAGACGAAAATTTCCATTTTATCCCGGAAATTACCGGCAACCTTTAACCTTTTTGACATCACCCGTTTTCAGGGTGAAGATCTCACCAGCAAACCCCTGGCACAGAGGAAAAAGATCCTGTTAGATGTTTCAAGTCCGGGGGAATACCTTAGAATCATCCCCTTTAAAATAGTAACCACAGAAACAGTCAAGGATCATTTTGAAAAATCCCTTAAAGATGGTTATGAGGGGCTGATCCTTAAAAATGCCAGTTCTAGATATGAATCAGGTAAAAGATCAGATAATTGGTTGAAAATCAAAAGAACAGAGACCATAGATGTTAACGTGGTAGGGGTAACCCGGAGTACAGGAAGCATAGCATTTGGGGCACTGATCCTGGAAAAAGATGGTCAATACTTTGGTAAAGTGGGTACCGGGTTCAGTGATATGGATCGAAGAGAAATACTGGACTTTTTAGAAAAAAACAGGGAAGAAACACCTATCTTATTACCGGAGAATGTGGATGTTCTTTTCACCACCCGTCCCTTGCCTGCAGAGATAAAAGCCAATGAGATTGTAGGGGGTAAACCCCGGGCTCCGGTATGGGTTCGGTTCAGATGGGGTTAATTTTCAGCAAATCCCCTTATTCATAGTGTCTTCAGGGGGTAAATCAACCCTTATTCAGATATTTTGGATAATTGTCAATTTTAAATTACTGTTCTCCACCGGAGGTAGTGGTGAGTTTGACGTGTTCCACTCCCTTTAGTCGCATGATCTTTTCGGAGAGGGATCGGATTTTCTGGGCGTCTCCTTTAACTACTATAACTTCCAGGCAATTTTTTTCAGTCATGTGCAGGTGCATGTTGGCGTTTATAAAGTCCCGGTACTGGTGTTGGATATCGGTAAGGTCTTCCATCACCCCAGTGTAATGGTGGTCGTAGATAACGGCCAGTATCCCCACACGATCCCCTTCCATGTCTTTCATCCATTGATAACGCACTATATAGTCCTTCAAGGCATCTCTGATACCTTTAGATCTGGAATTATATCCTCTATCTTTTAAAACCTCATCAAAATCGTTTAAAAGTTTTTTTGGCAATGACATGCTTATTCTCATCATTTATCCCACCCGTTAATATGCTTGTTATAACTATTATTAAATTATTAAGTAATAAATATTTCTCTTCATTGGCAAAAATTATTATTAACTTACCCTCATTAAGGGGTGAATAAACATTATCAACAGCCTAATAGGGGCTTAATTCATGATGAACTTTAAATAAATAAGTTAAAAATAATAAAAATATACATGGTCTAAATATATATGCTGGAAAAGTATTGAAAATGATTCCTTTATTTTTTAATTGTGAAAAGGGTCACATTAACTAGCATCCAACTTATCTTAATGTGAAATCATAGTATAACAACAGTGAATGGGTTCAAAAGAAGGGAGTTATAATGGGTGAAAACGGTTTTATAGAAAAATATAACGGGCAAAATGTGTTTAAAATAGCTATCTTTTTTACCTTACTCTTTTTGATGGTTGCACCGGCTACTGCCTGGGAGTGGACTGCCCATAAAAAAATCGTAGACGAAATTAACATTAACCTACCCTCTGACGTGCAGAACAATCTTAAACCATACATTGGAGTGATGAAGGAAGGATCTACCTATCCGGACACCATCCCTAACGATAAAGTTAATCACGGATACCCTGGTAGTTATCCTCAGGCCAATAACTGGCTGGACAAGGGGAAAGTTGCCTATGAAAAGAGAGATTATAAGGAAGCAGCCTGGTGTTTTGGTGTTGCATCTCACTATATTACTGACACCTACTCTGCACCCCACTGCGGATGGATCAAAGATAAGGAAAAATACTGGCAAATAGGAAACCAACTAACCCCTAAAAAACATGACTTCCACTATTCCAATCTCAACACCATGCTCAAATATGGGAATGAAAAGGGAAAGGAAAGTATCACGGGCTGGAACAAAACCGAGGACCATGGAATAGTTCAACAGGACCTGAACCGGGGAGTATCCGCGGCATATATAGCTATCCTTTACCATGCCCACCCCTCCATGCTTCAAAGCCCTGAATATTATCCGGATTAATGAACCAATAAAATCAACTCTTTCCGGATTAAATCATTGAATTTCACCCAGTTAGTCAGTTAAATTTTTTGGGTAATTTAAAGGGTCGAGATAAAAAAATAACAGTGAATGAAAAATCTATTGATAAAATTATAGGGGATGCTTTAGTGATCTGAATGGGGGATTCTTATAAAATAATTTCCTATCTTTAAATGGCTATTATTGCACCCTGGAGTTCTGCTTGCACTGATTTATTGGTTGATAGGTATTTCTGCAATGCTTCCACTGCATGCACATCTAACTGGTTCCTATTTACACCATACTTATCCGGAACACCCTGGCTGGTGACAAAAGCTGCCTGATAGGTTTCATCCATTTTGATTTTCCTCCCCTTTACAAATAATTCCTGAATACGTTGTCCAGGAGGATTTTCCACCTTAAAGTATAAATTGAGGCCCATGCATCGTTTGAGATATCCTCCCATCTGATTATAAGGATCTCTTGAAAATAAATGCTCTAAATTCTCTTCCATCATTATCCAAATTTCCTTCCCAGTGAGTTCCACAGTGGAAACTGGAGGATTTACTGGAATAATATTGTAAAGATCGTTTAGGGTAATTTCACCGGGAGGTACTGGTGCACCATATCTCCAACCATTAGAAAAAGCTATCTGAGCACCTGTTTTATTCAAAAGACTTTTTAAAAGAAAATTATCCATGGTTGATTCCAGTACCGTGTTACGATTAAGACCGGTATCTGTATAACCTACCAACTGACTTAATTCATCCCTATATGGATTTAAAACCTGATTAACAAGATCACCAGCCTCAGGATCCGGTTTAATATCCTCAGATACGGTGATAAGGTTGTGTTGGAATTTGATTACCTTTCCTTGCGACAGGGTTAGGTCCAGTCTCCCAATAAAAGAACCGTGGCATCCGGATTGGATTAGAATGGTATTATTCACAAGAGCAGGTTCATAAAGTCGATTATGGGTATGTGCACTTAATAATACATCTACACCATCCACTTCCTGGGCTAACTTCATTTCCTGGGGGAACCCTAGATGTGAAATAACTACAATTAGATCAACTTTTTCCTCGTTTCGCAATTTCTGGATGTAATATGGTAATTCTTGGTTACCTATGGTGAAATATATTCCTTTGCTGAAATGTGCAGGCATGACTTTATCAACTATGGTTGCAGCTATGCCTATAACACCGATCCGTGTTCTACCAAGCTCTTTTATTATCCATGGCTTGAAAAATAGCTTATCATTGGTCTCATGGTAGCAGTTAATAGCTATCATGGGATAGTTCAATTTTTTGGTTAGTTTTTGGAAATGTTCCGGTCCGTATGCAAATTCCCAGTGTGCAGTCATGGCATCAAAGTCTAAATAATTCAAGATGGGTATCAAAGCTTCCCCTTTGGTTTTCACCGCAGCATAAGTCCCGTGAATGGTATCACCACAATCAAAAACCAGTGTTTTAGGATTCTCCTCTCTAATTTGGTTGAATATAGTGGCAATTCTGGCGAAACCTCCGGCTAACTTATATTTAGCATGATCCCCATCCCAAAATAATTCCTGATGTATATCTAGATAAGCATGGCTATCGTTTAATTGTAAAATAGTTAAATTTTCATCCATCAGTTCACCCCCATCACTTCTATTTATTATAGTCAATCCTATGAATTTTTTTCCAAAAATAAAAAAATAAATGCTAAAAAATAACTAAAAAAACAGGTCAATAACTATTTCATATGATTTTAAGTTGAATTAAAATTAAAAAACTGAAATATTTGTTTAGACTTTTTGGGCATGATCTTTCAACCCTGAAAATTTATTGTTTCAATAGTTCCATATTTTATATTATAACTCCTATTTTGAAAGGAAAACCTGTCATGAAAGTCACTGAACAACAGAAAATTAAGGATGGAGGTTTGGGTCGAAAACTCTACTCCGTCAGGGAATCCTACTGGATTTCCTATAATGGGATACGAACCCTGAGATACATGTTCAAGGCTAAAAAGAATAAGGAAATGAGTTCAAAATTTATTGAAAGGCTAATGCTCACGGTGACTGAAGTTAATGGCTGTGCCATATGTTCCTACGCCCACTCCAAAAGGGCTCTGGAAAGTGGAATGAACAGTGGAGAGATCCAGAATATGCTCAGTGGAATCATGGATGATGTGCCCTCTGATGAATTGGCAGCAGTCATGTTCGCCCAGCATTACGCTGACACCCGGGGAAACCCTACCCACGAGTCATGGCAGCGTATTGTAGAAATATATGGGATGAATAGGGCCATGGGCATCCTGGGATCCATCCGCACCATAATGATGGGAAATACCTATGGAATTCCCTGGAGTTCATTCTTCAACCGGCTGAGGGGCAGAGCAGATCCAAGGAGCAGTTTACTCTACGAAGTAGAGATGATGTTAGGAACCATTCTAGTGCCGTTTTCAGTTATCCATGCTTTAATCTCTGGTTTGTTTGGAAGGGCGATTATTAGTTTTTAATCTTCAAATGAGTGGGAACAGTCTGAGATCTGCATGATAACCAAATTCTGGTTCCTACCATTAATATCAGATGGATAGGTGGGAACTCAAAGTTTAATTTATGTTGAAATGATAATATTGGGTTAATGGAAAATTCACTGATCTAATGTCTATATGTTGTGCTTGGTCTTGATTATTCCGGAATTATTGCCATTGCATCTATCTCAACCAACCAATCCGGATTTCCAAGTCCCGCTACAAATAAAACAGTTATGATTGGATAATTCGGATTATCCCCCCATTTCTCCTGGAAAACCTGGAATCCCTCCTGAGGGTCCTGCCCCTGAACCAGGTAAATGTTGAACTTAACCACATGCTCCAGTTTAGCATCTGATTCTTCTAAGATATTCTCAATATTGATTAAAACCTGTTCGGTCTGTTTTTTGAGACTACCCTTACCTACCAGGCCCCTGTTTTTATCCGCCGCATTTTGACCACCAATGTAAATGGTCTGGTGATTCCCAGTAACGGATATAGCATGGGAATACCCTCTAGGTTTCATCATACTCTCCGGATTGATGTAATTTATTTTTTTTCATAGTGAAATCTCTTGTTATTATGGAGAATCTCCTTTTCACTTTTTTTTACCATAATCCCAATGGCTCCACCCAGGGCACCTAGAATTATACTAATGATTATGGATAACTGGAAAATAATGTAGGCTGCCACCAATGTATTGGCTCCAGGTATCATGCCAATTTCAAGGGAAATTAAATTTATAATCACTTCTATGGCCTCAAAGCCCATTATCAATATTATGGTGATGATTAAACCACCAATCATTCCAGAAATTATCCCAGCAATTGCCCCATCTTTTAAATCCATCTTAGCGTAATCTTCATAGCTCTGACTAAAGTAAGAGGCTAAAAACCCTCCGGTTAAAGGACCTAGAAAGGAGAGTGGGAAGAAGATAACTATGAAAATGATACTTAGAGATGCGTTAACCAGTCCACCTAGTCCGATAATTTTCCAATCCGCCATTTTAATCACCAAAAAAGGAGAATATTTGGATGATTCTCCAAATAAAATATATTAATTGGTTTTATAGGGTTATAGAACCCGATTAAATGTTTTTGTTATTGTTTATATTATCTTAAAACTGCTGATTACAATTTCAAGATCTTTTTCGATACTGGTAAGATTTTTATCGGGACCGGGAACAGCGTGAATGGTGTACATAGTTCCATTTTGTATAAACCATGTTTTTATCAGTGGTTTATTTTCCTGGTTAAGTGCTGAAATCTGGTATGCTGGAAGACCACCAACCGTAAGTTCTTTTTCAGATAACATGGTCCATTTCCTCAGTGGAATTTCCTTCTTCTCAGAACTGATATGTTCTGATAAAGTACGATCGTATTTGCCAGCATGGAAATGAATAAAGTCCCTTTCTTCACCGTTTCCTCGCCCTATGGAAAACAAATAGTCCCCTTCATTATTATCCATTTTATAATAAGTCCAATTATTGGGGGAATCAAAAGATATGCCATCACTTGCAAAATGTTTCAAACCATCAGATTCAGTTTTATATACATTATCCAGTTCATTATCCGAGGTGCATCCTGAAACAACCACAACACTAAAAATAAGGAACACTAATCCCATTGAACTAATTATTCTTGGCAACATATATTCTACAATAATACCATCTGTCTAAAATATCTTTTTCCTGCCTATGAATAATCCCAGTCCAGTTTATTCTTAACTAATTATAATCAATTATGGGAAGTTAAAAAAAACCGTGCACACGAAGTTTTATTACACCACCTAATAGTTATTTGCTGTTTGGTGGTATCGTTAAAGCATTATAATTCTGCCTTTTTTTGAACCGGAAAATTGAGAAAGATAAAATGTGGGATCAATATACAAAAATTAACTGATTCATATTCAAATGCATAAATTCAATAATATTCTTTTGATTATATAATAATAATCTCATATAAGGAGGTATGGTTTTGTGGATTTGGCAGAGTATTCTAAGTGTGATGGTGTTGCTCTAGCTGATTTGGTCAGAAGGGGAGATGTGACACCCAAAGAACTTGCACATCTTTTGGTTGAAGCAGTTGAAAAAGTCAACCCAACAATCAATGCAGTCTTAGAGGTCTACTTGGACCGTGTCGAAGTTTCAGATGATAAATCAATCTCTGATGGCCCTTTCTTAGGGGTGCCATTCTTGATGAAGGACATTGGTGCCGGTGAAAAAGGAAGGCATCAGGAGAGCGGATCTAAGCTCATGCAGGGGCATGTTGCAGATAATGACTCATTCCTGACAACATTTTTCAAGAAAGCTGGTTTGACTCTATTGGGCCGTACAACAACACCTGAATTCGCGTTGGGAATTTCAACAGAATCCGAATTGGTGGGTGTGACTCATAATCCCTGGAATCCTAATATCACGAGTGGTGGTTCCAGTGGTGGGGCTGCAGCCAGTGTAGCAGCAGGTATTGTGCCCATAGCGCATGGTAGTGATAACGGGGGTTCGATTCGAATCCCAGCAAGTGCTTGTGGCCTCGTGGGATTGAAACCCTCCCGTGGACGCGTTACCCTTGGCCCGGATATTGGAGAGCTGTGGCCGGGGATGTTACAGGAGTTTGTTTTGAGCAGGACTGTTCGGGACACCGCAGTGATGTTAGACGCGGTTTCAAAACCAGTACTTGGAGATCCTTTTATCATAAAGCAGCCTGATAGTCCTTATGTGCACGAATTGAATGCTCCAACTGGGAAAATGCGCATAGCGTGGACCACTGATCCCTGGCAACCAGGCGGCTTCGTGGATTCCGAAGTGGTAAACTGTGTGGAGCAGGTAGTTTCCCAATGTGAAGAGGCAGGTCATGAAATGGTTCAGGTCAGCCCTACCTTTGACTATGAAGAATACCTCCACGCGGTATGTGTAGCATGGGCATTTGGAGTGCATATGGGGATGGATATGTTCGCATCAATAATGGGCAGAAAAGTAAGCGAGGAGACAGTTGAACCAGTGATGCTATCATTTTATGAATACTCCCGGAGGCTTACGGCAGTGGACATGTTCATGGCTGAATTCGCCCTGAACCAATTCCGACGAAACTTTGGGGAATTCTTCCAACAATATGACCTGTTGCTAACACCCACCTTGAACAAATTACCTGAACCACACGGAAAGTACTCGAAAATGAGGAAAGACCTTGGCTATGAGGAGTATATGCGTCTCTGCGAGGAAACCAAAGTGCACACAACAGCGGCTAATGTCACTGGACAACCAGCAATAACCTTGCCTCTCGGGCAGAGCAGGTCAGGTTTACCCATAGGGATCCAGTTCATGGCCCGGTTTGGGGAGGAAGATACACTAATACGACTGTCAAGTTCTCTTGAAAAAGAAATGCCCTGGCATCATCGAATTCCACCCATCCATGCCAGCCGGTAGCAGGAAAATCCATTGGAGTGATTTATTACCCTCTAATCATTGGTACGGAACGAATAATTTATAACCTTTTTAGGGCATTTTTCTATGCATTCACCGCATAATATGCAGTTTGAGTTATCCATATTGTTAGTTATAACCATGTTGCTGATATTTAATCCCACCGGGCAAAATTTGTCACATAATTTACAATCTGAACAATTATCTTGATCTGATTTTAAATGTAAGGATGGTATTTTAATTTTTCTACCTAATTTTGCCCCTATGGTTAAGAATACTCCTTGTGGACATAGATACCGGCAGAATGCTCTACTTCCTAAAAGTACAGATAAAAGACCGATTGCTATTATGAAGATGGCAACTAAAATAATTAATTGAAAATTACCATTTGAAGCGAATAAATCCACTCCTTTAACGCCCCCAGCTTTTAAAATAGAATATGAGACCATTATAAGGAAACCTATAAAAACAAGATACCTAATTATATCTGCTTTTTCAGATTTAGGTTTCTTTTTCAATATTTGCAAGCCTATTATTTCTTGTAGTGCTCCATAGGGACATGTGTAACCACAAGACGCCGATCTCCCCAGGAATAATGATAAAATAAACCATGCTGCAAAAACAAGAGTACTTGCAGTGATTATCCCGTTTCTAATACCCCAGGACATCAAAATAGGGGAATAAAACTTAAATAGAATTGGCAGCATTATGACTAGTAAAAGTAATATATGGATTCTAAGCCTATTTTTGTTTTTCATTAATAATTATCTCCAATTTTTAGAGCTCTCGCTAATTAAATTCTGAAATGACAGGGGATTTCTAAAAAATGACTGTATTTTCCGATTTTTTTGAATTACTCTGTCTTTATGATGATCATAGAAATCGTTATATTTAAATTTTTTTTCACTAAATAGATATAAAATGAAAAAATTAGGAGGGATTTCTTATTCCAATAAAAAAATCCACAATTAACGCACTAAAAATAATGGGACTTACAGAGTATGAATCTAAAGCATATCTATCTTTAGCTTCTTTAATATCTGCTACTGCTTTACAAATCAATGAAATTTCAGGTGTGCCTCTTTCTAGATTATACGATGTATTGAAGAATCTTCATAAAAAAGGTTTTATTGAAATTATCAGGGGAAAACCATTGAAATATAGTGTGGTGCCTCCTCAGGAGGTTTTTAAGAAGGTTAGGATGGAAATTAAAGAGGAGCTTGATGAAGCTGAATTGGAAGTTAAAAACATTTATGAAAGTCATATATCTAAATCTCCAGCCCCTATATGGTTAATTTATGGTGCAGATAAAATTGTAAAAAAAGAGATGGAGATCATTGGACGTGCTCAAGATACATTGCACATTGCAGCAGGATTCATGTTTCATGGAGAACTTGAAAAAATAAATGTTGCTTTACATAAACCATTGAAAAAAGGAGTTCAAACCAGGATAATAGCAGCACCCTATAATATTACAGATGAAAAGAGAATAGACATTTCAGAAGGTCTTAATGAGCTAGATTGTCAGATCAAAACATTCCAAATACCCTTCATAAAGGCCATAATTAGGGATAAAAAAGAAATGATGTTAATATTTTCCAAATTTGAAGATGAAGGGGTAATATCTCAAACAGCAATAGGTGTATGGAACCAATACACAGAATTCGTTGAAACAATCACGGATTTATATAATCTAGTGTGGAACATGAATCTATTCATCCCCCACCTCCATTAATAAATATTTTATCCATGAAAATCCCGGAACTTCAACAGACAGAATAAATTAAGATGTACAGCAAAAATGGAAAAATATTAACACCCCAATAAATTTAAAACCACTAAAACCAGAAAAAATTAATAGTAAAATTAGGATAGTGTTATCCATGCCTCAGATAGCTAAAGGGGGAAAATTTGTTTTCGGATGGTCCCAAGTAGGAAAAAAGGACTGTATACAAATCCCAGAGGAAGTAATGCTTGAATATCATCTTTTTAAGGAAGATAAGGTGATACTCATATCGGGAAGTAAAAGTTCCGGTGGATTCGTAGTATCAACACTAAATCTATTAAACCAATCAATTATGAAAGGTTTAATGGAAGATTATCCTGAATTTGAGGATTACTCCCTGCCTGAAGGAAAACCAGTTAAATGGAAAGGTAGGTACTACTGTTGGGCGGGTATAAACCAGCAGGGGATCATAAAATTATCCCCAGAAACAGCTGGCTGTTTTGACATTGAAGAAAATGACAAACTGTTATCAATTAGGGGAAGCAATATTGGTTTTGTTCTGGCGGTTAAGGGTCCCATTATAGAAGCAGCAAAAAAGTATAAGGGAAATATTAAAGAATTTATCTGTTGATTATTCTGATTACCATGTCTTTGAAGTTCAAATCTGTTTACCCTGATTTTTAAGGTCAATTTCACAGTACTGGGCCAGTAATTTTTCTTCTTCCTCTTTTTTGGGAAACTTAAAGAATACTAGGGCCGCTCCAATCAGGATGGCAACGATCCCGGCCAGGTAAGCCCAATGATCCCCGGTTAAAAATGAATACTTTGCCGCGGATATGATCTGCGCTGAATACTGGGGGTGCTGCTGGGCAAGGGTGGCTGCACTGGAGAATGATTTTTGAAGGGTTGCTTCTATGCCACTGGTTATCTGCTGCTGAGCAGATGCGGGTAAATTATCAATTTGTGAAGCAATTGACCGGGTATAACCAGCTGTAAGCAGTGCCCCGAATATGGAAGTCATTATGGCCCCTCCGAAATCACGTTGCAAGTCTGCAGTACCTGAAGCCATACCCACCCTTTCAACTGGAACAGAACCGGTGAGAGAATGGGAAGCTGGAGTTCCAGCCAATCCAACACCAATCCCTACAAAGGCGTAAGCCAAACCCACCTTCCAGTAGGGTATATTATCCTGCCATAAGAACAACATGGTCAGAAAACCCAGCAAACAGAACAGGTAACCTGCCAGGAGAGTGAACCTTGATCCACGGGACTCAATGAGCCTGGCAGATTGTGGTGCTACTAAAATCATGAATACTGCCGCTGGTAAAATCGCCAGTCCAGAATCCAGGGTTGAATAGCTGAGAACGTTTTGTAAAAACTGCTGACCGATATACATGGCACCCATCAAGGCACCAAAAACTATTATCCCTGCACAAGAGGCTACCCAGAAGATGCTGCGACTGGCAACTTTAAGATCGTAAAGGGGATTATCCACCCTGCGCTGGCGCATTATGAACAAGATTCCCGAAAGAGCGGCGACGACCATGAAACTAATTATCAGGATTCCAGAGTTGGGTACCGGGGCGAAGTTAATGGCCAGGGTCAATGTTCCCAAAAGCAGAAGAGACAGTAAACCTCCCATGTTATCCACTGGAGCTTTTGTCTCGCTGACGTGATCCGGGATGAACTTCATGGCCATGATGAGAGCTACCACGGCCAGAGGCAGTGTGATCAGAAATACAGAACCCCAATCATTAAATGTTAACAGGTATCCTGAGATTATGGGTCCCATGGCGGCAATGGCAGCCCCTATACCAGACCATAATGCAATGGACTTGGTTCGTTTCTGCCCGGACCACAAAGCAGTTATAAGGGCTAAAGTGGTTGGGAAAGCCATTCCTGCAGCTAAACCACCGATGATACGGGCAAAGATTAGGATCTCAATGGAGGGGGCAAAACCAGCAAGAATAGATGCGGGTATGGCCAGTAGAGTACCAATAATTAACATCATCTTTCTACCGTGGTGGTCACCCAGGGCACCGAACCATAACACTGATGCCGCCAGACCCAGGGAGTAACCCACTGCCACCAGATTAATTTGAACCTGGGAAGCATTAAAAACTAAACCTATGGAAGGAAGGGCCACGTTAGCCACTGATAAATTCAGATTTGCAACAGCTGCCACTAAGATAAGGGTAGCTAGAGCGATCATTCCCGGTTCAGTTTTTTCCTCAGATGTTTGTGTTGTATCCATTTTCATAGCCGCCCGTATCATCCTATTTATAGATATTATGTTGTAAGATGATTTATATAACCACCCAGTATCAGAATTATTAATAACATGAGGATTTCCATAAACCCTGAATGATAATTCCGCCAATAATCTGCTGATAAACAAGGGAATTATGGGGCATAAGGGGTGTTTTATTTTTGTTCAAAATTATTCAAATTCATTTACCAGGGGGATGATGAAATTTAAGGATTCACAGATTTACACCCATATTAGATTTATACAATCTGACAATAATACCCCTACTTGTTAAAACCTTTAAAAAATTAAATTTAGACTTTTTAGAAAAATATTTGGAAGAAATATAACTTACTTGAAAAATAAATAATAACAGTTAGGGGGGAATGATTTATGAGTGCAGATGATAAGAAACATTATGTAACTTCAGTACACACCGGCCGTTACAAATCTCAAGGTAAAATAAAAAATACCAAAAAGTTTGTTAATCGTAACATCTCAAGAAGAACATAATAACAATCAAAACAATATTATAATTGTTTAATTATCTTACGGCTGATTTTTAGGCTTATTTTTGAATATTTATAAATAGAGCATTAATTTAAGTCCCATGCGGTTACTCAAGCGACTCACTTCAGGGGTTTAGGAGTTCCTAGCGCACTGCTTTCTTCACGAGATCAGTGATATTTGCCTCTTCGGTGGCAGTTAACTCCTTCAGAGCGAAGGAGGTAGGCCACAGGTTGCCTTGGTCGAGGTTTGCCTCCTCGGTGAAGGCAAAGGTCATGTACCTCTCGTTCTTGGCACCACGGAAGAAGCAGACTACCTTACCGTCCCGGGCATAGGCAGGCATCCCGTACCAGAGTTTTGGTGAGAGGACTGGTGAGTTGGCTTTGATGAGAGTATGTAACCGTTCACCAATTGCGCGATAGGGTCCTTGCATCTCAGCGATCTTCGCGAGCACCACACTTTCCCCGTCGGCATGCTTACCGGGCCTTTTTTGATTGGGAGTTGTTTTTTTCATAATTCACCTAGTTATTATTTCTTTATTTACAGATAAAAAAACTTCCTGAAACTTTAACCAATAGATAAATAAACATTAATTTGAGTGGTATTTCACGGGGAGATGAAAAATCATGCCTCAACCAGAAAAAAATAAAAAAGTAATAAAAGAGCTTCCCATTTTCTCCTTTAAATCTGCCAATGAATTAAGGGAGTGGCTTATGGGGAATCATGCAGTATCAGAGGGAATATGGCTCCGGATTTATAAAAAGAATTCTGGGGTTGAGAGTGTTACATTTGAAGAAGTTCTTGATGGGGGACTCTCTTTTGGTTGGAGTGAGAGTAAGAGGATTAAAGGTGATGAAAAATCATATTTGCAACGATTCACCCCTCGACGCACAATAGGTACAACCTCTAAACGTAATCTGGAACATGTGAAGAGACTCATCAGTGAAAATAAGATGATGCCCTCTGGCTTAAAAGCTCTTGGACTGGATAGTCTTGGAAAAATTAAAAAAAGATGAAGTTAACATGATGCTATTTTTAGGGATTTAGATAGAACAATTAAGAAATAAAATAATTTATGGTGTTCCATGAATATAAAAACAGGCTGCGCTGGTTTTTTTGGTTAATAACATGTATATCCTTATTTTTAATGAACCCTATGAAATTAGGTTAATTCCTTAAATTCTTTTTTTGTATTTTAATTCTTTAAATACTATTTTAAAACGAGTTCCGTGGTTTTGGTTGAGGGTGATTTTTCCGTCTAATTGCTTTAATAGGATATTCACCAGTTGTAAGCCTAAGGTTTTAGAGTCTTCCAGGTTAAATTTTTCTGGGAATCCTACCCCATCATCACTGATTACCAGTTCATTCCATTCAGTTCTGGTTTTTAGTGCAACAGTTAATGTGCCCTTTTTGCCACTTGGAAAAGCATGTTTTAAGCTGTTAGATACCAGTTCCGTTATTATGAGCCCACATGGTACTGCTGTTTCGATGTTGAATCTCACATTTTCTACATTAATAACTGGTGTAACTTGTCGGGCGGAAATTGCATAAGAACTATAAAGATCACTTACCAGTGTTTCAATATATTCTGCAAAGTTGATTCTTGTTAAATCACCAGAATGATAGAGTTTTTCATGTATCATGGCCATTGATTTTATCCGGTTCTGACTTTCTGTAAGAATATTGACAAATTCATCACTGTCCACATGTTGTTTCTGGAGGTTAAGAAGGCTGGAAATTATTTGTATATTATTTTTAACCCTGTGGTGGATTTCTTTCAGCAAAAGATCCTTTTCATTAATGGATTTTATTAACTGATCTGTAGCTTTTTTCTTAGAGGTGATATCTTCAGCAATAACCATAATTGAATAAACTTTACCATCTTTCATTATGGGAACCAATTGTGTTTCAACCCAGCTGATATTGGCTTCTTTACTCACTAATCTGTTTTGGAATGGTCCAATTATTTCTCCTTTTAGAACATCAGCAAAACTCTCCATTAGTAAATTGAGGTCTTTTTTTGGAAATAATTCTAGTTCTGCATATGTTCTCCCGATAATTTCTTCTTTGGATCGATTTGTAAATTTAACTGCGGAAGAATTCACATCCAAAATCACACCGTCTAAACCAATTAATATGGTGTAATCAGGATTTGATTCAAAAAGAGTCTTGTATTTTTCTTCATTATCCTGAAGTTCTTTTACTGCTTTCATACGTTCTGAAACGTCTTCACTAAAAATTACAATGCCACCGATATCACCTGAGGATAAATACCATGGACGTACTTCCCATCTAACATATTGAATACTCCCATCTGCACGAATAAATTCATCATCATCAACACTAATAATAGAACCCGCAAGAGCACGCTGATGAACTTCTTTCAATTCGTCAGTAATCTCCGGAAAAATATCATAATGTGATGCACCGTGAAGTTTCATCCCCTGAATATTATAATCTTCGCTCATATCCCCATATTAGTGCAAAGGTTTATGTGAGGTTAGTGCCATATTATAATGTATGAAATCCGAAAATTTAGTTCCAAAATTGTTTGTTCCAGATGAAGAAAAGGCCATGGATTTTTTACGACATGTGAGGTGGTCTAGTGGAGTTTATTGTCCGGTGTGCAAATCTTTTGAAGTTTATAATCGGGGTGTTCAGGGTAAATCACGGCGCTATTCTTGCAATAGTTGTGGATTGAATTTTAGTGACCTTACTGGAACGGTATTTGCCAATAAAAAGCTTCCTGTGGGTGAGATATTTTATATCATTATGAATTTGGATAAAAAAAGTGTTCAAAGGCTTTCAGATGAGTTAGGTCATAAGTGGGACAGTGTTTATCGTGTAGCGCATGAATTTAGAGAAAGTTTGATGGATAAATCCACGGATCCTGTTTTGAAGGGTGATGTGGAAATAGATGAGATGTATCAATCTGCAGGTGAAAAGGGTTTAAAAAAACTATCCAAGGACTAGAGGACTTAAATTAAGGGGAAGGGGAACTTGGAAAAAAGATAAACCGCCAATTATTACTGTAGTGGAAAGAGGAACGCGAAATACAATATTAATGGTAGAAAAGAATCTTTCTAAGGATTTAATTCGGGAAAAAATAGATAAGCATTGTAATGAACCTATAAGGTTATTTACTGATGATTATACTATATACTTTGGTTTAGAAGGCCATTCAAAGGTTAAAGAACATCACATAATCAAACATTCAGAAAAAGAATATGCTGATGGTGAAAATCACGTTAATAATTGTGAAAACAGACATTCGCTCTTAAGGCAATATTTAAGAATATTTAGAGGGGTTTCAAAGAAAAAACTGAATACTTATGTTAAATTCTTCCAATTTACTTTCAATAAAGGGGTAAATTGGTTTGGAAATGCAATCCAATTAATATTAAATAATTGCACTAATACCGGGAGATGAGCGATAATCTTTAATCCAACGTGAACTAGCGGCAATATACCTCATGTGGGTGTCAAACATTGCAATAGCAACAGGTGCATTTTCAATAAAATACTTTAATTCTTCGTCACGTTTTTTCAAAGCTTTATTAAGAGTTTTTAATTCTTTTTCAGCTTTCTTACATTCAGTGACATCGTTGTATATGGCTATTATTTCTCCAGTAGGTAGTTTATATATCCAGATTTCCCTCCAGCTTCCAGGGTCTTTTCCATCTTTATACCTGTTTTCTGGAAAATATTCTGGGGTTCCTGTCTCCCAAACTCTTTTAAACGCATCCAAAACACCAAAATCTTTAACTTCAGGAAATATTTCTGTCACACGTTTTCCTATAAAAACATCTTCTTTCTCAATGTGTTCTATGTTTTCCACAGCCTGCTTGAAATCTTTGAAAATAAAGTCTTTTCCATTGTCAACAGCTTCATAAACTGCCATAACATTACTCATATGGTTAAAAAAATTTGTATATTTATTTTCACTTATTTTTAATTCTTTCCAGATCCTATTTTTTTGAACTGCTAGGTCTATGGCATATTTAAGTTCTGTGGAGTTATAAGGTTTAATTATGTATCGTTCAGGTTCTGTAAGTTTGGTTTTTTCAATTGTTGACTCTTCAGGATGAGCAGTTAAATAAATAAAAGGTATATCAAGTTCTTTAATTTTAGAAATAGCCTCAAAACCATCAATTTCTCCTTCCAGATTGATGTCTATTAAAATAAGATCTGGTTTGAGTTCCAATGCTTTATATATTGCTTCTTGACCATTAGGAGCTACATATGGAACTTGGTAACCAAAGGATTCCAGGGTGCGTTTAATATCAATGGATTCTACGCTTTCATCTTCTACCAAAAGAATTGTAATGTCAACCATGTTTTTCCCTGTATAATAATGGTTGTTTAAGATATTTGTTTTTTAGTCTAAGAAACTTGTTTTAAATGAGAATATTTATGGGTGAGATTAGCTTGTTTTTTTTGATTAATTTAATAAGTTTTAACCCACCATTTAGAATTTATTGATCATTTGTATCCAACAAAGAACAGCCTTTCAAATGGAAACAGCACATGACCGTCTTTTGGCGCAGGGTATGCATTTGTAATTTCTTTTAAAACATCCTTTTCAAACTCGATTTTTTCTTCTCTGGTATCCAGCCGGTCCAAGAACGTTCGCATCCCGGTGCTTTTAATCATTTCCACGATATTCTGGTGGGAAGGCATTATATGGAAGTAGGATGTTTTCCACATGGTTATGGATTTCAATTTACCTGAGAGAATATTGTAGTAATAATCACTGGAGTGAAATGTAAAATCTTTATTGGCCGGGCTGGTTTGTTCTTCCCATCTTTTATTCAATGAGACCCTTTCTATGGCATGGCTTACTGGCATGTTTCCGTATTGTGGAACCTGTATTGCCAGGGCACCCTTATCTTTCAACATTTTAACCAGGTCATTTATCAATTTTTCCTGGTCTTTAATCCATTGTATGGTGGCGTTTGAAAATATAATATCATATTTTTCTTCAGTTTTCATTTTGGTGACATCTTCAACTCTCCATTCCATGTCGGGATAGTTACTCTGGGCTGATTCTATCATGGAAGTTGAGTTATCTATTCCTATTATTTCACTCTCCGGCCATCTACTGTAAAGGACATTTGTACTATTTCCCGGCCCGCAACCTACATCCATTATTTTTTCAGGATTTTCCAGATTGATGCGGTTCGCAAGATCTATTGCTGGTTGTGTTCGTTCTTCTTTGAACTTTAAATAAAGTTCAGGGTTCCAATCCTTGTTATTTTTCATGCGATTTTCCACCTTATTCTATTAGTTTTATCAAACTAACTATTATATAAATTCGTGGTTTACTAGTGGTAAACAAATGGGGAATATATGAATGCCTTCAATAATGAATATATTTTTATATGAATACATTTATAATTTTGATTGTGAAATTAATTAGGAGATGGAGATATTACTTGAAATTTTTAGACCCCAAAAAACCCATAGAAACATGTCAAGAACATTCATGTGACAAATGTAACGTTAAACAAGAAATACATTGTCATTTTAATTCTAATCAAGCCAAAAAATTTTTATTATCCGTTATTCCAGCTATGTTGGTGGGTTTGATTGGAATATATTTGTTCAGTCCCTTGTTAGTCCTTATCTGGTTAATAATATGTTTTTTGTATTTCGGTTTTATTGAGATACGGGTTATGTGTTCCCATTGTCCCCACTATGCTGAAACTGAAACAAAAACCTTAAAGTGCTGGGCCAATTATGGCTCACCAAAACTGTGGAAGTACCGTCCAGGGCCAATGTCCATAACAGAAAAAATCGTTTTTATATTAGGAGGACTATTAATAGCGATTTATCCCCTCTTTTTAATAATATTATCCCAGAATTACCCTATTTTAATAGTATATTTAATTCTTACTGTGGTATGCTTTTATTATATGCGAACTTATATGTGCAACCACTGCATTAATTTTGCATGCCCAGCCAATAGAGTAGATAAAAAGATTCGTGATAACTTTTTTGACTACAACCCTCAAATTAGGGATGCATGGAAAAAATGAATCTATAAATTTTTGATACCAATTTAGTTTAGAGGGATTGGATGAGTGGATTAAGGGAAAGGAAAAAGAAAGCGTCCGAAGAAAAAATCACGAGCTCGGCAAGTGAAATATTTCTAAAAAAAGGTTATCATGACACTACAATGGAAGAAATTGCTGCAAAAGCTGATATGGGTGTTGGAACTCTTTACAATTACTTCAAATCCAAAGCGGAAATATTTATTTCCATTATGGTCAAAGAATCTTTAATAAATGAAACTGATGATGAAGAATTAGATTTTACAATTGAAAAGGATCCCGCAACAATAATCATTGATTATATGTTGAGATATACCGCATATATCGAGTCTTTTGATAAAAAGTTATGGATAGAGCTTTTTGCAGCTATTTTAGGTAATGCAAACCAGGATAATATGGTTTTTGCGGGGTTGGTGAATATGGACTTCTTGTTAATCCAAAAACTGGAACATCTTCTGAACTCTCTGAAAGAAAAAGGGAAGCTACCTCAAAGTTTTAAATCAAATGAAGCAGCTTATACTATTTACAGTATCATAATCACCCAAATCATGATGTATATTTATGTTGAAGGGGCAACATTTGAGGTTTATAAGAAAAACGTGGGGAATCAAATTCACTTCCTTTTTGAAGGAAAATATTAAATATCTATTCCAATATCTAAACCATAGTTTCAATAATAATTCAGTTTTTTAAATCATTTTTTTTATTAGTATGGTCTGTCGGTATTGCCTGTTCTAGATAAATAAATCTTTCTGATAAAAAGTCGAGAACTCGCTTTCGCTCTTTATAAGATACATTTTTCCTGGAAAGCATGTTAATTAATTCTGTAATACTTCTGAAAGATTGTGTTCCTGTATTTTCATCCATTAAGAGAATGTCTTTTTTACCCCTTTCTTTAGTGGGAGTTACACACACAGCTCCCAACAAATTGCCATCATTGTCAATAACATCTATTGAACTAGAAATTTTTTTCTCTTCTGTCACTGAAAATCACCTAATAAATTTTTCATTAAATATATTAAATATTATTGCATTTATATTCTGCCTAAAAACTATTAAATGAGCACTATTAATTAAAAACAACGAAAAATAGGTTCCCAAGAATCCAAAGATCTTGGGAACAATTTCATCATGCCTTTCTTTTGGAGGCGATAAGGACATGAAATTAATATATTTCAGACTGTCTTGCAATGTCTTTCACTTACTTACACCTTCATTAAACTGATATATAAATATTTCTATTTCAGTCCTGAATTGGTATCCCAATTTCCGATGATCATGTAATAACAATCATCCCAATATCCTCATTTATGTAAATCATGACCATTTTATTTATTACAAGAAGATCGTTGAAGTGGGCAACTGTTAAAATAATAACAATTTAATCTTTAATAATGAAAAATCAGGGCAATGAACGCAAGCTAGGGGTTTCATCTTTGTTAATATCTGTGTTCTGGGATTTCGCTACCCTTGGATATTAAGAATTCTAATATAAAAGTTATTTATCATTTAAATGATATGTGCTTGAATGGACAACCTCAACCTTAATACTTCTTCCATAAATCTTTCCCTTGACCATTTCCTCCAGTCTTTCCAGAGCTGGTAGTTCTCCATCCCCTATGACCCGTAGAAGTACATTTTTGTCAGATGTAATTTCAGTGGAGATCACCTCATACCCACTATCAACCAACCAAACATTTGATGCATCGTTTACAGTTTTAGTTATGCCGTGGTCAATGGAAATATTGTAACCAGTAAATCCCAGAGGGACTGAAATCAGTAGCACCATTACTAAGGCCAGGGCAATACCTTTTCTTTTAACACTTAAAGATTGCTCTAGAATTGATATCTTCGAAAAGCCCATAACTCCAAAAAGGACAGCTCCGGTAATTATTATGGCAAAATAGTTGGTCATAAATAGTAGCATGCTGCCCATAGCCAGGGAATAATTGGAGCTTGCAAGTAGAATCCCCACATTTGCCAGTGGAGGAACAAGGGATATGGCAATAGCTACCCCCGGTAATGTATCAGAAACATCATGACGGGACATGGCAAAAGCACCGGCAAAACCAGTAACCAGGGCCGCAAGAAGATCCAAAAGTCGTGGTGCAGTCCGAACCATAACCTGTTCAATGCTTTCAGGCTGGTAAAAGTGACTCAGGGGTAAGGTCAAAAAGAACCCCACTGCAATGGCAGTTATAATCCCTCCAATGCTTAACAGTAATGAATGTTTCATTGAACTACTATCACCCGCGCTTATGCTAAAAGCCAGCCCCATAATTGGTAACATGAGTGGTGCGATGATCATAGCTCCAATAACCACAGCTACTGAATCTCCCAGAAGTCCATAGGTGGCAATACCTGAAGAAAGAATGAGCAAGAAGAAAAATTTCACTATCTTTTTGTTACGTTCCCTACCTTCAAATAATACAAGATCCCGCATCCGTTTTACTTCTGCCTTATCAACTGGATCACCATGCAGAAGAGTGCCAATAGATTCCCACATTGTTAAATTCTCCTTATCCAAAGTATAATAGAATGAAATATATTTATTATCATTTATCTCTAAAGAACATCTATAAAAACATTTTTTCCTTAAACATGGAAAGAGTTGGTGTTCTGAAAGAATAAAATGGGCATAAATATTGATTTATTATCTGATATTTGCTGTTAGCGTAGGGATAAGATTAAAATTGTGTATAAATAAGATAATTTCGCCATGAGGAATAGGTATGGTTCTCAAAAAAGAAAGAATAGTTTAAATCTATTCTTGTTTGGTTGGATACTTGAAACCTATTTTTTTGGAAGTCCAGAACCATAAAACGGCCATGAACAGGATACCAAAGGCCAATCCTAACAAACCACTTTCTGGACTAAAAATATTGGTCATTTTAATCCCTAAAATACCAATGCCACTACCTATGCCAAATAGGCTGTAAACAAGGGTATTCCAAAGGGCATGGGAGAATGATGATACAATTATAGATCCTGAAATGTACCGGAGTAGCCCGAAGATTAACCCACTGACAATGCCACCAGTAATGTATATGGGAAGCATACTCCAGGTGAAGGATGGATCCAGGAAGAAGAGGGGTAAATGCCATGAGGAAAATGCTACTGCAGTGAGTAGGAGAATTAATTTGGGATCCATTTTATCCCGTTTCAGTATTCCATAGAGCCACCCTCTGAAGAAACCTTCTTCAGTAGCAAATGCCAGTATAAGTGTATAGAAAAAGAGGTAAACAATTTTCCCGGTCATTTCGTTAGGGTATTTAATTTCCCCCATGTTCCCAGTTACCAGGGCAATAATTATAATGATTAGACAAATGCTCAGGGGATACAGAATAGCCCAAACATAATCTCTTAAACTTCCAAACTCCAAACCCAACTCTTTACCATTTATTTTAGTCCAGTAGGCTAAAATTATGATTAGGGGGAATATTACCATTGCCTGGAGTTGTTCATTATTGAATATTATCGGGATTAGTGTACTGCAGATCATAACCAGGACATATCCAATTAAACCATATTTGTAAGCTTTTTTCATGTTTCACGCTCCTAATTCAATTTAAACAGGTGAAAAAGAAATTAATTCCCTAAATAACTTATTTTAACACCCTTTTTAACCCACTTAAGAGGAAATATCAATTTCTTTTAAAAAATCACCTTCTCATAGTAACAATATTGCTTCTAGTACTACGTTAGTGATGACTCTCTTTTAAATATTACTATTTAGTTTCTACTTCCTTAACTGGGGCCAAATGAAGGTGGTTTCAAGGTCCCAGTCACATGATGCGGAAGTTACGCAGTTCTATAAATGAGGCTCCTGAAAAAGTACAATTAGAAAAGTCAAATAGGGGAATTTTACTAGGAATTTTATACATAATATGGGGTTTAAGCTCTCTATTTAACAGCAGATTCAATCCATTTAGTATAATTTTGTTAGGCGGTGGTTTAGTCATATTTACAGCCAGTATGTTTGAAATTAAACAGTATCACAAATAATAAGCT
>SWCH01001403.1_pt1 | contig 31897 bp, 29 predicted proteins | sample 4690051 | NCBI WGS metagenome assembly SWCH01 (sample SAMN10267282, study PRJNA491770) | bioreactor metagenome | isolation source: DHS bioreactor inoculated with | place: Japan: off Shimokita Peninsula | reverse complement strand
ATATCTAAAAGTCAGATATTCTTCAAATCCGTACTCATAAGGATGTAAGTGCGTCTCATAACTAAAATGACTGTCCATTTTTAGGGATGAATTACAGAACTTACAACAGGGAATCAAATTATAAAGTGATATCGATAAATAGGGATATAAAGATTTCGCAAAAAAATGATCTAAATCGGCTCTAACACTACCATCTTTTACACTGTAAACTGGAGTGATGTATTGCCGATTACAATACGGACAACTTTTTACACCAATTAACATTATAAAGTTATACGCATTCCACTTAGGAATAATTTCTGTTTTAATCTTATTTTCTAAATTCATTGTAAAATCTGTTGTTTCATATAATTGGATGCAACTATCAAATTTATTATCAATAATCTTGCAAAATTCAGAAATAACATTTCCAATTCCATCCATATCAACTTTTTCTATTTCTACAATTAAACAATCATTTAATATCTTAATATCATCAGTAATACTGTATTTTCGAATTTCATCGCACACATGATTCTTAATACTTCTAATCCGAGTTTTATTATAAACTTTATCTCCCTCGTATCTCGCGGTTTTCTCCTTTATCTGTCTATAAAACACAGATGTCTGTGATTTTATTTGTTTCAAAAATGCTTTATAACCGATAATATCATTACCTTTTAATGAAAATTTATTATATCCTAACGATTCAAATATAAGTTCCGAATATGTTACACAATTCGTCTTATGTGAAGAATCATACTTTATAACATCCATTGCCAACTTATATTTGTCCTTAAATTCAACTATTTTCTTATTTAGTTGCCCAGGTGTAGCAATAAAAATATTCGAAATATCCTTATTTTCTATTGAATACAAGTTATCAATCATTATTTTTAAATCTGCTACTTCGTTAATTAACACGTTAATAAATACAAGTAAACCATCAATCAACTCTAAATCATCCTCAATACTAAGTACGCTATGCAATTGCTGCAAATATTCTTTTGACATTTCTTTCTTCAAATTAGATTTTAGAATCTTTAAATTCTCCATAATTTTACTCTCATATACAATGTATTTCGCATGTCTTTCAATAATATAATCGCTAATATGAGACTTTATATTAATCATAATCTCCACCGCGCTCACTTTTAATTAACCTTTTAATAAATTTTTTCTTTTTTTCATTATTTAGTCTTAAAAACTGTTCAAAAACATCATCCACATTATCATCAGTATCAATTAATATATTATGATTCCTTACCCATTGATAACGTATGTCCAATTCTCTTAATAATGATTTATGTATAATAGGTTCGCTTATTTGATCTATCAAATACTGCAATTTTTTAAAATCATCCTCAGTAATTTTCTCGTCTTCAATTGCTGTTATGAATTCAGGCTCACTATATTTGAAAATATTATCACAACTGATTTCAATTTTTTTCTTAGCAAATTCACCAATTGTATCATCAAGAAAGAAAGACTTATTCAAAATATCATAGATATTTGCCGAAAAAGTATTTATAGACTCTTCCTCCACTATTAATTTTTTTAGATCATTCTTTTTTACGTTTTGATTCAAAAGTATTAAATCTTCTTTTCTTATGTCAGAAAGTATAAAAGGCGAATGAGTGCTTATAATAAATTGTACATTTAATTCTTTGTTTTTAGGTTCATAATTTGATATATATAAATTTTTAATCGCTGTAATTATTAAATGAACAAACTGTCTTGACCATTCAGGGTGAAGCCTTTGGTCAGGTTCATCCATTAAAATAATATGTAACGTTCTATCTTCATTCTCAAGAATATTTATAAATTTTGAAAATATATCTATCACACATCTTTCACCATCCGAAGCATATGGAACTGTAAAATTAAATTTGTTCCATATATCGTTATGATAATCTGATTGAACTTTATACCATTTGTCCACCATCTTAAAAAAACTAATTACTTCAGTATCGTCTTTATGAATATGAGAATTAATAATTAACCCATCTTTATAAAAATAGCTGTCATCAAGCCTAAGCAATTGCATAAGAATTTCTTCAAATGCTCTTTGATACATCGAACTTTCTTTTAGCTTCACCTGAGATTCGATTCTTATTAATAAATAACGTCCTAACACTATATTGTTTGCTAAATTCTTTTTAAACAAATCCTTTTCAACATCTTTAATATACATCTGCTTAAATAAAATCTCATTTACTTCTTCATTACCATTTAAGTTACTGTAAATATTCTCTACCATTTTCTTGAAATCGGCAATTTCTTTAAAAGGATTAAGAGCAGGGTCGCATAAAATATAATCATTCTTTTTAATATAATCAATATAGCTTTTTATTTCCGAATTAGTTAACTCAATAATTTTATGTTTTTTCAAATCATTAGGGCTGTTCTCATATGTCATTTGAACTAATGAATTCAGTGCATTTAATACATATCTACAGCTTAAGTCCAATAAATATTTTTGTTTTTGATTGTATTTTTCTCTAATCACATTCTTCTTTTTATATGTATTCGCTGTTTTCATTTTATCTATAATCAAACTTCTCTTACCTAATAACCCAATATTACTATACAATTGTTTACTGATTTCATTAATATCATTTTTCATTTCATCAATATTCTTTCTTATATCCTCATCAGTTCCAGATCTATGCATTACATTCTCCAACAAAAATTCATCAGAATAAGAATCCGTTATCTGTATCAACAACTTAGTATTTATTATCCCATTTACGAAAGTCTCATATTTTTCCGAAAATATTATTTTATACAAAGAAAGATAGTCGTTCGGTTCGTTAATTCCATTCTTTAATTCCTGTCTTTTTATCAGATATTCGTCATCTATATCTTGTCTCGGTTTAAATCGCACAGAATTTGTTTTTCTATGACTAAAATAATTCGAAAAATAATATATATTTGCATGCTCTGCAATCTTTTTTTCATGTGCATCCTTAAAAGCATAGTCATTAAAACAGTGTTTATAACCTGCCAGCATACCATTACCATCATAATCATATTCAAAAATATATCCTATTGGTAATTTATAATGCATATTTTTTCCCTCTTTAAATATTGATGATATATCAAGGTTCCTAATCCAACATTCTTTTTCGTTCATCATATTAGCAACAATTTCAATCAAAAATTGGTTTTCTTTCATATGATAAATAAAAAAGTATTCAGCACTAAAATAAGCACTATTTTGTTCTCTGATCAAATGATCATCACATCGTTCATCTCTCATCATCCCAATTATATCAAGAATCGTTGTTTTTCCAGACCCATTTCTTCCAGCTAGAACCTTAAAGCTTTTTATGTTTGTACCATAGAAACTTTGCCCCATATAATATTTCTTTTCAATTTTCAATCCATTTTTTTCATCAAAAGAACACTTAAATGCATCACTAAAGTTAAAACCTATATCTTCAATAACGAAATTATCTATGTTTGTAGACATGACTTTTTTTAGCTTATTAAGATTGTTATATTTTTTTATATACAAATAAATTAGTTCCATCCATTGCCTCTCCTTAAAAATCAGATAGTATCAAGTAGGCATTCCTGTTTCCATTTACAACTTATTTACTAAATATATAATTAATTCTTACTTGATCTAATTTAAAAATTAACTTTATTCTATCTTCATCCCTCTGTGGGTATGATGTATTATCATAAACTTTACAGCTTAAATATTGCTATATATTATAGAATGGCAACTTTCATTCCTTCTCAAACGGACTTATCCTGCGATTTGAAGCTAAGTCGTTCTTTATAAGAATTGATTTTATCTGGAATTATATATAAGTATTCAATAATATATTCTACAAATTCTACCATACTTTCAACATCATGTTGATCTATTTCTAATTCCTTATCATATGCCGCTGAATCACCAAGTATTTTTGTTAATGCTTATGCCTCTTTTAAAGTATTCGGCAGTAATCCTTTCTCTACAATTTCCTCAATTTTATCTTTAAGCCCCCACTTTATTGCCCCTTTATCTTTAAGTATTAGCTCCAATGTACGTCTCAATGCTATCAAGCAATTATTCTTATCTATTTCCTTAGTTTTCAATGCGGCTTCAAATGCCTCTTTAACTTTTGATGGTATGGAACTACTTTCAATATTGTTAATAGGGAATAAAATAGTCTTTTTATCGTAATATTCTAGTGCATAACTGGTGTTGTAATGTTTCATCATAGTTTCATCGCTATACGTTTCACGCAATTTGACTTTATGACACACTGGGCATGCCATATTGCATACTCAAAATTAAAATCATCATATTCTACATTACTTGCCCCCACTGGTATTCACCTTTTTGACGCATGAGGGTTTCGTTGCCACAATGAAAACATATTATAATTTTAATTTCTTCTTTTGCAAAATCAAGATTTTTTATATAATTCCTTCCGCCACTTACCTTATACTACTTATACTATAAGTAACAATTTCCATGGCACATCACTTCTGGTTTTGGATAATGAACTACTCAAATAAATACCTAATATAAAAACAAATCAATTTTTTAATAAATTTCTATTTTTGTTTCTTATCTTGAAAATTAGCAATCCCAGCATTCACCATATACTAAAGATTATGACATAAATATATAAAATTTCCTTACATAGCTCGTCCATCTATTCATTGAAACTTGTTAAATTTCTTTTTTGTTGTAGTTTTCTTAGTATAATATTGATTTTGTCAACATGTGGTTTCACATCAAGCTTTTCACACATTCCTCTCAAATTTATTAATAAAAAATCTAGTCTCCTAGACTGATATCCTAATTTTAACTGCTCATAAAATAATTTTATAAACATGTCATTATTATATTCTTCTGAAATTTGGATAGAATACAATTCGTCTCTATAAAATACGTCTTTAACTTTCTCTAAATCTGGACTTAAAAGATCTACATATTCATCCTTAATTAAAAAATCACTTTTGGATCTATTGCACTCATAACATGATAAAACTAAATTCTCCATTTTACCTGCAATTTCTTTTGATTCAAATGAGGATTCACATATATAGTGATCAATCTCGAATAAATTGGAGCTTATGTTGGCAATAGAATTTCCGCAATAACAGCATTTATAATTATATATTTCCATAAATTTATTTTTATAGCTACCACTCTTATCTTTTACTTGGTTATAGATTATCTTAACACGCGGATGCTCTTGACATATTTCGTGATTTAACCTTTTCTTCTTTATCTCAAGATCTTCCAACGGAGAGCAATATATTGTATTTCTATAATCATTCTTCATCTATATCCCTCTGCAGCTCCTTAAATGCCAATATAATGTTATCAATATCTTTAGTAGTTAACTCATCATATTGGGAGACTCCATCTAATGAATTCATAATCTTTTCAATTAAAACTTTATCAATAGCTTCATTATCTCTTAGTTTATTGGCTATATTTCGATAGATATTAATATTGCTAATTGCATTGTCCAGAGAGTTTTTTAAATTTATAGCATAGTATTCTTGAGGTGTAACATGTGTTCCTCCCCGATATTTTGAAATAATTCCATAATCCACTTCTAAATCATTTTGGGTTATAACAATAACTTCAATAAAAGGAAATACCTTTTTTAGTATCATTTTAAATTCTTCGCCAGAAAATTTTCCAGTAGTTACTCTATCATTTTCAAATAACTTTGAGTCAATCAAAATAATATTAGCTTCTTTAATTAATTTATCATTAATAAGGCTGTCATAACCATCAGAACTATTAAAAGTAATCTCGTCATATTCTTTTCTAAAATCTGCATGTTGATATTCCCTCGTAAGATATCGTGAAATATTAGTATCTAAGTCATCATCTACATAAACTATTTTTATGCTATCCATCCGTTTTGCCTCCTAAAGTAAATTGAATACTAAATCCATCATCACCTTCTATTTTAGTTATTTCACCACCAGCCATATCAACCGTATTGTTTACAATCCACATTCCTAGCCCATGACCACGTTTCCGAGATGTTTCATGAACTTCAAGTATTTTCATAGGATTATCTAGATATTTTTTGTTTAATCCTTTCCCATCATCCTTGTATAAAAACTCCAAAATTCCATCTTTTATAGAAGATTGGATTAAAAGGTTTAAGTGACTTTTATCATCATTCTGTTGAATACTATTTAAAATCAAATTATCAAAAATTACTCTTAAAACATCTTCTGATAAAACATGATAAATTAAAGGCGAAAGTTCTAGTTGTATATTTATCCACGAATAATCTCGCTCCCATATATTTTTAATTTCATCTAGCAATTCTAATATATTATGCTCTTCTGCAAAAAATTGACTTTTCTCTACCTCTGTAAGCATTGTATCCATAAATGAAACCATTTTAGAATTTACTCGCCTATTCTTGTCAAGTAGCTCTGGTATATTAGAAAATGCATATTTGGTTCGTTCACTTTCATTGACAAAATCCCAAATTCCATATTGTTTCATTGCTTCTATAATATCATCACAATTTTGGTCAATACTATTTCTATCATTATGCATTTCATGAGCAATAGAAGTTGCCTTTAGTCCAGAAGTGGCTAAAACATTTAAAATTCTAACATCATATTTATAACGTTCTTCGGTGTTAGATATCTCTTTTTTAAAATCTACATTTTCTTTTTTGTACTCCTTTATTTCTGAAATTAATTTATTAACTTCATCTTTTGATAAGTCTTTAATTATTGTTGGTTTCCTAATCAGTTCATCAACTAGCTTTTTATCGTCTTCTTTATTAGTAGTATTTTTTTTATTGATTTTACGAATTATTGATTGACGATATCTTTCAAACTCAGTTAGTCCAATATCCAATATTTTCACAAATATATCATAATATATATTTTCATCTAGTCCTTGTCGATTTGATAAATCAGATAATACATAATTATTTTTTTTATCAATTTCTACTTTGCCAGCTAACTGATTTTCTCTGACTCTCCAAGAACCAGTTGGATGACTTGCTGCTGCTGGGGATATTCTAGAACGCCTACCTAATCCAACCCAGTCTTTTGTTCCATCATAAGAAGATATACTAAATGAGTTTCTATAAAGAATGATTCCATTGTCGTATCTACCTAATAGAAATTTATATTTATATAGAAACTTTTCAATATCCTTTGTTGCTGGCTCTTTAAGACTAAAGTAGAATTCAGCAGAAAAATCGCCTAATTCTTCTAATGCTGTATCTAACTCCTCTCTTGATATAGAAAGATCATGATCACTTTCCAACTCTTCCAAAATATTGATAGTATTAATATAGTTATAAATATTTATATCTTCACAGTATTTCTCAGCATCTCTTTTAAACTCATCTGACAAAACATTGCATATTAAGTTTCTGTTGTTAGATGAAAATTTAAGATTTATTTTGTTTGTACAATTAAAACCTAATTTGGGTTTTAAAAAGTATCTTTTCACAAGGATTTTTTCTTTCTCAAAAAATATTGATATCTTCATTAAATTATCATTATAAGTTCTAGATAGATATCCTGCCAATCTGTCAATATTAGTTTTATTCCATTTATCTCTCAAATTCTGAACCACTATTTTCGTTCCACAAGAAATAAAAGAATCATTTTCTCGAAGTGTACTTTTATTCCAATCTGTGACCCAAAGAACTGACCTATTGCCCAAATTCTCTTTCTGAGAATATAATTGAATATTTGAGCCTAACCGTGATAAAGCAAATCTTCCAATCCCTTTTGATCCAGCTAAGACTCTTCTTTTATTATTCTTATCTAATATGTCATAGTCTTTGCCGCTTTTACCAACATGCATCCAATGTCGTTTTATATCATCAGCATTCATTCCATTTCCGTTGTCTTCAATAATAAGTTCATCCCTATTAAATATTATATTTAACTCTGTCGCCTGTGCATCAAAAGCATTCTTTACTAACTCAAGAATGGCTGATTCTTTGTTTGTAAAATTTTGAGCACCAAGTAATTCTGCAATTGTACTATCCTCAATTATGTATTTAAGTTCTTCCATATAGCTATCTCCTATATTTGATTTTTATAATTATACTAATTTTTATAGAAATAGTATTACTGAGTTAAAGATTTGAACTAGTCCTAAAGAAAAGTTAAAATAAAAACAAAAATTATAATATATGTTCATAATTCATAGTAATTAGTTTCATAAATGGTAAATCTTTTGGGGCACTATATCTATACATGTGCAATATACATTTTTTTAAAATAATACGTTTTAACTTCCTTTATTACAACAATTAAAAATAAAGCTTCATACGATTCCATATTATTTCCTTCTATTGCTTTAATCTACGTTTCAAATATCTGTTTCTAATATCTTGTAAAAGTTCTTTTTGATCTTCAGGTAGATTCAAAACAATTCCATCTACATAATCTATAATATCTGCAAAGTTTCTTTTTTCTCGAAACATTGTATCTAAAATATAAACTTGATCCTTTTCTATTACCTGATATGGAATATGTAAGTCTTTAAATTCGTTTGGAACTAATTCTCCAACTCCACCACCATAAAATCGACCATTATACTCACATAAAACCAATGTTAATGAGTTATAAAAACAAAATGCAAAAGACAACTTATCAATATTTTTATTGAACCTAATATTATACGCTATATCCGTAGTATGAACTTGAATATCATTTACGATAATCCTTGGAATAATATTAAATCGTTTAAAAAAGCTAACATCTCCATTTTTAACTATCGGAACATCATACCATCGTTTTCGTATTGAACATTTATAACGTTTATCTATCTCTTCTTTCTCTCCAGATACTAAATGTTCTTTTAGCCCTTCTGTAAAAATATCCTCTTTGATATCATTTAAATTCAATAGTATAACCTTTTTGTCATCTTTTAAAAGAATATCAAAATCTTCACTAGTAAAAATTAATTTATCAGATACATCAGCACTCTTAGACAGTATTTTAAGATAACCTTCTTTCATTTCTAGTTTATTAACAACTGATTGATTTATAATAAAAAATTTATTAGCTCCAGTTACTATACCTGGTGAGATATCTCCAAATTCTTTTATTTTAGGATATTGTAATGAAATTGATTTTAAAGTTTCGGTTTCAAAATCATTTAAAATACAATTTGACCATTTTTTTAAGGGTTTATTCCTCATAATGACACTTTCAAAAGTTGACTGTGTTTGACTTATGCTTTTTAATGTTGTATATCTAATAAATGGCTTTTCTTCATTTTCATTTCTTAAATAAACAAGGCATACATCCTGTTCTATCTGCTCAAATACTTTTTCTTCAAATGTTATTATCTCTATAGTGTTAAATTTTGTTTCTAAGAAATTTCTCAATTTTTCCGCATATTGGACTTGCAAAAATTCAAAAGGTAAAACAAAAAATATAGCTCCATTTTGAGAAAGTAATTTTATTGAACCTAAAATAAAAGAGACCCATAGATTTTGAAAAAGAGAATGTGGCAAATTAAAATAATCCAATAGCTCGAAAGAGGCTTTCCATTTTTCTTCACTTAAATTTTTTTTGCTTATATATGGAGGGTTTCCTATTATTAGATTATATGTTTCCTGATATACCATTGCATAATCAATAAAATCAGCACAAGTAATCTTCAAGTTATCGTATTCTTTATTCTTTAGATATTCTGATTTATCATTATCAATTTCAATTGCATGGAGTGTGCAGTCTAAACTATTTAGAGTATCAATAAATCTTCCATCACCTGCCGCTGGCTCTAATACTTCATTTATATTAAATCTATTTTTAATGAACTCAGTCATATATTCTACTAATTTTAATGGCGTGTAGTATGATCCTGTAGCTTTGTCACTCATTTTATATTTCCAACCTTGTTTTTATTTCAGTCCTATACTTTTGTTGTCCTGATGAAGTCTTTTCAATCGCCTTAATCTGCCCATCAGTATTATTCACATAATTAAGAAATAATGTACCAAGTAATAACCTTTCACTCCTAGATATCCTATTCCATTCATACCCTTTAAATAAATCTCTTACAAGAAAGATTTCGCCCTGATTTAAGTTTATAGTTTCTTCTATCGCAATAACTAAAAGTTCATTCACATTAGGCATTCCAAAACCTCCAAAAATTCCATAATCATATAAACAACGTTGTTATTATCATTATAATTGATGTTATTCATTTTTACAATTAAAATTAAATTTAATCTATAAGTATGCCTTTTTTAAGCCTATCGACAATAAAGCCTTCAGCTTTTTGGGAATTTTATAATTAACAGATTTTCTTTATTCCAAGAACATAACTCCTTTATCTAGCGCTGTCACTGCACCAGTTATTTTAAATCATAATAACCTGCTATCTATTTTATAATCATCTCCGACACAAACTTTATTCCCAGTCTTTTCTCTTATTTATATTAATAGTCTCAATTAATCTTCCTTCTAAGTCCTCACTAAACTCTTTATATACACTCTTACGGTCTTTTAATGTGCAACCTTTATACTCTTGTACAAATTACAATTTTTGTCTATCAAAAATTGTTTATCTCTTTCGATAGAATTTTTACAATCCTTTGTAGATTTCTTGTCTTACGTTATCCTTAATCAAAACTAACATCAAATTTTTTAATGTTCAATCTGCCTATCATATTTTACAAAAATTGTCTTAGATTTTTAACACTCTTTCTTGATCAAATTTATTAAAAGCAAACTTATATTTTCTTATTCTAATAATTTTCTCATAGTGTTTATCTAGAAATGTAATAAGCTTTATTAAATATCCAGATATCCCTAACTTTTAATTCTAAATTAGTCATTTATAAAATCATAAGACTTACGGCTGCATTTTAAGCTAGAACATCCTAAAGTGATGATTCGATAGTACCGTAGCATTAAGGTTGATATATAGCACATTTTATTCTCATTTGTGTTAACCTTTGCGTACTAGGCTCTCAGGTAACCATCTATCTAAGCGATATTTAACATAGTATGCCATATTTTCTTTTCGATCACTATCTTCAACTAAAATCTTAATAAGATTATGATAGATACTTTCTACTGTAGCTATTGAGTCTTGTGTGGACTGGGTAAGTAAGGGCCATACCTTTAAAACTACATCTGCAATATTTTCATATGGATCATAGTACAGCTCAAAGTGTTTACATACTTCTTTTAGATTTTGTTCAGCTACCTTAAAGTATTTATCATATTTAACTATATTGATAGGCTCAATATATGTAATAAATTGAATAAGTCTATCGCTATGACATAGTGCTTCTGAATATAATGTTTGAGAATAGCGCAATAAGCATAAATCTAGAATTTGTTGGTTGAGGCGGAAATACTTGTCAAAGATTCTTTGCCTTTCTATTAAGTCTACTGGAGTTCCATATGGAAGCTTATCAAAAAACTCTTCAGAGTTAAAATTAAGTGCATCCCACTCATCCCAAGTCGTAATCCCTGGTAGCAACGCCCCCAAACTACCTACATCAAAAAATATATGAGAAATTACAATCTTATCCTTATCATCTATAAGTTCAATAAAACGATAATTATTTTCACCACACCAATCTACAATAGCACTAAATTCCATTGGATTACATTTAGAAATATCTATTATACAAAAGGACTTTCTATATAAATTATCCATAAGTTTAAAATCTGCTTTACGAGAAAAAAAAGAAAATCCAGTTGTAAAAATTTCTACTGCAAAATCGCCACTGCTATGCACAAAAAAATCCTGATCATCTGATATTGCTCGTACTTTCTCACTATAAATATAATTTGAATTCAAACTGTATGTATAATCAAAATCTGAAATAATATTATTCTCAATCAAAGAAAAACATGACCAATCCGTGAGATTAGAAATTTTTCTATCATCTATTTCTGAGATCAATTCTACGGGACTGATTATATATGCTATCCATTCTCTACTATCAAAATTTAATCTAATTTCAGCAATAAAGTCATTAACCTCTGTCCAAAATTCTTCAAGAGATTGAGCTTTATTAGAATACTCAATGCTAGAAAGAAAACCTCCAAGATTACAATTTTGATATGAAGATAAAAATGTGGGGAGCATATCTGCCATATGGTATACTACCTTTGCTTTGACATTATTGTCTTGAAAAATCCTATTAGTTTCCATTGAAGTAAAAAGTCTGTATTTAGGCATCCAAACAGGGTAAATATTACACTGATATTTGGCCTTATCAATTTTATACATATTATTGTAATAGCATTCTACTTGCTCCCTGATCCTTTGTATACCATTGCTATCAAAGATATTATTCAATTCTACTGATATGCTTACAGTTTCATTTTCTAAACTAGAGGCTTCAATCTGCTCTGTTGGAAAGCACCAATATCCAATGTCATTTGAAATTTCCCACATAACTAAAACTACAGGATAAAAGCTTTGATCCCATATCTTTAAAAGTGCAGTCGGCAGAGATATTGAAAGTCCTTTGGATGTTTGACGGATATATCCCTCTTTTTTTATATTTTCGGTTGTTTTTACTTGCGTTCTAAAAGAAAATTGTGTTCGTATACTTGCTTTATTATCCTTAGATAGAGAAAAAATATCACATAGTAAATCTTCACCAAAATCAGAAATTCCAAAAGAAGTACAAACAATGTTGTTTTTTTGATAGTTCAATTTTACAGACAATTCACCAACATTACCAGTAAAATAACTATTTAATGCTTTAATATCTTTACTCAACTTACACACCTACCTCTATTTATTTTATATCTAAAACCTTTAATATTTCATCAACTGGATAAAATCCTAATTACTTATAAAGTCTAATGTTTGCGCTCCTAGTCTATAATCTAGTTTTACGACATAATTTGACAAAAACCTCCACATGACTTAATGTGACAATAAAGATATCATTAGTATATATTTCCCCCTTAGTGGAAGAGGATATCTCTTGAAGTAACTTCCTTGAACTTTATTATTTTTGACTTTTCACTATTATTTTTCTTTTAATTTTTTCATTGTATCAGTGTCAATTTTCTCAATTGTTTCTAATTGATGAATAGCTAATTTATTCAACAGCTGAAGCATCTCTAACTGAGGTTTGACTTGCTCAATCAAAATTGCATTATAGCTTTCCACAATCAGCTTCTTTGCAATTTGAATCTTTCTATTCGTATCTTAAACTCAATTTACAGACAGTTGTTTCTATCTATAATTTAAGAATATTTAAAGAACGTTCATTCTGGTATTATGCTATCATATTTGTGACTAAAAATATCCTAAATAACTTTATATCTTTTCATATCTTTTTAAAACCATTCTAATAATGCCAGCTATTGTGGCTCTATTTAGATATGGATCACCAAAATGATATGTAATTTTTTGCATTTCTTCTCTAATAATTTTATTGAGCTCATTAATATCTTTTATATCCCTATCATTAAATTCATATTCCAAAGATATGTTATAAATAAATTCATATTCTTTCATCCCTTGTATTATCCAAAACGTATCATAAAAAGAAGTTCCATATGCACGAATCCAGTCCCACATAATCTCAGGGTCAGAAACATTTGGATTCTCCAAATGGCATCTACGGCAAAGCAAAACTAGATTTGAAGGTTCATCTCTTCCTCCTAAAGATGCAGGAACAATATGGGCTCTCTCCAATGTCCCCTTACATCCACATCTCCAACACCTTTCATGAGCTTCAGCAGCATCTACACTCAATCCACATTCATCGACTATAGAAAACCAATAATCTACTATCTCATGATTTTTAGCTTTAATAGCATCTCTTTTCATATAAGTCCCCCTCAATTTTATTTTTTAATTATTAAAAATACTTTCTGTAAATATTTTTAATCTTATGATAGTATCTTTTTTCTAATACTCTTATATAACAGATTTTTTCTATGTCCAAGTCTATTCTACTTCCCCACTTTAACAATAGAAATAATCTGTTTTATGCATTGTGTCGAATATACGTTATTTTGGCAATATATAATTAACGAATATATCTATTACTTTTTTATATGCTGGTCAATCCTCTATTTCTGTTTTTAAGCATAAAAAGGGCGAAGTTGTTTCTCTATAGTTGCCAGAAATTTCGCCTTTATGAAATTTATATTTTATCTTGAATTAATTTTATGTACACGTTCCAATAATAATGGTATCAACGCTCCTGGACTATGCGTATTTATTAGTTCGTTAAGTAAATTAATTAATAGAGGCTTTATTTCTATAATAAATTTTTTAATATCTTGCTTGATAACTTCATCAAAAGAATCAATATATTGCAATTCATCTAATAGTATAACACTTATAAAAACACATAATATAACTACTTCATAAGGATCATTTGTTTTGCTTGGATTAAACTTATTATCAATAAAATAATTTTCTATTGTAAAAATACTAGGATGAGTGAAACTAGATAAATATTCATACATAAAATTATGTATATAAATATCCACTTGGAAGTCGCTACTTAATACTTTTTGATAAGTAGATATTGTACCGTCAAATTCATCTCCTGAAACCTTGTCCTTTATTATCCTTCTATTCTGTTTACCTTTTTTATTTAGTGCATATTCATGTGTTCCCATCATTAAACCCGCTTGTGCAATTAAATCTTTAAGTTTTTGAGGATTATGAAGTATAAAAACAATGTCTAAATAAGATTCATAGATTGTCCGCAATAATATTAAGGAGTCTTCAATTAATTCTCTGTCGATAAGATTGATAATAGACTTTAAAGTTTTAAAAGTTTTTGTAATACAAAATAAAATATAATCCTCTATTTTGAGCTCTTGCCTAATATTATCTACGTTAAAATCTATCTCTCCATACCTGAAAATTATTAATGAAAAAATGAGTAACACTTTTTCTAATTTTTGCTCAATTTCCATTATATACTCTGATAAATTCTTTAATGACTTATTTTCTTCATTATTGCTATTTTCAATTAAATGATAATATTCATCTATCGCATCTTGCCATTCCTTTATATCTAAATCCGTTAGTTTTCTTATATTTTGTTCTGTCACCAAGCGTTGAGTTTTACGATAAGCATAAATAATAGCCGGATTCACATTTATTTCTGTTAATATATCTATCATTACTTTTTCATGTTCTCCATCTGACATTAAATATTGTTCAAAAAAAATAGGATCATCTTTACCAGATTCTCTTCCATAAACATCTATAAATCTTTGATGTTGTTTTTTTAATTCTTCAAAAATTATATCATCGCATTTTATTCTTTTTTTAATTTCTCCACCTTCAATTATCCAATCAAATTCTTTACTATTAATACAACAATTCTTGTATTTTTTACCACTTCCACATGGGCAAACTGAATTTCGGGGATATTTTTTACTCATATACATTACCTCTATAATAATAAGATTATCAAAAAATCAATAATTGTCAAAATATATTTCTTTTTAAACCCTGTTACCTTCACTATTTATCAAGTACATTAACGTTACAGTAGGATTACGGCTTCTACATGCGTTGTTGCTGTGATTCTGATGACCGTTGAGCCTACCATCCCCTTGGTGGCCGCCTATATTTTCAATAATATCATTAATCGATCAGTGAGAAGTCCCCCCCTTTGACTCCGTCCCTAATTATTCCTACGTCATCAAACTCTACATTTATATTAATATAAGTTACCTCAATATATAACAAAAATTATTTGTTTCAAAATATTTTTTCGATGCAACACCCAAAATACCTAAGATGATAGCTTATTCTAATTTAAATATTATCAAAAAACTTCAACTTTCGAATTACGTTGAAGTTTTTAATTTTTCTATATATTCAAACTAATCCAAGCTTCTAGTGAGTCCTTTCTCTTAGAAACAACAGGTATATCTAATTCCGAAATATACTTACTAGTGCTTTCAGTAATTTTGACTGCTACCACAGGCTTCCCAATACTAATTGCAAATTTCACTTCTTCAATAGACATTCCTGAATTATTTGCTGATCGATTTGAGCATATTACTACGCTAGCATACCTAATTTGCCTTTTAATCTGCGGATCTACATTATATCTCCTGTCAATACTATCAAATGGTGAACTGCTTGGAACCGAGTAGTCCCTAACTCTAAATTTTGTACGGTCTAATAAGACACTGATTTCATAATAATCGTCATTATTCCAACGGTGTGGTATAAATATATTTATCATCTTTCTTTTCCTCCTCAGTTAAATGTAATAGCCTAGTACTCTTAGATAAATCTTAACAACACATTTCTATAACTATTCCGTTACAAGACTCCATCTTCATTTATATTCTTCCGTTTTTTACAAGCTTCCAATAATGTATCCCTAGCGGTGTTAATTTGCAACTCTTGCTTTCCATCGCAGCGTAATACATATGTTCAGCACCAACAGGAATTAGTAAATTTACACGATTGTAATTCTGTAACACTCTAAATTTCTCAGTGTTTTCTTTTATTGGGTTAGGAGAATCTGGTTCGAATGTCGGATCAAGATGAAACGCTTCACCAAAATCCACGAACAATATGGTCAGTTGATGCAATTCTATAAGTGATATTGGGGGAAAATTTTTTCTTAAAGAAACAAAATTTCGAACATTTGTCTTAAATAAAGGTCTTTGCTCCCAGGGACCAAGAGCTTGATCAATATGTGCATATACACTACCTGGCGTTACTTCTCCTAATAGATTCATTGCTCCTCCATAGAGAGCATCTACAAGTAATGAAGTAAACACCCCATGTCCACTTTTTTCAGAAGCATATTGTTTTTCACTACAAGCTGTTAAAATTGTCATGCCTTCATTAATCATAGAAAACTCTTGAAATTGGTTTACCTTTCCCATTATACCAGAATGACAGCTGTCAAGAATAATTATCTTATTCATTGCCTTTGATGCAGAGGCTATAGTCAAAAGTTCTGACAATGGAAACCCATCATCTCCTTCTTTACATTCAGAAGTAATAAGGTACCCTCCCGTAGATTCAATATAACCATGTCCAGCATAATAAAACAATGCAACCTCTATCTCATCTGCAAATAATTTCTCTACACTTGATTTTAATTCTTTTCGACTAATACTAGTCTCTTCACCTGCTGCAACCATTAAATTAACCGAAAAATTTACAGTGCCATCACCATTACGTTCTAATGCACTTTTTACCGAATAAGCATCTGCAACACACCCATATAGGTTTGAACCACAATCATAATAATCAATACCCACACATAATGCTTTCCTCATGACTCCTCCTCTCTACAATTACCACTATATTATTTCCATTAAACTTATAATCCTAAGCATTTAGGACAAATTCTATTTAAACTAATTTGATTCATGTATCTTTTATTCTCCCTATAACTACACTCTCTTATTGTATAAAGCTTATTTTATTGCTTTTTTTGCACCGATGATCCTGATGATGGCGGAATAGGTGATACATGTGATGATTGAGTTGACTGGTTTCCATTCTCAGATCTTATCGGTTGATACCCCCTTTCTTGCTTCCTTTCTGGGGTGTAGCTATAATTTTCCTTCTTTTTTTCAAGCATAATTTTTCTCCTATCTCTTAAATTCTATACTCTTAATTTCATTTGGACTAATCCAAATTCCATCTGAACGTTCAGTTAATTTCCAATTGTTTTCATCATTAAGTACATAAATTTCTTCTAAATATATGTCCCTATAACTTTTATCAGATGATGCAAATGAATTATTTGCATATTTTCCATACACAATTTCATCGTTAGCTAGTCTAACAATTACCCATCTGAAATCTTTTGTTTCGCTAAACTTATAATCCCATGCTGTTGGTATTGGATGTTCAATTTGTATACCAATTTTGGAAAAAATCGTTCGTATAATTTCTTTTTTGCTTATTACTCCTAAAACAATTCCTGTTAACAAAGCTGATAGTGCTGTAGTTAAAATTAAAGCAATCCAGTAAACAATTGTTGTAGAATCAATATATCTCATTATTAAAAAATAAAGCCATGACCACATAGCAATGTTAATTATACTATAGATCAAATATCTTAAGAAAATAATGCTTTCAGAATACTGTTTTTTTGGCATTATAATTCGAATCATTTCTTCTACAATATAACCTGGCGACAAAAAAATTGCTGTGTAGAAAACTACTTCCATTGAACTAATTTGCAATTACACTACTCCTCCCAATAATAAACCCATTAACAAAGCCTTAACTTAATTTGTATTTTTTTTACCAACTGCTAAACTAACAAACCTGCCACATCTGAAATGGCTTATGCCGAATCAACGCTTAGAAGTCACAACATAGACTATATAAAACTAACAATCAACAATCTTGATTATTTTTTTGATATTTTTTATATGATTTTTTTCATATATAACAGCATAAATATATATAATTGTATATCTTCTCAAGATATAAATCAATATATTTAATGACATATTATTAAAAATATTATTAAAAAACGTGAAAGTCATATCATTCTTTCACGTCAAAATATATTTCTTTTTAAGCTCCTTTAACCTCACTATTTATCAAGAGCTTCTAAGCGTTGCAACAGGACTACAACCTCTGTATGCTGTGATAATGATGCCAATTGAAGTTGAACCCCCTTGGCGTAAGTTGATATCATTTTTAATGTTCCATTTTATTGACATTTATTTTACTCTCGCTGTTCAAAGAGATGCCCAATGCAAACTCAATATACTAATCTTTATTCAAAAACTAGTAATTCACATAAACGAATAAATTGCTCGAAAAACTTCTTACCTAGCTCATCTTCTCCTATAATCCCACACATCTTAATCATGTTGTATAACCCAGCACGACCGCCTTGTTTCATTATGAAATTCTTTATTTCATGTGACCATTTTGGATCTTTCCATAAAATTGCTGTAGGAATATGGTGATATTCACAATTACCAAATCCCCATACATATGGATAATGACTTTCTTCAAAACACTTAAATAGTATATCAAGTTTTCCTGTTTCTTCTTTTTCACATGAAATTAATAATTCCCATAATTCTTTTGATGAATAATCTACCTCTATGTCTCCCATATAGTACTTTTTTATATTTTGTATATTTAGTGATTGTTTAATTTCCCCTATTGATATTTCTTTCTGATTATATTTTTCAGAATGCGAGGAGCTTCCACCGTCAATAGAAAATTTATCATATAGATTAGGGAGGTATTCTTTTAGAACATAGTTATAGTAGTTACTCCTTCCACCACCATCCGTACTTTCTTGCATTAGGACAATCATATCTCTTACGGTAGATACATAAGAGGTAAGTTATCTGTCTGTATACCAGAAATTCTCCTTTGCTATTTTAAGACAGTTACATAACACATAATCTACAATATCTTCTTTTCTAAAACATGGCCTAAGTATTCCTGCATTTATGCATTCTCTTACAATTAAGTAACTTTGTTCAAAATCGAAATCTGCAATCATTTTAGCAAACTGCAACAAGGTTTCCGTATAATCACCATAGTATGACGTTATTCCTTTTTCTTTTGATTCAGTAAACATTCGTTTTATCATGCCCGGATTACTTATTTGAGAATACATATCCGGATTATTCTCTTTAATAAAATAGAAAATTGTAGACATACCTACTTTATTCGTATATCTGGCTAATGCATTCAAATACTTTTTAATCAAATTAGTTGGTAACTTTAAAAATGATATCATTATTCCCAAAAGCCGCGACATTTCAAAGATATTAGTTTTTTCCATTTCACCTAATTCTTGAATAACACTTTGAATCATCAGTGTTTGGTTATCATTAAAATAGTTTATTACTATTCCCATAATTCGAGATTGATTTTTTGCTTCTGGATATATAACATTTTCCTGTTTATTATAAAGTGCAGTTAATAATACATTTAAATATCGTCTCCTATCCCATGTTAGAATGTTACCGGTGTTAATGCTTTTAAAGTATTCCTCAATACTCATAGTTGACACGTCTTTGTAATTAATCAACTTCAGTATAACAGGAACAGCAATATCCTCTTTTTTGACCCTTCCTTTTTTCAAGTATACATCACGTACTCCATTTTTAATATCATTATTCATGATTGTTAATATAACATTCTTAGTTTCACACAACTCATCACATATAATATTTAAATGACATTTAGGTATTATTTCAGAATTCCTAACAATAAAACTCGGGTCAAATTCCAGCACTATTTTATAAAACGACCTCCCCATGCTCTTTAATGGAGATTCTAAACGTTTATATCCTTCTATACTATTGTCATTAGATATATCGGGAAGGTCATTTATAATTTGCAACAATGAATCCCCTAAAATTTTATATCGGTAATATATAAATGAATAGCTATTATCCCATATCAGATTCTGTTGTTCTTTTTTATCTATTTTAGTAGAAATCAAATTCAAAAAATATTTTGCTTGTTTTTCGTGACCATAACGATGAAATACCTCTAGAGCCTTAATGTATCTTTTTTTATCATTGAAATAGTCAGATAGAGGTAGGTCTTCATCACTTAATAGAATTTCTAAGGAAGAAGGTGTCTGAGCTGCTACTGCATACAAGAGTTCTTCTGATAGTTTATATTCAGGTTCTGAACTGCCCCAGTCATTTCTTAATGGCATTTGAGTATTTTTTAACTTATACCAGTAACCAGCACCTAAATAATCCCATACAAAATCAAGTGATAATGTACCTATCAAATCTTGGCTTTCTCGGCATTCAGACTTCATTTGTGGAAAAAATACACCTGTCATAAATTCTTTATTAGATAAAATATTTAGTTCCCTTATAATTTTAGGATTATTTAGAAATTCAAGTCTTAGTTTTTCGTATAAAAAATATTCCTGATAACGCCTATGGCTAAAAGTAAATAAACTTTGGGAAAAGTTATGCTCTTTTGCCGAAAAAAAGATTTCTTTTAAGTAAGCAACAATTTTATTTACATCGTTATTTTCCAAATTCAAAAATTCATTATTGATCAATTGCTGGAGGCTGGCCAATTCTATAGATAATTTTTTATTTTTCTGCATATACACTGCAATTGCTCTGCAGAGTTGCCTTATCTTATCCGCTTTATTTTCTAAAAGATTTAACTCCTGTATCCTGGGGGCATTTAATAGCATTCTTATAGATTCATCTATCAAGCCAATTTTAGTAGTTTCAATATTGATTTTTTCAATATTATCCCATAATAGCTTAATAGAGAAAATGTCATCGATTTCCTTAATAAGACTTCCTATTTCGCTTTTAATAGAGTTATAATGCAGTTGTTTATTATCGTTCTTATTTATGTTAAAATAATTTTCAATGTCGGAAACATTTAATTTATCAATATAATACTCCTCTATATCCAACAAAACATTTTTAAGTACTGTAATATTTGAACTATGTGTCCTTGATGATAACAAAATTGAATATGTAGAATTTTCTTTCAATAACCTTTTAATAAATAATGAAATGTTATTGGCATAATCAAAAGACACTTCATCTATTCCATCTAAAATATATAAATAAGTAAAATGTTTGGCATACATATTTAACCCAAAATCAGCCATTCTACATCTAATAATGTTTTCAATATCTCCGTTAACAAGTTCCTTTAACTGAATAAAAATTGGCATTATTTTTTGCTCTAAAACTTTATAAATTATGTCTCTATCTGCCGCATGAGCATTGCTATAATTAAGAAATACTTTTTTTAAGATTTCACTTTTACCTGTTCCTGGGTCGCCTTTCAGCAATGATACCTTGCTTTTATTCACTATTTCATTAATACTACATAATTTATTTTCATTATTCTTTAGCTTCAAACTTAAATAAGCTTCGGAAGACAGAAATTCAGCATCATTTTTACTGATACAATTATTAATGAAACCTTTTTCTTTACCTATTCCAAAATAAAAAGCAGCTATGTCTAAGTTATTTTCTTCATTAAGTATTGACGTGAAATTTTGTAAAGTTACCCATTTTACCTTATTCTCACAAACCTTTTTATATAATCTAGTTCGTGGTGTGTCATTTTTCCCTAATTCATTGACTGTACAGTTAGGTTTTATATCTGCATTGGTATAAACATATATACAATCAATATCTTTATAAGCATCAAAAGCTTTATTTAATGATTCTTCAACTTGTTTATATGGACTGTTTTAACGTATTTGCATTGAAATTCATAATTTTTATTTTCAAAGAGAATAGGCTCTATTTCTAATCCGGTTTGATTATAATTACTTTGAAAATCATACCCAGTTATACTGAATTTTCTACAAAATAGATGCCTACACATTTCCTCAAAACTATTTTCAACATTAGGGTTTTTATCATTAAATCGATTCCAGTCTATTTTAAACTGCATTCCGTTCACCTCTTTTCTGGTATTCTAAATTGCAGAATGTGTTTATTTATTTTAAACATTATTCCTATCAAAACTTATCATCTATCTTTACTTGAAATAAAAAGTTTTTCATCTCGGATCAATTTTTTGAAACGTCATTTACACACACTCCATTTATATCTTTTGAAATCAATTTTATTCCGTTTCATTAGGAATATAGTCAAACGCACATATCATTCTGCTTCTTTGAATAACATCTCGTCTATCAGTACAAAGCCCTTTTGCTCCGCCTTCAATTGGCTCAAATTTTTTACATGATTTACATCTTCTATGCTCTTTTTTCTTTCCATGACCATCGCATCTGATCATTTGATATCCAACAATATATTTTTGTAAATCATCCGCTGATATTGTCTTAGCTAATACATCCTTTTTTTCATTCTTCAGCTCAAAATGAAGGTCTCTACCATTGACATCAGCTCGTATGCCAATGTTATTGTTTAGTAATCCTTCTTCATTCAAATCATTGATTTTTTGACAATTTAGATTTTCAATAAACCTCAATATATCTTCCATGATCGTTACTGATAATCCATGTCCATTATAGTTATACTGATAAAATATATTGCCAAAGTAATCTCCCTCTTTTAGAGTAATGGCTATTACATAATCTCTAGATTTATAATTATCTGTCAAATCATGAAACACTTTTATTGTCTCCTTTATGGTAAATTTCTCTGTTTTTTATATACTTCATTTGCTGAACACCATCATAAATTACTGTATCAGGTTCATCAATTCCTAGTCTTCTACAACTCTTATACTAATTCTCAATAGTTATCTACATGCTATACAACTTACAATTTCATCTGTTATCGCAATACCAATTGCTTTTTCATATTTATCCTCTCGCCTCCCATCTATATCTTTTCCTCGGAAAGACATGTATCGGTAAATTAGCTTCCTTGCATATAGATGAAAATATATTTAAAATTTCTTGTCTTGATGAGTCAAACCATTGTGCTAATTGTTCATCATAAAAACAATATGTTGCATCAATTGTTGCATCATCATTTATATAATATGCTCGTTCCTTTTTTGCTATTTTTAATCTCATCCGAATCAATACCAAAATATCTGTAATCATGTATAACTTTTCACGCCATTCATCGTTCTTTATGTTTGATTTCCCTTCGCCTTGCTTTAAAATACTACCATCACGTGCTCGTGAAACTCCTGTATTAAGAGCTATTATTGTATCTTCTATAGCTTTTTCAAAATTCTCCATACGACCTTCCTGTCTTATTTCATCTTGAAAAGCAGGCCTGTCTAAACATTCAGAATAGAATTTAAGAAGTTTTATATCATTAACTATATGTGCATTGGATGTATTATATTTAAGTTCTGCAAGCGCCAATTGTTCTGCTGTTGACTTCCAAACTTCAAGTAATTTAGTAGTATATTTACTCTCATCACTATCAATTATTTTTGCACAATTCTGACAAAGCCAGATTCCATTGTTTATCGATTTTCGCTCATTGGATGTCATAATGCTATTGTATCTTGGTCCGCCTTCTGAAGCTGCACATATATGAGCAGCAACACCAATATTTATGTGTCCATCATTTTCTTCTTTTGGTCCACTTGTCGGTCTGCGGCAATCAGGATTTGAACATTTGAACCCAACTCTGTATGCTAATTCTTCTTTAGTAGTTTTATTAAATTCATCACGCATAATTTTTCTCTCCTGAATATTTCAAAAGCATTCACCTTGATTACACTCTTACTTAAAAAGCATTCTATCGATAATGATATGGTATAAAGTAATTCAAAGGATCTGATATCTTTCTGGAATGTTCACACTTCATAATTTCATCTTTATTAACTGAGCCAATGACTTTAAATCCGCAATTAAATCCATCTCTGGCTTGAACTCTTTCATTTAAATCATCTAAATAATCAGACGGAATCTTTTCAATAGGTATGTCACAGTGAAAAATTGTAGGAATTCCTTTTTTTAAACTATCCTGGCAGCGTAGTTCTGCCGCCATGCTACAAATAAATTCGCTGCCGTATATTAAGTAATGTCCACAAAAGTTAATCAGCTCATTCTTTGTTAAGGTGAACCACACATATTTATGTGATTATGTTAATCTTATCCAGTGGGAATTAAATACCTTGGTTATCTCATCCTCACTAATTTTATCATTGTGCAATAAATATAATGCACGTTTTAATGTTTCATTTTTATTGATTGGAACAATCCCATTCTTATAGTAATCATTTAAGCTAAGAACACGACACCCGTGATATTCTCTTATATGGCTATAGTCCTTCTTAAGGTTAACTTTAGAACATGAATTAATACTATCATTAAAAATTTCTTCGAAAACAAATACTCGTTTTTTCATTCTTAAACTCCATTTTTAAGTGCAGTCTTAATTATACCGGCAAAATACAGTAGAATTACAAAGTTTCTCTAATCAAACTCTTTTTTTTGCTTTCCTATCATATATTCTTCATATGTGCTATAATTTTTTGTTCCATTCCGTTTATGAATCCTGCCTAATATCGTATTATCGATTCTTTTCTGTAGATATTCACATAAATCTTTAAATCTTTCATAAGGTGTCTCATCCCATTTAAAGCCTATCTCCTTCTTTATAGCGTTGTATATAAAAAAGTAATCCATTTTTCCATTCACGGCATTGATTTCTGTTTTTTTAAATTCATGATATCTATCAATAAGATGCCTTACATAGTTTTTCATATATGTATTGCTGCCTATAGTGTCTTTTGGAACTTTTATAATATTAGGCTTTTTAGGAGTATTTATTGTAATATTATTGCCTATGACAGAATTCTTATTGTTAGTTGCATGAATAGTATAAATATCACCTCTACTATTTTTCAGAGAAAGCTGCGGATAATGCTTTTTAAATATTTCATCATTGGTTATAATAGTATCGATAATATCTTCCCAAAAGAGTATGCCTATTGAAAATATGTTTTTCTCATTATGTTGTGAATTTAGAACATTCACTTTTTCTTGTAATTCCGCATTTCTATTGATTGATGTTGCAATTAAATTTAGTGTTGGCATAAGACTCACCTTCCTTTTATTATAAAATCATAAATATATCATTTTTCAGGTCTTTCCATCCTGAATAATTCACCTAATGAAAAGTTAAGAAAATAAAAATTGTTATAAGTAAGAAACACCAGTGTTGTCTCTAAAGGTCTTACTGTACAATTCCTTTGCACTTGCCGCTGCTTCTTTCCAACTCAAATCTGATACATAGTCATTTTTCTGCTGGTAACGGCTCCATAATTTTGAAAGCACCTGTGATCTTTCTATCTCACTTATATTTTCGAATCCTGTTTCAGTAAATCGTTCATAGCTTCCTCGCTTTTCTGCCGTGTTTTTGAATGCCTCCGAAAACAAGTTCCAATTGATATCCTGCTCCCTTAGTGTTGTCAGGATGTATACATCATAATAATCACGCATTCTTGTATTGGCAGTGCCTCTTGATAAAATGGTCTCCAGTTTTTCTGCCAAAACCGTTTCAAGATTATACGCCAGAATGCCTATGCTCCTGTCCTCTAATAGCAATCTAAATGAATATTCCGCTGCCCTGGGAGTGATTCTGTCTCCTGTAGTAAAATCCACTTTCATCACTTGCCTTGTTTTGTCTAACACAGCTTCAATGGATACACGTATTCCCGGATATTCTGATTCATCACGGTTGTTCTCGAATCCCTTAAGAGTCATGGTCACGCCGTCATCTACAGGACAAGCCAATATTGTCTTCAACGCCTCCTCCAATGCTTCTTCAGAAAATGCAATTCCTCTGATAGTGGCATCCATATCCATTGTAGAGCGGGTATCTATACCGACCATAGCGGCCAACAGCATGCCGCCCTTTAATATAACCTTATCACGAAAGGGAGACAGAGATATCCTCTCCAGCAATCGTTCAAGCATAAAGTTTCTTAAAATAATTTCGGCATTCACGCTTTTTTCCTTTGATATATTCCTGATTAAAGCTTTCAGTTGAGTCGATGTTTTCACAGCAATACCTCCAAATAATTTCTTAAAATTTTTTCGACCCTTAAGAGCTCTGCATATTTCATCAACCTGTTTAAATCTTTATCTGATCTTCGGGTATATTTTTTCAAAGCATCCGATACAACTGCAGCATCCTGATTATTTCTGTCACGGATGATATCGCAAATAGTTCGCTCCATATCGTATGTCCTGACGTCATTTCCAAAGACTGTCTGCCTAATGCAAATACCGAGTTCAAATAATTCTTTCTTGATTGTATATACAATCAATCCATCCTCATTTAATTTACTTGTATTGTATCCCGTAGGCACGGTCACACAATATACCACCGGATCACGATCCGTTAAATCATGTAGAAACAACGCTGTTTCATGGGAATAAACCATTTTTTCTTTTCGCAGCTGGTGAATCAGCATTCTGTCTTCCCATACATCCGGTGTGATATAGATACCATGAGCAATCCTTTCCAGTTTCCCCTGCCTTGCAAACTCACTTAGGTATTCCCTGTGAATATCATGGGCATCTGCCAGCTTGGCAGTAATTACACCCTTGCTGCTTTTCATCAGAGATTCCAGTTTTTCTGATCCAGTCATATTATCACCTCTTTGACAATTATGCTTTTATTATAAATTATCAAAGCATAATTGTCAACAATTCTTTAACTTATATATATAAAACATTATATGATATTAATCCACCATATTTCTCCGTCTTTATTTGCCTCTCATTTATCAATTGTGTAAACAGGGAACCAATCGATTCCTTTCGATCTTTAAATACCAGCTTATCGGAGCCTTGAAAAATGGCAAACTTAATGGAATGTTTGCACTGTTCTGAAACAAGCAAACCCAAATTCGTATAAATATCATCAGGCGAGAGAATGCCTAAATTTTTCATCTGCACTTCAGAAATTTCTAAACTTCTTATATCCATTTCTTTATTTAAACTAGTAAAGGTAAGTCCTTGTATGAGAGAGCGAGTGCTTTCAAATGAATCTCCATCGGTCATTTTTATCATCATACGAATAACTTCTTCGAATGTTGGAGCAGATGTTGTTCCACTTCTAACATATACGTCTGTGGGCTTAGGTCCTTTATCAGGTAAGTAGTAAGGCTTTTTTGCTCCTTGGCTAACCGTTAGTTTAACAAAATACTTATCACTTTCCTGCAATAACTCAATGTTTGTAAACATAAAAACATCCGGAATGTTATGTTAAAAATCAAGCATATATCTATATTTAATTATTTACGTAGAAAACTGTTTTTTCGAATGAAATGTTATCGATTCATAATGGTTATAGATTCTTGAAATGACATAATATCCTCACAATTAACCTTCCAGTTTTTTAATTGTATCGATATTTATTTCCTGAATAGCTTTTAACTGACGGATAGCCAGTTTATTCAGAAGCATAAGTCTGTCCGATTGAGTCTTGTCCTCTTCAATTAAAATCGTATTATAGCTTTCCATGTTCGCTAAAACCAGCAATTGATTCAATGTAGCATAGTCTCTGATATTTCCTTTTTTATCGTAATTTTCTTCCCTCCATTGTTTGGCAGTTATTCCAAATAATGCAACATTAAGAATGTCAGCTTCACTGGCATATGTCATAGAAATCTGGTAAGGAGTCAATTCGGGAGGAATTAAATTTTCCTTGATAGCATCTGTATGAATTCTGTAGTTTAGCTTTGAAATTTCACGGTTCAAATTCCAGTTCAAAGATAGCTTGCTACTTTCATCGTTTTTTAGCCTTTTGTAATCTTTAATAATATACAGTTTGAATTCAGAGGATATCCATGATGCGAATTCAAAAGCTATGTCAGAATGAGCAAAAGTCCCTCCGTAGCGTCCTGATTTTGAGACAATTCCGATTGCATTTGTATTTTTTATCCATTTTTGTGGTGACAATGTAAAAGCGTTATAACCAGATTCTTTTCTAAACCTATCGAATTCGATAGGTTTAAAATCAGGATTATGCAATTGTTCCCATAATCCCAAAAATTCAATAGTATCTTTTCACTCTCTCCTCTTTAAGTATAGCGATTTGCTTTAATGAATTTTGACGGTGGGGATCCTAATTCCATATAATTATTAGGAATATTCTTAAATGTACATTTTCTTGCTCTATAAATATTTTTCCCAAAAGATATACTTTACAAATAATTGTTATCAACTATAAATTGGCAAATTACAGCTAAATTGTATCTTAAAATTCTTTCTTTATCTGATTGATTTATGATTTTTTTATTTTTTCAGTATATTTTTCCCATTTCATTAAATATATTTCATCTGGAGAATCCTCATAATCATATCTATCTACCCAATATTCGACCTCAATTAATTTACATAAATCAGTTGTTATTTGTTTGAAAGATGGATTTACATCTTTTTCAATAATATTTATGGTTTCACAAATTTTAGAATAATAATCTTCATTTCCCTTTATAGCATAAATATTAGCTTCTATAAGTTTTTGATTAATTTCGCTCATTATTTTAGATGCCAAGTTATTTATTGATATCATTGAAGATTTATTACCACAATAAGTACACTGGCCGTTCTTCCCATTTTGCTTAATGTAATTTTTAATAAAATCATTACTTATACAGTTTAAGCATACATTTTTAATCAGCATATTATTAACCTCATTATTAGATATATTTCAAAAGTAGTTTCTAGTTTAATCACACTGTTTCATATTTGATATATAATAATTTCAGAGTTCATATTCATTTCCCTTATGCACCTTTCTTTTATTATACTTGTTTCAACAAAATATTTCCATCATATTACCTTTTCGTAAGATTTAATTCTTCAGCTTTTCTTGCTATCTCATCTATAGGAATCTGCCCACCTTCATCACCAAACTCTACATTTATGTTGATATGACTATCTGCTTTTTTGTGGGACAAAGAGACAACCGTCTCAACATGCCTTGTTGCTGCAATAATGATGACCATCAAACCTAATACCTCCTTGGTGGAAGGGTATATTTTCAATAATCCAGCCACTCAAACCTTGTTTTTATAAGAGGACTGTACCGACTAATAATATTGCAATTCAATTGATATAAAACTTATCTATATTATAGTTGACATCCAACAATTGTTTTTTGTTGAATGCCCCTTCTTAATGCTTCCCAATTATTATATCAATATCTTTAATTTCTGCAATTAAGGCTTTGCCCGCATCTGTATCGAGGCAAACACAAACTTTTTTCTTAGTTTTCAAGAGATAACCTTTTAGTGATTCCCAATACCTTCTATCGATACCTACGACTTGGAATGTTTTTAGATCAGGATTTTTCATCACACATTTATTCATCCAATCAACTGCTTGTTGTTTGTTATAAAAGAAAATTGGGAACTCACCATTCGTTTCAGCTTTTATTACTCCCGTATTTATTCCCCCTTCGTATTGCATTAGTGTATAAAATGGTTTTCCTATTGTTCTTCTGCTTGGAAGTGATGCTTTAAATTTATAATAGTCTTTAATCTTTATTTCAAATACCGAATCTAATAACGTCCGAGTTAAATCAAATGTCATCTTTGCTGATGAATCACTTGCCGGTGCAAATTCCCCTTTACTATTTGTAAAAAAAGACAAAAGCCATTGTAAAACTTTTAACATGTTAGACTCGTTGTCCAAGCAAGCAAGAATCCTTAGAAATTCAGCCATGTTTGAATAACACACAGAGTCTTTTAGGTTAAAATGATCGATAATATTCTGCGCTAGGCTTTTTGTGGTCGGAAAAACATAAATTGTATTGGGGTCATTTCGTTTACTTAAGAGAAGTAATGTGAAAAAATTACCTACTGAATTATCATAAAGATTTCCTACCAAAAATTCATTTTCTAGCAACTCTCTTTGAAGCCAATTATGACATTCTCTATATTCATCAATAATTACAAGTATTGGTTTTCCATCAGCATCAAAATATTGAGGAGCACAGGCTTTACTATCATATTCGTTAAAGGGTACTAAGACACACACCACAATCTTTAATAACTCGAAAAGTTTCGACGGTGTTACTTCCGAACTTATATAAGTTGGCTTGTCTTGATAAACAGAATGTCCAATTAAATAATAGTTTTCATCTTGATTATTAAGATTCATGCAGTTTTTAACAACGAAAAAAGCAAACGTGCTTTTATCAAAAAAAGAATTATCTCTTAGTACCTTAATCGTGCTAAAATCAAATACTTTAATGCTTTCCATTATATTCTGATGATATAATTCATTAAAACTCTCTAAGTCACTTTGGCTGACCTTTTTGCTATCCAGAATATTGTACATTCCCTCTAATTCTTCAATAAAATTATACGAATACTTTAAAACACCATTTATTTTAAGCTTTTTAACAAACTCCAGCGCATTCAAAAAAAATGGTTCCTCCACTTCTATGTTGATATCATTTTTATGACTTTCGATTGCTTTCTTTAAACGCTGATTTGGATGATTATCACTTTCAAAAAACTTAACTAACTTTTTATCTGATTCTAAAGCGTCAAAAAATTCCTCAGAATAGATACAGATATTCATAGCGTATTGACACACATAATTAACCCAATTTTGTTTATCAATAAGGCTATACTCTTTATGTTTTGTGAAGCTATCTAAACAATCACAGTACGCTTTATAAGATGCTGGCTTACTATCGTAGCTTCCCTTAGATGATTCACTACCTTTAGCTTCTTCCAGCCAAAGCAATTCCATATTATTGGAATAAATTTCCTGTACGTCATGTATTCTTTTATATAATATCTGGGTATATTTCTCCATTTTCTTGTTTTGCTCTTCGTCTTTACTCTCAGAAAGTACACGTTCCATCTCTAAAATCTGCACCACAAACCCTATACTGGTCATGTTCATTAAGTGCATATGATACATTTCATGAATCATAGTACTGGCTTCAGTTCCATGTTCCATATTGGGTCCCATTAGAACACTGATTTTACCTCCATGCCTGAAACTGTATTTACCAAGAATTTTTACGTTTTCAGTATGCATATGTATCATCCTCCAATAAATAAACCCATGTACATTTTCTTGTCTCATCATCTAATTTTCTTGCAACTGATATTATGTCAGTGAGTGTAATCTCATTTTGAGAATATTCACATGCAACATTACTTTGAAAAAGTTCATAGTTCGATAATATGTCGTTCCATTTTTTCAATATTTTGTTGTTTGAATTAATTACATTTGTCTTCGTTTTTCCTTTGTTCACTAAGTATTCTTCTAATCTCGGGGCCAATACAAAATAAGTATGCTCTATTCCTTCAAACCATTTCATAATATCTATAAATGCTGGTAAAGCATAATAAGTCTTTAAACTATGTGGCTGGCGATTTATTACACTTAGCTGTTCCCTACAAACATTCCAATTGTAAACGGGTATTCCGCTTTCACATACAAACGAGTATGGGCGCTTATATTGTATAAAAAAAGATCTATTTGAGAATGTATATCCATAGTCATAGCCTTCACCTTTTTCCTCAATTTGGCTAATGCTG